>ENA-OYVV01000593-OYVV01000593.1-human-gut-metagenome-genome-assembly--contig:-NODE-593-length-10646-cov-5.569068_pt1 | contig 10646 bp, 6 predicted proteins | sample MGYA00244164_ERZ653385 | MGnify/ENA primary metagenome ERZ653385 (study PRJEB26926, sample SAMN06165153) | human gut metagenome | biome: ENVO:00009003; feature: ENVO:2100002; material: ENVO:00002003... | reverse complement strand
AGATGTGTATAAGAGACAGATACTCGCAACAAGAATTGTGCCTTCACGAATTTTACTGCCGCTTGTGATTTTTTCATTTTTGCTTCGCACTGTCAGCACACAGCCCTCAATCATTGTCGGGAAGGTGACGGTGTATTCCGGAATTTCCTCTACCGCCACACGGATATGCGTTTCCATCTTGATTCTGCCGGTCTTGTAGGTATAGCTCCCGTCGCCGTTATCGGACCAGCTCTCTGTGTCGGCAAGACGGTATCCATCCTTCGGCTTGACGGTTACGGTGATTTCATCGCCGAAATTGACCTTTTGACCGCTTTCAAAATCCGATGTCCCGTTTTTAACGGTAATTTCGGCGTTCTTATTCGGCATATCAACTGTGACCGTATATTTTTCGATCTCCGTAAAGTATACCTTGATATCGGTTTGGGTATCAACGGTGAGCTCATACTCGTACATATCGTAAAGCCTGTTATCTGTTATTACCGTGTCGGAAATTCCGTTTTTGGTGATAACGAGCTTTTGCACCCTATAGCCTTCTGCCGCCTGAGCGATGAAGTTGATTTTCGTTCCCACGGGAACAGCGGTACCGGACTGATAGGTCTGCTTTGTTGCCGCCATACCGGTTTCGTTGCCGCTTGCAACGGAATAGGTCAGCTTCACGGGTCTGTCGGTTTCGGAAACTCTTTCAAATTCCGCTTCGACGGTGTATCTTGTTGAGCCAAGGGTAAGCGTGTAGGTATTTGAGCCTGCCGCGTTAACAATATCCGTATTGTTTTCGGCATCTGTTATTTTCCACGACTTCAGTGTATAGCCGTTTTGCGGAACGGCGGTAAATGTTACATCGCCGGTCACCGTGCCGCCCGGAGCAGGCAGATCTGTTTCACCGACCTTTGCGGTAACTGTTCCGAGAAGGTCTTCGCCGTTCTTATATTCGCCGACAAAGATGACCTCAGCCGAATCGAATGTTTTTCGTGTGGATACGAATATGTTAGCTTCGCCGCCCAGTGCAAACGCGCACTCTATGTTGCCGTTGAGGTCGGGTCTGAATACAGTCTCTTCTCCGCCGTTATCAAGAGTCAGCGACACAAGTTCAAAGTGCCGGTTCTTTGGCGAAACTCTGATTTTAATAATATCGCTTTCATTGATCTCATCGCCCGATTTAATATTAACATTGCCGAGGTGCCGCACACTGATATCGGCGGCTTTCTCGTTGTCGATTTTATAGTTGACCTTATAGTCTCTCTTTGCTGTTGTTATGGTTGCAGAGTTTGACCAGGCACTTTCCTTATCCTTTCCGTCTACCTTGCAAACGGTTGTAAGCACATATTCGTACTCTGTATTGGTTTTAAGTCCGGAAATGTCATAAGAGGTCGTGCCGACAGGAATAAGATTTGAAATCCTGTTATATTCACCGTTTTCAACTTGATAAAGATAGTAGCCCTCCGCATCCGGCCAGCCGGGAGTTTTATCGGGCTGCGACCAAGTAAGGCGTATCTCGTCTTCGTCAAGCAGTTCTGCCTCAAGGTCGACCACTGCCGGTGAAGGAGCACTGAGATTTGTCAAGTTATAGCCTATAAAGATGGTCTTGTTGTTTTCATCGCCGTAAAGGTGTCGGAACCACTGACCGAGCGTCCAGTCAAAGGTATATTGCGTGTATACGTTTTGAGGGATTCCGTTTGAGGCAAGATCCGGACCGTCGATATCATTGACCACGCCGGTACAGCCTTCGGACGATGTCGTTGTGGTGGATACGCCCGAGCCGTTGCTGTAGTTAAGGCTTGTTTCAAACCCCACATCGTGCGAGAATAGGATACCGTCGCCGAACACGCCGTAGCTGATGGAGAAGTTGAAATAAAAACCGTGCGACATTTCTTCGGAAACGGATTTTATATTGCTTTTTTGCCACGAAACCTCGTTAAGACCGCCGTTATGTCCGAGTCGAATGGCGAGCTGACTGAGCTGCTCTGCACCCAAATGGCTGTAAACGCCCCAGCCGAGCTGATTGTACATAAACGGGTTGCCCTCGTTTCCGTCAAGCCAGTTTGCCGCTTTATCTATTTTTACCAAGGGATAATAGTATTTTTTATCTTTGTCTGTTTTATCCGATTCCCTTATGACGGCATGATAGTCCTTGTTATTCATATAACCGTTATACTCATCAACAAAGCCGTTGTAGTCGTCAACGCTCAGCTGCTGATATACCGGCTGCTGCGGAATGGAAAGCGTTATGGCGGTATCTCCCGACCATTTGCCGTTTTCGTCCAGTATCTCATAGGCGTAGATAAATACAGGCGTTCTGGACACAAGCACCGTGTTGTACGCCCGTGCCTTAACCGTCAGGGAATATTCCTTCTGCAGAGCCGTGGAATAGGTTTTGCTCCATTCAAGCGAGTAGCCTGCCGAGATGTTCACCTCAACGGGGGCGAGAAGCCCTCCGTAAGAGTAAGACATTCCGACGCTGAAGGAAACATTGTTCGATGAGGACTGCTCCAACTCGAAACTCTCTGTGATTGTATATGCGGTTTCGTTTTCGCCGGAGTCACTCAGCGCGGAGAAATACGGCGCAGCCTGTATGACTGCCTTGACCTCCGGGTCGCTGTAGGCATAGCTTACGCCCTTATATTTGGCTATAACACCGTCCTGGTTTCTGTCGCAGGCGGTGAGAAGTACCTGAGCCGTACAGCCGTAGTAATCACCGTACGCTTGGTTCGGACTCCAGTATGACAATGTCAGGTCAAAGCCGTTTGCCGCCTCATAGCTGTCGCTTGTATCCGGATAGGTTGCGGAAATCATACCCTTGCTGAAGGAATATTTATCCTCGTTACCGGTTTCGGCAGAGGTTACAAACACAATCTGCTCACGTCCTGCATTGTTGCCGTCAAAGTTTCCGACGGCAACCGAGCGGAAGAATTCTGTCTTACCGCCGATCTCGCCCTCAAACCAGAAGTTGTTTGTGCTGCCGTTTGAGTTTGTGCGGAAAGAATATCCGTTTGAAGTAGTGAGCTTGTCAAGTTCTCCGGTCTGGGCATTATAGTTGTACAGCGTGCCGTTGATAAAGACGAAATCTGCGGCGCTCGCACCGTTAAAAGCAACAGCCTCTACCGCTAAAGGCGAAACAACTTCTGCGGTTCGGGAACCGGCCTTCGTCCAACCGTTGGAAGCCATCACCTTATATTCGGATTGTACAAAGCCTCTGTTTCCGTTATTAAGGAGCGTTGTATATGCAGTTTGGGATGAATGAGTGGTAGCGTAGGAAGCAGAGACATTGGCATATAAGCCCGCAACAAGGATATCTTCATATCCGTCGTTGTTGAAGTCTCCTGCCGTGATGCTGCAGGCGTTCATGCTGTTACTATTATAAACAACATCATTTTGGAGAATATTTTGGAGTTTTCCCTCCGGGCAAACATAGAATTTTTCATCGGCGTCGCCGTCCACAAACGAGGAGCCTCCGCCGGAAGAACTACCACCGGCTTTTCCATATTTAATTTTTACCTGAGGACGATATAGATTCAAATTGCGACTGTTTACATTGTTTATGAAGAAATAGGACAGCACGGCGATGTCATCGATTTGGTCGCCGTTAAAATCGCCCACCACCATGTCTACGCCCAGCTTATGAAATCGGTTGTCAAAGGTTGGGCCAGAGTTTCCATACATGCTGTCACCATTTGCCCCTGGGTCCGTGGGACTTCCAACAGTGGTGTGATATAATTTTTTGTAGGAGTCATGAAGCATATCATTGCCGAAGCCGAGTTTTTTGCCTTCTCCCATAATGCTTGTGTTATTTAATAATACAAAGCTGTTTTTGCCGGTAAAGGAATATTCATACAGAAAGCAGCCGACAAAAGGTTCGTAATCAAAAGTCTGCATCAAACCTGTCGTGCGTTTTGTGTGCGGAACATAGATGATCAGCGTGTCCTTGCCGTCTCCGTTAAAGTCGCCTGCGGTAATGTTCAGATAGGCGTTGGTTTCAAGGTTTAGAGCACGAATAAGGCCTTTGTTGTCAAACATCCAGTTCATTTCGCCGACCCACTGTTTGCCTTTATATTCTCCCGTTCTTGTATCATATATATGAAGATAGACCTGCTTATCCGACTTATCAAGACCTACATAGGCAACATGGTCTCTCCTGCCTGAGCCGAACGGGTCAAAGGAAACGGACTGGACAAACGCATAGTACGTCTGAAGCGCACTGATGTCCATATTGGGCAGAGAGGCATCGGAAGCGGTTCCTTTTTTGGAAATAAAGTTCTTGAGAGACTCCGGGGTTCCTACATCCGCAATTTTGCCTGTTGCGGACGTGCCGTATGTCTCAAAATAAAGCAGTTCGTTTTTTTCAACCATTGCAAAGGGACGGCCGACATCATACCCGTAAGGGTTGGTTGTATTGTCAAAGCCAGTGGGTTTTGTGTTTTTCATCAGAGTATTAGCGGCATCCGATGAAAACTGCGGCTCACTCGGGTCGGCGGCAAAGACCGACAGGGGCAGACATGCTGCGATTATTATGACCGACAGCAGCGCGCATAGCGAGCGCTTCAGAATGAGTTTTTTGTACATAGAGAGTCCTCCTTTTCTTTTCACGGGGGAAAGATTGTTTTCGGGCGGGGATTTGACGCAGCAAATCATAAAGTATTCTGTTATACTTCCTCTCTTACATTATATCAAATTATGTCGGCCTCTGTCGTGTCGTTTACGCTGTATATCGGTTGTTTACGCTGTAGACGGGGTGAAACGTGAAATATCTCTTGCAAAACGAGAAAAAAGCCAGTAAAATAATGATGAAAAGTTCGGCGCTCCGAGTTATGAAGTTGAATGGAAAGGAATGAAATTTCGAATATGAAACGCTGCCTGCAGGTTGTTTGTACTGCCGTTTTTATACTGCTTTGTTTGGGGACAATGCGTTTTCTGCAGTTTTTTATTAAGACGGACATGTCGATTCGCTATATTGATTGGCAGTCTTCTGTCAAAATTGAGACAGACGGCTCCGAAAGTTCGTTGGATTATACCGTTGTGCCTCAAACAGGGGAGAGTTTTCGGCTTGAAACTGTTTTTCCGCCGACAGAGGAAAACGGGAATCTGGTGTTTGAAACGGCAGGGTTGGAGCTTACGGTTTGTATCAACGGAGTTGAGGTATGGCACTCCTCGTCCGCTGTCCCTGCAGGGGCAGCGGGACAGACACAGGCAGTAATTCCTATGCCGAGAAATGAAGAATGCCATGTCGCAATGACATGTGTAGTTAAAAGTACAACCAGCTTGGTGTTTCCTCCGGCTGCTCGCTTTGTACCAGTAGAATACGATGCGACTGAGAGCTATGCATATGCTAATTTTTACGGAATTCCCGCCGGCGTAACCGCAGCGATTTCACTTCTTGTGGCGGGTATATTTCTTTTGGGAGTTGCACACAAAAAGCCCGACTGGAGTCTGATTCCGCTGCTTCTTGCGGCTGCCGGTCTTACGGCACAGTGGATTACAAAGGGAATGGGCTATTTCTTCCTGAATAACCGGTTGGTCGATTTTCTTATCCGCCGGGAGGTTGGCTTCTTCTTTATACTGTTACTGATTCTCTTTCTTGCAATGAACCGACAGCGGAAATTTTGGAAGTATTTTGGAATCACTACGGCGGTCAGCTTTACTACACTGTTGATTGCTTTCGGAATATCTGCCGCCGTAAATGGGTATCTTGCAGGATATATCGTGCAGATGTTCCGTGATACAGTTGAGCTTGGGCATTATGGGGAACTTTTGTATTGGATTACCGTTTGGCTGACTGCTGTTTGTGCTGTAATTTCTACATATGCAGTGATGTGCGCCTTTGTCACGCAGCGAACGGAAACACAGGCGCTCCGCCTGCACAATCAGCTGATTCTGGACGGATATCGTGCCATCGAAAGCAAAATGAGGGCAAGTGAGGCAATCAGGCATGAGGAAAGACACAGAATTGTTGCCTTGGAGTCGGCTTACAAAAAGGGAGACTATGAAACTCTGGGCAAAATGCTGCAGGATATGAGAGGACAGTGCGAGCACCTGGCGCAAACACACTTTTCCAAAAATTTCGTTGTCAATGCTATTTTGCAGGATGCTGCCTACAGAGCGGCACGGGCGGGAATATCATTTGATGCCACTGCTTCGGTGTCCGCAGAGATTCCGATTTCCGAAAATGAACTGTGCGGGCTGCTTATGAATATGTTGGATAATGCTATAGAGGCGGCCTCGCGCTGCACGGAAAAAAGCTTTATCCGATTCAAGGCAGAGGAACGAAACGGTTTTCTCGCCGTAAAATGTGAGAATTCGTTTATTGAAGAGCCAAAACAGGATAAGAACGGGCAGTATATTTCTACAAAGGATGAAAAGGAAAGTCATGGCTTTGGATTAAAGCTTATGAACGCTGTCGCAGAGAAATATCACAGTATGCTGGATATTTTTATTTCGGATGAAAATGTTTTTACTGTTCAGACCGCTTTAAGAATTCCGAAAAAATAATAAAATCAGCGGGTGTCATTCATTTGAAAATGACACCCGCTGATTTTATTGATTTATATATCGTATAAATGCGCTTTGAAAGGCTTTATAGTATGTACGCCCCACAGGAAGCATATCACCATTTCGAAGCGTTAGGTCCGTCCGTCCGATTTCCTTTACTCTGCTCAGATTCACCAGAAAGCTGTTATGACAACGTGAAAAATGGCCTTTTGGAAGCTGTTTTTCAAACTCGGTAAGAGAAAGATAATAGGTGTTGCTGTTTCCGGAACTTTGATGAATGATTATGTTGTGGTTATAACTTTCTACATAACGTATTTCCGACACGGAGAAATGCAGTATCTTATTACCGATGCTAAGCGTGACTGCTTTGGGTAAGTAATTCAATTTAAGATCCGTACGAATTGCATTTGCCAGTGCTTCCCGGCAAATCGGTTTAAGAAGAAAATGAATGGGCTGTACATCATAGCCCTCGGAAAGATAATTGTCGCATGCGGTCACAAATATAATTGAAATACGGTCGTCCTTGCTTCGCAGAGAACGCGCCAGCTCCAGTCCCGTCATGCCGTTCATCTGAATATCCAAGATAAGCAGATTGAACGGTTTCTCGACATCAGAATTCATCCTTTTCTCAAGTTCCGCGGCAGAGGGAAAAGCTGTTATCGCATACGGAATACTTTCTCCGTCCAGCAGCTCCCTGCAGAAAGAATGCAATTGTTCTCTCATGACCGGATCGTCATCACAAACGGCTATTCGGTATGTGTTCATTTTCTCACCCACAATCACATGCACTTTAATACATTATATCATAAAACCGATCGGAAAACAACCTTAAAAGATTTACAAAAAAGCGAACTTTCAATTGTTATCTTGCCGGAAGGAGTTTTTTCTTCTCAACTATTTAATTTTTACTGAACCATGCATTAGAAGCGTGGTTTTGGTATGAAAAAGGGCGGCAAGGATTTTACTCCCTGCCGCCCGAACCGCATCAGAACATCTGAACAGAAGAACTGTCCGGTTCTTTGTGGTTTTCACTGTACTGTCCCTGCTTCTGTGCAGGTTGATTTGCGTTTTGTTGATACCACGATGTGAGCCAACACTGATAATGTATATACTCGCCAAGCCTCGCTTTGTCTATCGTCCTGATTTGTTCGAGCAGGACGGTGGATTCGGTTTTAAGCCCTTTCGCCATGATTTTCACATGGGTGGGCAGAGCCGCTTTTGTCTTTCTGCCTGTGATCGCCGCCACGATGGTGGTGGGGCTGTGCCTGTTGCCGATATCATTCTGTAAAATCAAGGACGGGCGCGTTCCGCCTTGCTCACTGCCGAAGCCTGTACCGAAGTCGACGGCATAGATTTCACCTCGTTTAATCTCTTTCATATTAGCCTCCGTTTTAAGTAAAAGGCGGCCGAGTGCTTTTGGGCAAACGACCGCCTTGGTATTTGTATCAATCGTTTTTGCTTTTGTCCGTATTTGTCCACGACACCCCGAACAAGGGAACGCATCCTCCGGCAATGCATTTTGCCTCATGGGAATCTCACCCCTCCCAGGATCTCTGCGAGGTGCTCTCATTGGTTGCGACGGCTCACGGCACTTTTTTGTGCCGCTTCAACGCTCGACCTGTGACTGAGCACAAGTATCATTATTGCTTCTGCCTGTCATGGCCTTCGGTGCGGATGCGCCGCCCCGTTTGACTCATAGGTCGTGTGGCTCATCGGCTCTCGCCGACGGCAGAAGGAAGGTAAAGAATGCGCTGTACTATTCGGTTTTCAAAGAACGGGCGGAGGCTATTGAGAAAGCCCCCTCACTTTTTCAGCCGAAAAAGCAAGGGGGCTACAACCAAATTTTTTAATTTTCTAAAAGTTTTTTGAGTTTCGCACGGATCTTTGCGATTTTCTTGCTGATTGCCTGCTGTGAAACGCCGTAGCGCTCGGCAAGCTCCGTCTGCGGAACTTCGTCATAGAAATGTGCAACAATCAGAGCCTTTTCATCCTCCGGCAGAGCGTCCACCGTTTTTCGCAGCTTGTCCAACAATTGCTGATGGACAAGCGTATCGCACACATCCGGCAGCTCGGCAATCAGAATTTCCTCGCCGTTGAATTCATCACTGTTCAAGGCGTCATACGAAACATCGCCGTTATCCCTGCGCTGCTCGTCGAGATATTTCTGTCGCCGTTTGTTGCGGTAGAATCCAATGTATTCCTTTTCACTCACCTCCATGATCATGCTGTGCAGGCCGATGAATTTCTTTTCTCGGTAGCCTGCATCGGCTTCTTTCCGAAATTCATGCTCCGCGGGAGTAATTTCCCGATAGCTGCCGTCGGCTATAATAAAAACCTTTTTAGGGTTCAGTTTTTTCAAGGTTATGTACCTCCGTTCAATCGTTTTTTGTTTGGTCAAAAACGATTGATACGGAGGGCTTCGACAGCCTACCGCAAACTTCGACAGTGCGCCGCCGTTTATACAAACGCAGAAAGCCAAGCCACTTTGAAATTCCGAAATAACAGATTTATCGTTGGTTTTTTGCAGATATCGTATGGAATTCTGTTGACCGCAGAGGTCAAAAAAATATAGGTGTCTGTGTGTTTGCGCAAAGACAGCCTTTGCTATTTCAACACCTTTTTCTTTCCTGTATTCTTTTTCATTCTTTCACCTTGTCGCTTGAAAACGGCAGGGCACCGCTTTTTATGGCACTGCGTTGTGTTGAGCTTCGTCGATTGATTCTGCAAGGCTAAACATCATGGTCACCTCCTGTTACGGTATTCGGGGAAACAAAAAAGCGACTGCGCTATGCTTTGAGGCATAGTACAGCCGCATGAGGGCGTGCATATAAAAACCGTTTTGTTAAGACGGCCTTGGGTGTTGCGTTTCGCTTATGTACATGATTGTTAGGGACTTCTCCTTGTTTTCATAATTACCTCGCTGTATTTGGTATCTGTTGATATCAGTGTATCCGCTGCCGGGGCAAACGTGAAGAGTGCATAAGTGTGATATACGCAGTATACATGGAATCCGGCAAAAAATTGTTGGGTTATGACCGAGAAATTGCTTATTTCTCAAAACAGTCGCCAAGGAAAGAAATACGGCACAGCGGTTTTTATGCCCTCTGTGCCGTATTTGCGATGTTTCCGTGATGGATCGTTAATTATTACTTATCTTTGATTATTTGACGGAATGTCTTTTCCTCTTATCAAATACCGTTACACCTGTCAGAACACCGCCGCTGATAGCCGGTGGTCTTGCATCCTTTTAAATTCGAACAATCATCCGAATTAAATTAGTTTTTTCTTCCTTACAATCGCCGCAACAAGCGAAACAATATTCCAAAGAAGAGACACTCCGGAAAGAGAAACTGCTGCGGTTGCAAGAGGCTTGGAAACACTGACTTTATCGCTGATCGCGGAAATGTTGCCGGCGTTCAGCGTTGTGTTGTCGGTCAGGGTTATTATCAGGTCTCCACCGTCGTCAATGCGGCATCCTTTAATACCGAGACCGTCTTTTCCGTCCTTGCCATCTTTGCCATTGGTACCATCTTTACCATTGACACCATCTTTCCCGTCCGTTCCGACGATTTTTCCGAGATTGGTTATAACTCCGTCGGTAAAGGTGAGGATAAGATTACCGTCTGCGTCGATATGAGCGGACTTGATTCCGGTACCGTTAATGCCGTTGGTTCCTGCAGTACCGGCTTCGCCCTTTGCACCGACTACTTTCCCGAGGTTATGCACAGTGTCGTCGGTAAGGGTGATGATTAGATTGCCGTTTTCATCGATTTCGGTGGTTTTTACACCGACTCCGACATTGCCCGTATCGCCCTTGTCACCTTTATCTCCGGTCACCCGTCCGGCATTGTGTACGGTCTCATCGGTAAGAGTGATAATCAAATTGCCGCTTTCATCAATCATAACGGATTTAACACCAACGCCATTCACGCCCTGTTCGCCTTTATCTCCGACTACCTTTCCGAGGTTATGCACGCTGTTGTCTGTAAGTGTTATGACCAGATTTCCGTTTTCATCAATTGCGACGGATTTAACTCCTACTCCTGCGGCACCGGGAACACCTTGTTCGCCCTGACTTCCGTTATCTCCGGTGACCTTTCCGAGGTTTAACACCTGTCTCTTATACACATCTACGAGCCCACGAGACTACGCTGCATCTCGTATGC
>ENA-OYVV01000589-OYVV01000589.1-human-gut-metagenome-genome-assembly--contig:-NODE-589-length-10712-cov-3.207094_pt1 | contig 10712 bp, 11 predicted proteins | sample MGYA00244164_ERZ653385 | MGnify/ENA primary metagenome ERZ653385 (study PRJEB26926, sample SAMN06165153) | human gut metagenome | biome: ENVO:00009003; feature: ENVO:2100002; material: ENVO:00002003... | reverse complement strand
CGTCGGCAGCGTCAGATGTGTATAAGAGACAGGTGGTACGCAGCGGATGAGGAGGGCAGGCTTTACCGCATCAAGGAACTGTACGGCTGCACGGGCCGCCCCAACGAGGGCCTGCGCATCGACCCGGTGGAGCAGGCAAGGCGGATCCGGGAGGCAGAGCAGAACGACCCGATGCTCAAGGGCCGCACCATTCTGGGGGTGGCTGACCCTGCTATCTTTGATGAGAGCCGGGGCGAGAGCATTGCCGCCATGATGGAGCGGGGCCCCCATTTTCTCCACTGGGTCCCCGGTGACCACACCCGCCTGGCTGGGAAGATGCAGTTCCACTACCGGCTGGCGTTCGATGGAGAGGGGCGGCCCATGTTTCAGGTGTTCAACACCTGCAGGCACTTTATCCGCACCCTCCCGAATCTGGTCTATGATGAGAGCAATGTGGAGGACATCGACACCCGGCAGGAGGACCATATCTATGACGAGTGCCGCTATGTGCTGATGGAAAATCCCATCTCCCCGCCCCGGCAGACCGTGCAGCCTCCGGTGGGGGACGATCCGCTGGAGCTGCACCGGAGGGCGAGATTTTACAGGGTATAAACCTCTCAGGCGCTTCGCGCCAGCTCCCCTGGTAGGGGAGCCAAGAAACGCTCTTGCCTCTCCTATTGGGAGAAGTGGCATTGCGAAGCAATGACGGAGAGGTTTACAGGAAGGAGCATTATGAGCGAATTGGATGACAAACTGCCGATTGGGGCAGAAGAAGTGGCCGAAGCCACTGCCATTTTACAGAAATACAAGGCCGGAAAAGCCGCGCTGGACAAACGCATTGTGGACAACGAGCTGTGGTTCCGGATGGGACACTGGAAGAACTACCAGAACCCCATGATGGAGGGCAAGCCCCAGCCTGCCAGTGGGTGGCTGTTCAACAGCATTGCCAACAAGCACGCCGATGCCATGGACAATTACCCGGCCCCCAACGTTCTGCCCCGGGCGGCAGACGATGCGCAGACCGCACGGGTGCTTTCCAGCATCCTGCCGGTGGTGCTGGAGCAGGCAGACTATGAGCAGGTGTACAGCGACACCTGGTGGCGCAAGCTCAAGCAGGGCACCGGGGTCAAGGGCGTGTTCTGGGACCCGGAGGCCCGGGGCGGCGTGGGAGACATCACCATCCGGCCCATGAACCTGCTCATGCTCTACTGGGAGCCGGGCGTGGCGGACATCCAGGCCTCGCCCCACTTTTTCTCCCTGAGCATGGAGAATACCAAACAGCTGGAAAGCCGCTGGCCCCAGCTGAAGGGCCACAGCGCCAGTGTGCTGGATGTGCCCCGTTTTCTCCACGACGGCGGGCTAGATACCACCGAAAAAAGCGTGGTGGTGGACTGGTACTACAAAAAGCCGGACAAGGCCGGACGCACCCTGCTCCACTACTGCAAGTTCTGCAACGGCGTGGTGCTCTATGCCAGCGAGAACGACCCGGCCCTTGCCGGGCGGGGCTTCTACGACCACGGGAAATATCCCTTCGTGTTCGACCCGCTGTTTATGGAAGAGGACAGCCCGGCGGGCTTTGGCTATATCGATGTGATGAAGGAATGCCAGACCGCCATCGACAGGATGAACCATGCCATGGATGAAAATGTCCTGCTGGCATCCAAGCAGCGGTATGTGCTCAGCGACACGGCGGGCGTGAACGAGGAGGAACTGGCGGATCTCAGCCGGGACATCGTCCATGTGGCCGGGCGGCTGGGAGACGAGAGCTTCCGCCCGTTGCAGACTGCCGGTTTGCAGGGGAACAGCCTGAGCTACCGCAACAGCCGCATTGAGGAGCTGAAGGAGATCAGCGGAAACCGGGATATGACCCAGGGCGGCACCGCAGGCGGCGTGACGGCGGCAAGTGCCATTGCGGCCCTGCAGGAGGCGGGCAGCAAGCTCTCCCGCGATATGCTCAAAAGTGCCTACCGGGCCTTTGCAAGGGAGTGCTACCTCATCATTGACCTGATGCGGCAGTTTTACGATGAGGAACGGGTGTTCCGTGTCATCGGGCCTGCCGGAGGCAGAGAGTTCGTGCCCTTTTCCGGGGCAGCGCTGCGTGCCCGCCCCATGGGGCTGATGGGCGGCGTGGAGCTGGGAAGCCGGGAACCGGTGTTTGATATCGTGGTGAGTGCCGAGAAGAAATCCACCTTCAGCCGCCTTTCCCAGAATGAAACGGCGAAGGAGTGCTACCAGCTGGGTTTCTTTGCACCCCAGAATGCCGACGCGGCCCTGGCGGCACTGGAGATGATGGACTTTGAGGGCATCGAAAAAGTGCGCCAGAGGGTGCGGCAGAACGGCACGCTGGCACAGAAGCTGACGGCGGCCCAGATGCAGATCGCGCGGTTTAACGAGAAATTGAGCGGCGCGGAGGATAATCTGAGCACAAGAGCATTGGCGAAGAACCTCTCCGGCGCTTTGCGCCAGCTCTCCTAACAGGAGAGCCAGGTTCACGCTGCTTCTGGCTTGCCTCCCCTATGAGGGGAGGTGGCACCGCAGGTGACGGAGAGGTTTTACATGAGAAGGAGGCAGAAATGATCAAGGTGAATTATACGGAATTGGACGGCCCTTACGGCCCGGCCATGCGTCTGGAGGCGGCGGGCCATGCAGGCTATGCCCCGGCAGGGCAGGATATCGTGTGTGCCGGTGTCAGCACCCTGATGCAGGCACTGGTCAGCCTGCTGGCGGGTGAGGAAAACGCCCACAGCGATGCTTTTGACGAGCCCGACGGCCCCCGCCTGACGGTGACTGCCGCCCGGCCCTGTACCGCATGGGTCGAGGGGGCCTTTGAGCTGGCCAAGGCGGGCTTTGCCCTGCTGGCCGAGCGCTACCCGGACAATGTACGCTTTGCCGACCGGAGTGCCCGGGGCAAGCAGGAGATGATGGACCTGCAGCTGTTTGCTGACGGCGGCGAAGCGGCTGCCCCTGCCCTGAGCGCGGCCCAGGAACAGCAGGCTGTGGCATCGGGTACCATGAAGCCCGGTGAGAAAGCGGACGCAAAGCAGGAGACGACCGCCCCGGAGGGGGAGAAGGAGGTGAAAGAGACCGAACCGGTCAAGGCGGAAGAAGGGCAGGAACAGGAACCGCCCCGCCCTGCGCTGCCAAAACGTTTCCCGGGAAGCCAGGCTGTGGATGCCCTGCACCGGCGCTGGGCTGCCGAGGAGGCCATGATGCGCCGGGCGGTGCCGGAGTTTTCCCTGCAAAAGGAGCTGGCGGACCCCGAGATGCGCCGTCTGATGCAGCTGCCCGGGATGCGGATGCTGGATGCCTACCGGCTGGCCCACTACGGGGATGCCATGCGCCAGACTGCCCGCACCGTGGAGCAGGTGGTGGGCGGCATTGCCGGAGCGTCCGGCCTTGCGCTGGACGAGCACACCCAGACCCTCTACATCTCCGACCTCGGCAGCCGCTGCATCTGGAGCGCTGCGGCCTCTGCCCGCAGCCTGACTGCAGGGGGCAAGGGCTGTCAGAGCAGCTTCAGCGGGCTGCCGGGCTATCCCGGCGCGCTGGCGCTGGATGAGGACAGCACCCTCTACATCAGCTACCGCTGGGCCAGCTCCAGCTGGCTGGAACGCCATGCAGGCAGCACCTTCCTGCGCGGCGTGGCCCTGCGGCTGAGCGAATCGATGCAGGAGAACCTGTTTTCCCTGCCCGCCGACGGCATCCGCGCCGAGGCCGTTTCCACCGCCAGCGGAAGCTGGCTGTGGAGCTTTTCCGGCAAGCCTCAGGGCAGCAGCTCTGCCCTCTGCCCGGTGGAGAACCGGGTGTATTTTGGCATCGCGGGAGAAAAAGCGCTTTATTCTGTACGGATCTGAACCGTTCCATCACGCTTCGCGTGCCAAGGGAGCCCCTGGCATCCCGGAAAAATTGTTGTAAACGCTTAGGCCCAACAGAATACAAAACATCGGGTCATCGCGGCAACCGATCGATACGAGGTAATTGATATGACAGACGCATTCAAACAGCAGATCCAGGCGGAAGCCCGGCAGGCAGTGGAAGAGCTGCTGGAACAGGCAAAGCTGAAAAAAGGCGACGTGTTCGTGGTGGGCTGCTCGTCCAGCGAGATCGTGGGCGGGCACATCGGCAAGGACAGCAGTCTGGAGGCAGCGCAGGCCGTCTACGCAGGCATTGCACCGGTGCTGGCTCAGCGCGGCATCTGGCTGGCGGCACAGTGCTGCGAGCACCTGAACCGAGCCATTATCATTGAGCGGGAAGCCGCCGAACAATACGGCTGGGAGGAAGTGTGTGTCGTGCCCCGGCCCCATGCGGGCGGCAGCTGGGCCACCACCTGCTGGAAGCAGTGCAAAGACCCCATTGCTGTGGAGGAGATCCGCGCCCACGCCGGTATCGACATTGGCGGCACCCTGATCGGGATGCACCTGCGCCGGGTGGCCGTGCCGGTGCGGCTGAGCCTGAACCGGATCGGTGAAGCAAACATTCTCTGCGCCCGCACCCGTCCGAAGCTCATCGGCGGAGAGCGCGCAAAATATACCGAGGAGGACTGATGCCTTATGGCAGAAAAAACACCGGAAGAGATGCGGGAGGCCGTGCTGGCCATCCGTGAAAAGATGGCCGCTGCTGCCCGGGAGGCGGGCCGCGACCCTGCCGAAGTCCAGCTGTGCGCCGCCTGCAAGACCCGCACCGCTGAAACCGTGGCCGCAAGTGCCGCCCTGCCCATTGACGTGTTTGGCGAAAACCATGTGCAGGAGCTCTGCGCAAACTTTGACGCAGGCGCTTACTGCGGCAAGCCCAGCCATTTCATCGGGCACCTGCAGACCAACAAGATCAAAAAAGTCCTGGGCCGGGCCAGCCTGATCCAGAGCGTGGGCAGTGAACACCTGCTGACCGCCATCGAGAAGGAAGCCGCCAAGGCGGGCATCGTGCAGAACGTCCTGCTGGAGGTGAACATCGACGGGGAGGAGAGCAAGAGCGGCGTTTCGCCGGAAGCGCTCTGGCCCCTGCTGGATGCTGCTGCCGCGCAGGAGCACATCCGGGTCAAGGGCCTGATGGCCATTCCCCCGGTCAATGATGACGATGCACAGAACCGCCGGTATCTCGCCGCCGTCCATGACCTGTTCGTAAAGGCCGGGGAGCGCGGCTATTCCAACGTGGAGATGCAGACCCTCTCCATGGGCATGAGCGGCGATTATGAGAACGCCATCCGCGAAGGCGCAACGCTGGTGCGCATTGGCACCGCGATCTACGGCGAACGGGATTATAGGAAAAGATAAAATTGCTCGCCCTCTCAGTCTCGCTTCGCTCGCCAGCTCTCCCAAAGGGAGAGCCCTTGGCATAAAGATGAAGCTTGCAAATCCTGCCAAAGCCTCCCACTTTGGGGGAGGTGACATTGCGTCAGCAATGACGGAGAGGGTGAGCCCGTTAAAAAGGAGTCACCATGCCGAACAAAAAAACAAACCCAAACGACCCCGGAGCACATCACAACAGCAGCGGCGCGCTCATCCGCCGCTTTTTACCCTATCTGGCAAAGCACAAGGCAGTGCTCTTTCTCGACCTGTTCTGCGCCGCGCTGACCACCCTGTGTGACATCTTCCTGCCCAAGATCATGAGCACCATCACCAACTCGGCCCTGGGCGTGGGCATCACCCTGACCACCGGCATCGTGCTCAAGCTGGCGGGCATCTACTTTGTGCTCCGCATCATCGACGGTGCGGCTCAGTATTTCATGTCCGGCATCGGCCACATCATGGGCGTGCACATCGAGACCGACATGCGCCGGGATGCCTTTGACCACCTGCTGCTGCTCGACCACACCTACTACAACAACACCAAGGTCGGCACCATCATGGGCCGCATCACCAACGATCTGTTCGATGTGACCGAGTTTGCCCACCACTGCCCCGAGGAATTTTTCATCGCCTTTATCAAGATCCTGGCCTCCTTCATCATCCTGTGCCAGGCCAGCATCCCGCTGACGCTGGCGGTGTTCGCCTGTGTGCCCCTGATGGGCGTGGTTTCCGTTTACCTGAACGGCCGTCTGCGTGCCCGGTTCCGGCAGCAGCGCATCCAGATCGGTGAGCTGAACGCCACCATCGAGGACAGCCTGCTGGGTCAGGGCGTGGTAAAAGCCTTTGCCGCCGAGGAGCAGGAGCGCGCCAAGTTCGAGCAGGGCAACAAGGACTTTGAGCACATCAAAACGCTGGGCTACTACGCCATGGCGGCTTTCAACACCTCCACCCGCCTGTTCGACGGCCTGATGTATCTGGTGGTCATTCTGGCGGGCGGCCTGTCGCTGGTCAACGGCAAGATCACCGCCGGTGACCTGGTGGCCTATATGCTCTATGTCACCACCCTGATTGCTACCATCCGCCGCATCGTCGAGTTTGCCGAGCAGTTCCAGCGCGGCATGACCGGCATCGAGCGCTTTGCCGAGATCATGGACACCCCCGTGCCCATCCACGATGCTCCCGATGCAAAACCCCTGCAGCCCGGCCCCGGTGCCATCCGCTTTGACGATGTCAGCTTTGAGTACCCGGACGACCACAACAAGGTGCTCCACCATGTCAGTCTGGACATCAAGGCAGGCGAGCGGCTGGCTCTGGTCGGCCCCTCCGGCGGCGGCAAGACCACCCTGTGCAACCTCATCCCCCGCTTCTACGATGTAACCAGCGGCCACATCTATATCGACGGGCAGGACATCCAGCAGGTCACCCTCAAGAGCCTGCGCGAGGACATCGGCATCGTCCAGCAGGACGTGTACCTGTTCAGCGGCTCTGTGGCGGATAACATCGCCTACGGCAAGCCCGATGCCACCCGGGAGGAGATCATCGAAGCTGCCCGTCTGGCCGGTGCAGAGCGCTTTATCATGGCCCTGAAGGACGGCTTCGACACCTATGTCGGCGAGCGCGGTGTCAAGCTCTCGGGCGGCCAGAAGCAGCGTATCGCCATTGCCCGGGTGTTCCTGAAGAACCCGCCCATCCTCATTCTGGACGAGGCCACCAGTGCACTGGACAACGAGAGCGAGATCCTTGTGGGGCAGAGCCTGGAAAAGCTGGCCCATGGCCGCACCACCCTGACCATCGCCCACCGCCTGACCACCATCAAGAACTACGACCGTATTCTGGTGCTTGGCTCCGAGGGCATTGTGGAATCCGGCACTCACGAAGAGCTGCTGGCAAAGCAGGGCGTGTACTACCGCCTGTGGAACCAGCTGCCCGGTGAGGACACCTTATAACAGGAGAACGTTTATGACAGAACGTGAAAAATGGGAAGCAGGTCTCTGGTACGACGCAAACTACACCCCGGCGCTCTGTGCCGAACGAGAGAAAGCCGAGGAGCTCTACACCGAGTTCAACCAGACCCGCCCCTCTGAAAAAGCAAAGCGGGCAGAGCTTCTGCGTCAGCTGCTGCCACACATGGAAGAACATGTGGTCATTCTGCCGCACCTGTATGTGGATTACGGCTATCACTGCTTCATCGGTGCGGGCACCTACATCAACCACGGTGCTTACCTGATGGACTGCGCAAAAATCACACTGGGCAGGCACTGCTTCATCGGCCCCAACTGCGGCATGTACACTGCCATCCACCCCATGCTGCCGGAAGAGCGCAACAGCGGCCTTGAGACCACAGCCCCCATCACACTGGGGGACAACGTCTGGCTGGGCGGTGATGTCACCATCCTGCCCGGGGTCACCATCGGCTCCAACACGGTCATCGGTGCAGGCAGCGTGGTCACAAAGGATATTCCCTCCGGCGTGGTGGCCGTGGGCAACCCCTGTAAGGTGCTGCGGCCTATCACCGAAAAAGACAGCATCCGATATCAGAAATAATTGCAACAACAAAACGCGGAACCGCTGAATTTTCAACGGTTCCGCGTTTTGTTGTGGAAAATCAGGTGTTATTTTTCTTCCGGTTCATCGTCCAGCTTTTTCCGATTCTTCTGCACCAGATGTGCACAGAATTGGAGCAGCGCAAAGCAGAGCAGACCTGTCGAAACACCAGTAAACGCAGCGCCCATCCAATAGCCATAGGTCAGGCCATGAAGCACCGTAACCGCCACAGCCGCCAGCAGAGAACAAACCGCATTGGCACCCATACTGGAAGAAAGATGGCGGTCCCACAGGCCATTCCGGACGCACTCTGCAACGGTGTAAACACATCCGGCCATAAAAACGACCCCTTCTCCGGTCGCTTTATCTGCATTGCCCGTCAGCTGCTGAATCACCATTGCGGCCAGCAGACCGCCCCACATCAGCCAGAAGCCACGCCTCTCAATTTTGGACATGGTCTGCTCCTGCATCTCATCCAGAACATTTTTCTTGCTGTACAGTGAAAATTTCATTTCTCATTCCTCCCAGAACAGTTCATCCAGTGTTTTTCCCAGAATTTTGCAGATGCTGCGGCAGAGATTGATGGTGGGGTTGTACTCGCCCTTTTCGATCGCGTTGATGGTCTGGCGCGAGACCCCAGCCGCTTCTGCCAATGCCCCCTGCGTCATATCTTTTTCCGCGCGGGCAGCTTTCAGTTTCAGATTCTTCGGCATCCTGTCACCTCGTCTATTTCCTGTGAGGGTAAGCTCATTCCCTCTGGATACAGAATAGCACTCACCAGACATTATGTCAAGTATAATTTACTTTTTGTCCTGTATTTTATATTTCAAAAATAGAAAAAGCCCCGTGTCCGGCATATCGCACCGGCACGGAGCTTTGCAATGATTTCAGAAAAACGTTCCCGGCCCGAAGAGGTCACGCTTCCTTTGTTCTCTTTTTATACTGCTCGATGAATCCCAAAGAAGGGCTCTACTGTGGAGGCAGATACTCCATTCATTTTCGCCTGCTTTATTCCATAATTTTTCCGCGCCACTGCTTCCACAAATGCACGGTCTTTTTCAGAGGCATTGTAGTAATCCACACCGAACCGCTTACAGGTTGTAAGCAGTTCATCCAACCACGACATGGTTTCATCAGACATTGGAGAAAAAACAATGTCGATATCCTTATCATATGGTTTCATTTGCTTTCCCCCTATTCTTCAAAAAGATACGATGAAAATATATCCTTGGCTGCCTGATCCGCAATCATAAATGTTCTCGGCCCGCCAGGATGTAAGGATGCAACCGGACACGCTCCAAAATCCCGGAGATAGTGCTGTTCCAGTTCGTCCGTTTTTGCCTCAAAAATAACCACGGCAGATTTACAATCGTTTTTTCATCAGCTTCAGGTTCGTTGCTTCCGCCATCCCGAAGCCGCCGTAAAAGTGCATGTGGTGCGCATCATCCGGACAGACCAGTTCAATCATCTGTGCACCACGTTCCCGCACACGCTGTTCCACTTCTTGGAGAAGTAATCTGCCATACCCCTTGTTCTGATACTCCCCGAAAATCAGGATCTCATCGAGGAAATAGAACGTGAAATCGTCATAGCTTTCCAAAAAACCGATGACAAGCCCTGTTGGAATATCGTTGTCATCTTCTTGCATCAGACAGAGGGAATCCTCCATCGTTACCATCTGACTGATTCGCTTATATGCCTTTTCATAAGTCCAGCACCCGCCAGAATGTTGGTTGTAGTGGTTCATATAAAGCGTTGCTGCTTTTTCAACATTTTCCTCTGTAATAGGGGTATAATTCATTGATTCAACTCCTTCTTATAAAAAGCCCCATACCCACACATTCAGGGTGCAGGCATGGGGCCATGAAATATCAGGTTTTATTCTCCCACGATGAGCCGCACGGCACCATAGATGCCGGCATCATTGCCGAGGGTAGCGGCAACGATGGGGGTCTCGCGGCAGGAACTGAAGGCATAGGTCTTGAAATGCTCCCGCAGGGGGGTGAAGAGGACATCTCCGGCACGGGCGACACCGCCGCCCACCATAAACATCTCGGGGTCGGTGGTGGAGGCAATAGAGGCCAGCGCCATGCCCAGGGTGTCGGTCATCTCGTCCACCTCACGGGCGGCCAGTGCATCGCCTGCACGGGCGGCATCAAAGACATCCTTGGCGGCAAAGTCGGTGCCGCGCAGGGTGCAGGGGGTGTCCGGGTTCTCGTCCAGCAGCTTCTTCATACAGCGGACCACGCCGGTGGCGCTGGAATACTGCTCCAGATGGCCATGGCCGCCACAGCCGCAGGTGCGCTCCTCGTCGGGATTCAGGCACATGTGGCCAATCTCGCCGCCGGCGCCCACAACGCCCGACACCACGTCGCCGTTGACGATAACGCCGCCGCCCACGCCGGTACCGATGGTGACCATCACCACGTTCTGCACGCCCTTGGCAGAACCGAGCCAGGCCTCGCCCATGGCAGCGGCGTTGGCATCGTTCTCGTACTTAACGACCGCGTCGGGGCAGTGCTCCTGGATGGCGATCCTAAGCTCGGGCAGGTTGATGGCAATGTTGGCCTTGACCTTGGCATCGCCCGAAGCCGGAATGGGGCACGGAACGGCCAGGCCAATGCCCGCCACAAAGGCACGCGGGATCTGCGCCTTGGCGACCACCTGGTCGATAGCCTCGGTCACCGCGGCAAAGCCCGCAGCATCAACGATGGGAGGCGTGGGCACGCTGGCCTTGGCAAGCAGGTTGCCGTCCTCGTCGAACAGGCCCTCCTTGACCGAAGTGCCGCCGACGTCGATGCCGATATAGTACTGCTTAGGTTCCATGGGAGCCCACCTTTCTCGTTTAAACATTGCCTGTATGGTACCTGTCTCTTATACACATCTGACGCTGCCGACGATAAG
>ENA-OYVV01000581-OYVV01000581.1-human-gut-metagenome-genome-assembly--contig:-NODE-581-length-10831-cov-5.032665_pt1 | contig 10831 bp, 9 predicted proteins | sample MGYA00244164_ERZ653385 | MGnify/ENA primary metagenome ERZ653385 (study PRJEB26926, sample SAMN06165153) | human gut metagenome | biome: ENVO:00009003; feature: ENVO:2100002; material: ENVO:00002003... | reverse complement strand
GCCTTATCGTCGGCAGCGTCAGATGTGTATAAGAGACAGGGACAGTACAGGACTCGAACCTGTGACCCCATGCACGTCAAGATCCATCCGTTCGTATTTTTCTGTATTTTAATTATAATATGCGCATATTTTAGATGAAAAAATTCTGCATTTATGGGAATTTATCTATTGCGTCCATCACGTTTTTGCCCAGTCTGGGTCACGGTTTGGGTCAGGTGACGTACAGACTCAATATTTTGTCCGCAGATAGGTTTCTACCGCCGTCAAAAACGTCCCTGCCGACTGCACCTGCTCGGCGGTGTCCGCCTTGGAAACGATGAAGAAATCGTTGTAATCACTACCCTCACGGACATCGGAAAGCTCGGAGCTCAGCCCGGACAAGCTGATGTCAAACACGCCGGTTTTGATGTACCGTTTCCGGAACTCGGAAATGATTCCGCTGTGGTGCTTCATGTCTACGCCGTCAAGCGCAAGAACGGCGCGCATAGCGTGGAAAGTTGCATAGTATGCACGGTTTGCCGCACTGCGGTAGCTTTCGCCTGCAAGCAGCAACTTTGCGTCCCGCAGACATTCCTTTGCGTGGTCAAAGCGAACCTTGGAGATTTCAATAGCTTGTTCAGGAAGCATAGCGAATCCCCTCCTTCAGCACGTTCTGATAGAACGGCAGGAAATCCGCATACCGCCGGAACTGTGCCAGCGGCACAACGTGGACAGAAACCGTGATATCGTGGTCAAGGCTGAGTGTGCTTGCTACTCCAGAAACCGCACGCCGCTGCGACGCGATCTGTTCCTGCGTCAAATCTGCGGTCAAGAGAATGTCAATATCCGACTCCGCGGTAAAACCGCCGCGGGCATAGGATCCGTACAAAATTGCATCGTGGATGCTGTGCCCTAGAATTGGATCACAGGCGTGATAGACGATCTTCAAAATCTCAAACGCTTGATTGCGCGTACACATATTGACACCCCCCTTCTGAACTTCTTATTTGCAGTATACCCCAAAGTGCGCTAGAATGCAAATCTGCTACAAAGCCCGGCTTGCTGGTTTGATTTTATATATTGCCCATTGAATTTTCAATAATCGAATTATTTATTCGATTTTTTTATTTTGCATTGCTATTTTCTGAAAAGGTGGTTATACTGAGTACTGAGGTGGTATCTGTGAATGAAACTCCTGTTATCCGAATCCAACGGGCAAGCATTCGGAATTTTAGAAATGTTGAATCCGGCGAAATTCGTTTTCCATGCAATTATAGCGAGGATATTTTTGCGCCGAAAGCTGATGTCCTCGGCATTTATGGTCAGAACGGCTCCGGCAAAACAACATTTATTGATGCACTGGAAATCTTGAAAACGCTGCTGTCCGGGCAAAAGGTCGGGGCAGAACTGTCAGACTGCATTTCCTACGGACAAGAGAAAGCCGAACTGCAATTTGAGTTCAGCATCCTCAAGCTGAATGAGAGCAATGTAGTATATAAGCGGCGTCTCATCTATTCTGCTGTTTTGAGTAAAGATGCCATTGATGAAACCGTCAAGTGCGCCACAACCAGAACTGATTCAGCAAAAACAGCTTGGATGAAACCGATCTTTGCGTGCACGCACCAGTCAGAGGACGCTGTGTTCTCACCACAAGTTCGGCTGGAATCGTTATTCGGTTCGAAGCAAAATGCAAAAATGGACGAGCTTCGTGTCATAAAATTACTGTGCCAAAAGGAGCATCGATCCTTTCTTTTCTCCCCAGAGTTCCTGAAAATGCTTCATGATGTAGCGCAGGAACATGACGATAAGGTTGAACCGCTGTTCGAACTGTCCAACTTTGCAAACACATCATTCTTTGTCATCTTGAACCGAAATAACGGTCTGATCTCGCTGGATGCAGCAATTCCTGTTAATTTCAGGACAGAAACGGCTGGCGGTACGTTCGCACTGCCGATTGATCAGCCAGTTACAATCCCAAACCGCTTTTTGGAAATCATACAACAGGTCATAGCAACTATCAGCACTGTTCTCTGTGAAATTGTTCCCGGTGCACAACTGTCACTTGTGGAGCTCGGTACGGAGTTGATGGAAAATGGCGAGCAAGGCACAAAAATCCAGTTGGCAAGGGAGCTTTCCTGCGCCAATGGTAAACTGCATCTCCTACCTTTAAAATATGAATCTGAGGGCATTAAAAAAATCATCTCCGTTCTGCATTTGTTGATTGCTGCATATAATAGCCCGTCCATCACACTCGCGATTGACGAGCTGGACTCCGGTATCTACGAGTATCTGCTGGGGGAATTGCTGCGAATCATGCAGAAATCCGGCAAGGGACAGTTGATTTTCACCTCGCATAATCTCTATCCGCTGGAAACGTTGGAAAGCAATTCTATCGTCTTTACAACGACGAACCCAAGCGCTCGATATACTCGCATTAAAAGTGTGCGGGCAACAAATAATCTGCGCTCCATGTACCTGCGTGAAGTCATCCTTGGAAGCGATGATGATGTATCTCTCTACGAAGAAACCAATGTGTCCGAAATCGCGCACGCAATGAGAGTAGTCGGCAAGCGTATGGAGAGCCTTTCTTTGTCGGGGGACGCATCCTCGGAGGTGTCCAATGGCTAAAAAGAAGGTTATGCTCTTTATCGTAGAGGGGCCAACAGATGAAACCAGCCTTTCTACGGTTTTGAACCGTATCTTTTCCTCCTCAACAGTAAAATTTCAGGTCGTTCACGGTGACATCCTGACCCGCGATTTCACTTCTTCGGATAAGATCGTGGCTGCCGTTTGGGAGCAGGTCAAGGAGTTTATGGGCAGTATCTACAGAAAGAGCGATATTTGCCGAATTGTTCATCTCACCGATATGGACGGTGTATTCATCCCTGATGATGCTGTTGTCGAGAATGATACGGTGGAAATTGATACTCCACCATACTATACAGAAACGCAAATTCAAACGCCAAATCGCGCCGGGATTCTTGACCGCAACCAGCGCAAACGGAACAATATCGACCGACTTTCTGCCTGCCCCAAAGTCGCGGGTATTCCATATAGCATGTACTACTTCTCTTTGAATTTGGAGCATATTCTTCACGGGAGAACAAACCTTTCCGACTGGGAAAAGATTCGGTGTGCCGAGGAGTTTGACTTGAAGTACGGCGATGACCCGGACGGATTTACGCTGTTTATGAAGGAATCTTCGTTCTCCGTATGCGATGATTATCGCAGTTCGTGGGCATTTATCAAAACAGAGCTGCATTCCTTGGAGCGGTACAGCAATTTTGGAATCGAGCTGCCGCCCTTAAAAAACACAACGCCCCAAACCAATCGATGATTTGATATAGCAAATACCGTACATTTGAACTGCACTGCTCGAATCCCGTGTTACCTGTGTCATAAGCGGAATGCTTTCCGGGATTTGCGCAGTGCAGTTTCTCTTCATGGGATTGCTGTCAGAACAAAGAAGCAAGGATTCAATGTCCGATTGTTGCCCCAAGCGGAGCTGGAATGCAAGTCGGCGTGAAAGCACTAAATTCCGAAGTATTTTTCAAAAAACTGCGCGAGCCGCTGGATGATCGTTTTCTTCTTTTCCGTGCGGTTGCCGCCGCCAAAGCGGGAGACGGGCGGCAGGATCTGGTCAATATCCGTGCCGGTCGTTTTGAGCGCACCGTCGCGGAACGCGTTGGCGACGAAGCGCTGCGCTTCTGCGGGCTTCAGCTTTTCTTCTGCGATGATTTGCTCCAGCTCCTGCTGTTTTTGCTGCTGCACATAACTCTGCCAGTCGCGGTCAACATCCGTTGCAGCGTTGACCGTACTAATAAAGCCGTGGATCAGGTCCTTTTTGCTGCGCAGCTGGATGCTGGAGTCAATCGCCCGGCCGATGGTTCCCAGGATGCTTTTGTCCTTGCAGTTCGATTCATGGTGCTTCATGACAAGCATCAAAATGTAGTCGATGTTGATCTCCACCTGCCGGATGAGCTCGATCTCGAAGGTAATATCGTCGTTTATATTCTCTTTGTCGCCATCCGTTTTCGGACGGTATGCCTGATAAAGGTCGAGATAGACGCTCTGGTAATCCTGAAAATCCCGCTCCGGCAGGATTTCATTGCCTGCAAACTGGTCAAATGCGCTTAAGATATTTTTGAGCCGCAGGATATTGCCATAGAGCTTGATGAAATCCTTTTGCTTCTGCTCGCCAGTGATCGGCTGGCCGAGCGGAAACTCGCCTGATAGCTCGTCGATCAAATCGCGGTAACCGGGAACGGCTTTCCCGTTTTCCTCATAGCCGTCATAGTACGCATCATAGCCCTTGAGCAGCACAACGCCGCTGGCCTCGCGGTTGCCAAAAAGCGCGATCGCGTCGTCGGTGGCTTTTTGCAGAAGGTGCTTCCCTTATTTTTGTAAGCGATGATTTTGATGATCTAGCTTCTGATAACAGTTTCCTTCCTGATCGAATTCAAAGAGATTATCAGCTCTTGTCAGAATTTCAGACGAAGCAGCTACGACAACCAACACGCTTGTTCCACGGTTTGCAAGATCGTCGATTAGTGTTTGGAATATTCTCGATTCAACACCTGTCGGATTGATATTAGGGAGATGAATAATTAATAGTCGCCAATTATACAACGCATATCGGTTGGCCGCTGCAACGATTCTATTTTCATAGTTTATTTTATAAAATGGATGCTTAGGATCTTCTTTGTATGAGAATGGCTGTTTAGTCAGCAAATAGTTTTGAAATGCTGAGCGGACAACAGTTCCCAAATAAGAAATCCTGCGAAGCGAGAAAATTGTAGTGTTTTCAAAGTAATTTAGATCAGGAAATATCAGTCTGCTAACATCCTGTGGGAAATAACCAATTCCGGCATAGAATAAAGTGCTTATTTTTGCATTAATGAAATCTTTATTACCTAAATTTATCCGGAAACGAGGAACTTCTCCGAAAATCGCATTCAGAAAATCGTATTCATACAAGCCTTTCCCAACTAAATATGTAATTTCCCCTGGCTGTAAGTTCATGGAGAGAGAATGAATATGCTTCGTGTGAATATCGCTAATAGTTATTGATGAAAAGTCAATCGAGAGGGGTACATTTTTTTGAGGATAAACACTAGCATATGCGCTTGAATCATATGAACAATAACTGTCGTATATGTACTGATCCTCCTGCCCATTAAGCAGTCTAACAAACATACCCCCTTCAAATCGAAGAATACGACAAGCATCAGAACATATAAAAAGGGGATTTTGATAGCTATCGGTCAACAAAATTGAAATCTGATATTCCAGAAGGGTTCGCACAAGATCGCGAAGTAGGCTAAAATCGGCATCATAATGTAACCGTACAACATCAGATAGAATAAGGTATTCCGCGCCAAGATAAACTGCCTTCACAATACTTAGAATATATTGTTGTAATTTTGTTAAACTGTACACCGGTTTATTAACATCCCAGAATATGCCGTATTTTTCGAGGATCAAACGCGCATTTAGTGAGTTCCTTTTCTGAGAGAAAAAAAACCGATTAGACGAAGGATATGTTAACGATAGGTTTTCTGCAATACTCAAATGTTTATATAGCAGGTGATTTTCATAGGAAATAAGAGAATGAGCTCCCCCTTTTGCATTCCAGCTTATTTTTCCGCTTGTTGGTTCGATTTGCCGAGTTAACAAAAGAACAAGTGCATCTTTAGCTGATGTTGTGTCACTGGAAATTGCAATAAGTTCCCCGCGACCAAACATAAAACTGAAGTTTCGCAGGTAAAATCGCGACGTTTCACAACTTACATTGATAAAACGAAAGAGTTCCTCCATAGAATTACTCCTTGCTTAAAGGCAACATAATTTGAACCTGAGTGCCTTTTCCAACACTACTTGCGACGCTTACTCCATAATCTTCGCCATATAGCAGCCGAATACGTGAATTGATATTAAACAACGCAAGGCCCATCCCACGAACAGAGTCGGCGGCGCAATTACTTTCATTTTTACTAAGCTGAGTATTGATACTATCAAGTTTATCTGCAGGAATCCCTACGCCGTCGTCGTCAACCCGAATACACACAGTTCTTTCTGTATGGGTAATATCAATAAAAATCCTACCCGGTCCGATTTTTGCCTCTAAGCCATGATTAATCGAGTTTTCTACTATCGGTTGTAAAATCATTTTTGGAACTTGCATTCCCAAAATTTCATCTGTCTCATCATCAAACCGCTTATATAAAACAAATTTGTTAGGAAAACGAAATTGCATTATTCGTATATATTTTTCGGTATTGTCAATCTCTGCTTCAAGCGAGATGAGTGGCTCCTTCTGGCTGATACTATAACGAAATAATTCAGACAATGTCTCAACCATTTGTGCCAAATTAGGCATATCGCACATATATAATTCGCCACGTAGGGAGTCAAGGGTATTATAAAGAAAGTGTGGGTTAATCTGACTTTGTAGCGCTTTCAAATTTGTAATATTTCCAAACTGACTTTTGATAATCTCATCGGTCTGCGCCACAATCTGTTCTTCCACCCGCTGCAGAAAAGGATTGTCACTAAGTCTTTTTTTTGAATCGGGAGATATTGAATAATGCCATATTTCATAAAGTGGTTGGATAAATGCAGTGGTTATATGGATTATAAATACGATAAAGAGGCTAAATATCAATAAATTAAAAACCACTATTGCCAGTAAAAGCAAATTCGCTTTGGGTGATTGAAAGAACACAAAAAGAATCATAGCAAACTGAGCTAAACCTAAAGAAAAGAGAAGACCAGGTAAAATAATTAACAAAGAATTATTGGTTTCACGTATAAAACGAAAGACAGCACGTAATTTCAATGAAAATTACCCCCATTTATTAAGATAACGGAAATCGGAGGGACGAATACCTAAGTGCTTACGAAAAACCCGACTGAAATATTTTGCGTCAGCGTATCCGACAGCATCAGCCACTTCAGTTACGTTCATCATTGTTGTTAAAAGTAGGTGTTGTGCCATTTCAATTCGTGTTCGCTGAATATAGTTACTGATAGTTTCCCCGGTTTCATTTTTAAAGAGTTCACTTAAATAAGGAGGACTCAGATTAACTTCTTTCGCAAGATCATCAAGTGAAATTGTATTCGCAAAGTTTTTGCTAATAAGTTGTTTAACTGTTCGAACCGGCATGGAATTGGTTGAGTCTACTTCTTTTTGCAAACGAACTAAAATGGAATCTATAAGCTGACAACAGTTTTTCTCTAGATCATGCAAACTAGAAGAACAGGAAACTAAGTATTTCTGCATTATTAACAACGCATCCGGAGTTAACCATGTGTGGTTGGATGCAATAACCCAAATGGCATCAAAGAGCTGACGTAAAAAACTGTTTATTAGTCTAGGATCTGTTAAAAACAAAGTGCTGTGCGTTTCAATTAAATCATGAATCACATAAAAAATTTGTTTTGTCTCTCTTGTTTCAGCTGCTCTTCTGCATTCGGATTTTAATGAGAGTTTTGGTAAAGTAAGTGGTGGGAGAGGAAAGTCATTCCACAAAAAGGGGCCTTCGCCAGAAAGCGCACATTTGCAAGGTATAAGCATACGGGCTTCCTGAAAAGCTGTCGGAAAGGCAGTATAATTGGAATGAAAATTACTAACTGTAAGAAGAAAACGATATCGAAAAACATCAATATGTTCTTTTAAAATATCCTTTATGCGCTTCAATGAACGGATAAAAGATTCCCTCGAATTAGGGTCAAGATTGACAATACAGTAAAGGGTGTCATCGATGAACCCAGCTTCAATATCTATCACTTTTGAAATCAAACCTGCAACAAGCAAATCACGTAATTTATCTCCGATGCCAACTGGAAACGCAGGTTGGCTTTGAACTGCACTTGTAGAATAACGAGAAAAATGTCCGTCAAGCGATGAATTAGGCTCGTATAATTGAAGTATAATTGCTACGAAATCACCATTCTGGAATTCCATTCCAGTAGTTTTGTTAAATGTTTCAAGTGGCACATCGCGTAAGCTAGAATTATATAAAAAGGAATGAATGCACTGCCGACGTAAAGAAGTACGAAACTGTTGAACTTCCAATTGAATTGTTGATGTATTAGGAGAGGAGACTGAGCGCTTTTGAACAATCTTTGAAATCGCATTATTTATATCAGTTTTTTTAATAGGCTTGAGGAGAAAATCGACAACATCCATACGTAATGCGTCGTATGCATAGTCAAATTGTTTATAGCCGCTAATGATTATAACAGAGCATTGATTACAATGATCATTAACCCATTTTGTAAGGTCTAATCCGTTGACACCTGGCATTCGGATGTCAGTAATCAAGATATCTACTTTTTCCTGTTGTAATAACGTAAGAGCTTGAACACCATCGTGTGCTTCACCTACTAAACGTAAATGTAATCCATCCCAATCAATAAGAGCTTTGATCAAGCTGCAAATACGTTTTTCATCCTCTGCAATTACTACATTGAATTCTTCGTTCATAATTAATAATCCCTCTTAAAATTACAAATAAACACGCCAAAAATTAACATTAATTTACATGCTTCAAGAGTTTAATACGACTATAACAAAAACATATTCCTTTTGCAAGTTTTTTTGTATACTGTGTTCTAATGCTATTTTGAATGTGTTTACAAAAGAATTGGAAGAACACTCATGAGGCAGGATGTTCCATAAGGGAAAGCTTATGAATAGGGAAGCAGTCGAAAAAATCATTGGCCTATATTTGTTTTGACGAACAAAATAGTTGGGATCTTAAAAATGTCCACCTATTCCTAATACATTCTAACGACAAATCATCAATAAATCTGGTAGTTTATAGTCAAAGTTAACAAATGTGTATCCATCGCTTTGATGCACCCGTTGTAAAGAAGGAGGGCGAGTCTTACTAGTGTTTGGTGAAACAGAAACAGTAAAATTTCTTGGCATTGTTTGATATTAAACTTTTTGGTCCTTTAAGTTTTATAGATTGTCTGAGATATTTCGAAATTATTGGATGGGGTGATGTTGAAAGATATGGACAACTTATTAAGAATGGAGAAAATCTCCAAAAGCTTCCCGGGTGTCAAAGCTCTTGACTCGGTACATTTCGAACTAAAAAGGGGAGAAGTGCACGCTATTGCCGGAGAAAATGGTGCTGGAAAATCCACTTTTATGAAAGTGTTAACCGGCATTTACAAGCAAGATGAAGGTGAAATTTACTATAAAGGTAATTTGTTCCTTCCTGAAAACCCCAAACACGCACAGGAAATGGGAATCAGTATTATACATCAGGAACTCAATCTTTTGCCCGATCTTTCTGTTGCAAATAATATCTATATAAGTCGTGAACCACGCAAGGTTCGTGGAATAATTGACGACAAAGAAATGAACGAAAAAGCACAGGCTTTGTTGGACAGCATGGGATTATCCATTAATGCACAGACCGAAGTAAAAGATTTAAGCATTGCTTCTCGACAGATGGTTGAAATTGCGAAAGCACTTAGCGTGCATTCTGATGTGCTTGTCCTCGATGAACCAACATCGTCGCTTTCACTCTCTGAAACTGAAACACTCTTCAATATTATCCGGAAACTTCGCGATGAAGGAGTCGGCATTATCTATATTTCTCATCGCCTGGAAGAATTCGATGATATTGTTGATCGGGTTACTGTATTACGAGACGGCAAATACATAACCACACAACCTTGGAGCAAAGAATACAACATTCCCCAGCTAATACGTGATATGGTTGGGCGCGAGATGAATGAAGAGTTTCCGAAGCGGAACAGTACCATTGGAGATGTAATATTCGAAGTTAAAAACCTAACTCGTGTAGTTAATGAAAAGAAGATTTTTGACAATGTTTCTTTTTCGGTACGCAGCGGGGAAGTACTTGGTATTGCAGGATTGGTGGGAGCAGGACGCACTGAAATTGCACGTGCAATTATTGGAGCGGATAGAGCAACAAGTGGTGAGGTTTGGCTCAAGGGAGAAAAATGTTCCATTAAAGCGCCGATTGATGCAATTCGCCATGGAATTACCTATCTCCCAGAGGACCGCAAAGATACTGGATTGTTTCTCGATCAGAGTGTGACATTTAACATGGTTGCCGCCACCTTTTCTGATTGGGCAAAACAGGGCATAGTCAACGACAGAATTATCAAAAAAGTTGTTGATGAAAAAGTAGATCAGCTACGAATTAAAACTCCAAACAATGAGCAAATTCTGCAATATCTCAGTGGAGGTAACCAACAAAAAGTTTTGATCGGCCGGTGGCTTTGTAGGAATTTTGATGTTGTAATTTTTGATGAACCCACTCGTGGTATTGACGTGGGCGCAAAATACGAAGTTTTCGCACTTATTAACAAGATTGCAGAGCGAGGAGCGGCAGTTATTGTTATTTCCTCTGAAATGAACGAGGTAATGGGGTTAAGCGACCGAATCCTTGTTGTGAGTGAGGGACGGGTATCAGGGGAAATCGATGCCGCGGATGCAACACAAGAACAAATTATGATACTCGCATCCAAAACAAAAAACTATGAAGAATGTGAGGACAAGGTGTAATGAAGATCCAAGTGAAAAATGCTGACAGCAATCCCAAAAAGAGACTAATTGTAAGCAAAGATACCAGTCAGACCATTTCTTGCCTAATTGCTCTACTGATACTTATTGTTTTGTTTTCGGTTATGTCTCCGTATTTTTTATCTAGTGATAATCTGGCTAATGTTTTGACGCAAATCATTACAACTGCACTTTTAGGCTTTGGTATGACCTATGTCATTATTTCAGGTGAAATAGATCTCTCCATTGCACCGACACTTGCTACTGTCTCTTATACACATCTGACGCTGCCGACGATAAGGC
>ENA-OYVV01000575-OYVV01000575.1-human-gut-metagenome-genome-assembly--contig:-NODE-575-length-10905-cov-4.430415_pt1 | contig 10905 bp, 10 predicted proteins | sample MGYA00244164_ERZ653385 | MGnify/ENA primary metagenome ERZ653385 (study PRJEB26926, sample SAMN06165153) | human gut metagenome | biome: ENVO:00009003; feature: ENVO:2100002; material: ENVO:00002003... | reverse complement strand
GACGTGGCCGTTATCGCCGACTCCACCTCCCGCTGGGCCGAGGCCCTGCGTGAAATGTCGGGCCGTCTGGAAGAGATGCCCGGCGAAGAGGGCTACCCCGCATATCTGGCCTCCCGCCTCGCGCAGTTCTACGAGCGCGCAGGCTGCGTCGAGTGCCTCGGCGCGGACGAGCGGCGCGGTTCGCTGACCGCCATCGGCGCGGTTTCCCCTCCGGGCGGCGATATTTCCGAGCCTGTCTCGCAGGCGACGATGCGCATCGTCAAGGTCTTCTGGGGTCTGGACGCTTCGCTGGCCTACGCGCGCCATTTCCCGGCCATCAACTGGCTGACGAGCTACTCTTTGTACCTTGACACGCTCAAGGGCTGGTGCGACGAGAATCTGGGACGCAGCTTCATGCAGAACCGCGGCCGCGCCATGGCGCTGCTGCAAAAGGAAGCAGAGCTGCAGGAGATCGTCAAGCTGGTCGGTCAGGACGCGCTGTCCCCGGCGGACAACCTGACGCTGGAATCCGCAAAGATGATCCGCGAGGACTTCTTGCAGCAGAACGCGTTCCTGGAGAACGACCAGTATTCGTCGTTTGACCGGCAGGCCCGTCTGCTGGACCTGATCCTCCGCTACAAGGATCTCTGCGACGCGGCCATCGAGCGCGGCGCGGATATCTGGAAGCTCTATGCCATCGCGGCCCGTGCCGCCATCGGCCGTGCGAAGACCGTTCCGGCGGACACGTATCAGGACGTTTACGCGAAGATCGTATCCGATATGGAGCAGCAGATCGAAGAAGTTGCAAAGGAGGCTGAGGCTGAATGATCCGCGAATACCGTACCATCCGTGAGGTCTCCGGGCCTCTGATGATCGTCAAAAACGTCGAGGGCGTCACCTACGACGAGCTGGCCGAGCTGGAGCTGCCGAACGGCGAGGTCCGGCACTGCAAGGTTCTGGAGTGCAGCGGCGATACCGCCGTCGTGCAGCTGTTTGAAAACTCCGCCGGCATCAACCTGAAGGACAGCAAGATCCGCTTCCTGGGCCACCCGCTGGAGCTGGCCGTGTCCGAGGATATGCTCGGCCGCGTCTTCGACGGCATGGGTCATCCGAAGGACGGCGGGCCGGAGGTTCTGGCCGCCGAGATGAAGGACATCAACGGTCTGCCGATGAACCCCGCCGCACGCGATTACCCGAACGAATTTATCCAGACCGGTATTTCCACGATCGACGGTCTGAACACGCTTGTCCGCGGCCAGAAGCTGCCGATCTTCTCCGGCTCCGGTCTTCCGCACGCGCAGCTTGCCGCGCAGATCGCGCGTCAGGCAAAGGTTCTGGGCGACGACGCGTCGAACTTCGCTGTCGTCTTCGCCGCCATCGGCATCACGTTTGAGGAATCGGAGTTCTTCATTCAGGAATTCCGCCGCACAGGCGCCATCGACCGCACCGTCGTCTTCTCGAACCTCGCCAACGACCCGGCGGTCGAGCGTATCGCAACGCCGCGTATGGCGCTGACTGCCGCCGAATATCTGGCGTTCGAATGCGGGATGCACGTGCTGGTCATCATGACCGACATCACAAACTACGCCGAGGCGCTGCGTGAGGTCTCCGCCGCACGCAAGGAAGTCCCCGGCCGCCGCGGCTATCCCGGCTACCTCTATACCGACCTTGCGACGCTCTATGAACGCGCGGGCCGCCGGATCGGCAAGAAGGGCTCCATCACCCTCATCCCGATCCTGACCATGCCGGAGGACGACAAGACGCACCCCATCCCCGACCTGACCGGCTATATCACCGAGGGCCAGATCATCCTGAGCCGTGATCTGTACCGCAAGGGCGTCATTCCTCCCGTGGACGTGCTGCCGAGCCTGTCGCGTCTGAAAGACAAGGGCATCGGCCCCGGCAAGACACGTGAGGATCACGCGGGCACCATGAACCAGCTCTTTGCGGCGTATTCCGCCGGCAAGGACGCGAAGGAGCTTGCAACGATCCTTGGCGAAAGCGCCCTCTCCCCCACTGACCGGCTGTACGCGAAGTTTGCCGAGGAATTTGAGCAGCGCTACGTCAGTCAGGGCTACGAAGAAAACCGTTCCATTGAGGAAACGCTGAACATCGGCTGGGAGCTGCTGTCCATCCTGCCCGAAACGGAGCTCAAGCGCATCAAGCCGGAGTTCATCGAAAAATACCTGCCCAAAAAGCAGGCGTAAGGCGGTGTTCGCATGGCCAGTAAAACGATCAATCCGACCCGGATGGAGCTTACGCGGCTCAAGGGCCGCCTGCGCACGGCCGTGCGCGGTCACCGGCTGCTCAAGGACAAGCGCGACGAGCTGATGCGCCAGTTCTTCCTGATCGTGCGGGAAAACAAGGAGCTGCGCGCCAAGGTCGAGCAGGGCATCGAGGAAGCCAACCGCGCCATGACCGTCGCGTCGAGCGTGATGTCCCCCGAAATGCTCCAGCAGGCGCTTTTGTACCCGAAGCAGTCGGCGACGCTGGACATGACGTTCCAGAACATCATGTCCGTCTCCGTCCCGGTCTACGAGTTCCACACCAAAAACGAGGACGCCGCGTCCATTTACCCCTACGGCTTCGCGCAGACGTCCGGCGAGCTGGACGATGCGCTGGGCGCGCTGGCCTCCGTATTTCAGGATATGCTTGCGCTGGCGCAGGCCGAAAAGAAGACGCAGCTGCTCGCCTCCGAGATTGAGAAGACCCGCCGCCGCGTCAATGCGCTGGAATATGTCATGATCCCGGAAATGGAGAAAAACATCAAGTATATCTCCATGAAGCTCGAGGAAAACGACCGCGCTACCAAGGTCCGCCTGATGAAGGTCAAGGACATGGTGCTCAAGGACGCGCACGAATTCGAAGATTAAAACCGGAACGCCGTCCCCTGTCACAACGGGGGACGGCGTAAAATTTTGCTGAAAACGGACGGAACGCGCGCTGTCTCACCGGACAGCCTTTTCTCTGCGGGCCAGATGGGCGTAGTAGAGCAGGCACAGCAGGACCTGCACGACGGTCGAGCAGGGCGTTGCGAGGCCGATGTAGAACAGGCGCACATTCAGCAGGCGGGACATGGCGAACGACACGGGGATGCGGACGCCGAACGCGCCCAGAATGCCCTGCGCCATGACAAAGACGGTCTTGCCGAGGCCGGAGAAATAGCCCACAAAGCAGAACAGGAACGAGGTCAGCAGACAGGCAATGGCGTAGGCTTTGAGATAAGTGACATTGTCCGATGAACAGGAGCTACTTTAATGGATGCTGCGGAAAAAGTCAAGCCCGCCCTGCCATTGGCAGGGCGGGCAGTTTCGTTTGGGGAAGGTAAATTACTTGGCTTCCTCGGCAACATAAGCGGAGGGGGCAGCGGGAACGCCGCGCTTCCACTCGATCAGGTTCACAACATAGAACGTGATGACAGAAACAAGGCTGCCGAAGACGACCGGCATCATGAACCACAGCGTACCGCCGTTGGACAGAAGCTGCCAGACGACGAAGGCGATGGTGCCGGTGAAGATGGAGATCATGCCGGAGTTCTTCGTTGCTTTCGGAACGGCAAGGCCGAGGCCGTAGGCCGCAAACGGACCTGCGCAGCGGATGCCGAATGCGAAGGTGTTCATGGCGACGAGGGAAACGCCGAACATGGAGATACCCATGGCGACGAGCGCCGCGACGACGTTGCAGGCACGGGTATAGAAGATGGTCTGCTTGTCGTTCAGCTTCTTCTTTCCGCCGAAGCCGGGATAGATGTCGTTGATGATCATCGTGGACATGCACAGCAGGTTGGAGTCTGCCGAGGACATGGTCGCGCAGATGATAGCGGCGGAAATAAGACCAGTGACGATGCCGGGCGCATAAGTACCGGTGACAATCATCATGGCGTTGGAGCCGTTCTCGGCAAGGCCGGGCAGCTGATCCTTCAGCGCGAAAGCGGCAAGGCCGAGGAGGGTCGGGAAGACTGCCATAGCAGCCATGAGAATGGCGCAGAGGAAGGAGGCGCGAACCGCAGTCTTCTCGTCCTTGCAGGTCTCGAAGCGGGAAACCATCTCGGGGCCGCAGAGGAAGGTGCAGAAGTAGTTGAAGAAGTAGCCGATGATGGAGGCCCAGCCGATCTGGGTCATGTTCAGCTTTTCTCCGGGCAGAGCAGCGGAGATCGCAGCCCAGCCGCCGGCATGCTTCAGGACGATCGGCGTTGCAATGGCAAGACCGACGAGAATGATGCCGAACTGGATAAGGTCGGAAACCTGATCCGCGATCATGCCGCCGAAGGTCGTGTAGAAGATGGTGACGAAGCCGGCCAGCAGCAGGCAGACGTTCAGGGGGATCGTCGGGATCAGCGCGTTGATAACAGCGCCGGAAGCACCGATTTGAGAGGAGGTCAGGCAGAACAGCGACAGGACGCTGAGGACTGCCGTGAAGTTGCTGGAGAGTTTGCCGAAGCGGCGGCCGACGACCTCGGGGATCGTAACAGCCATGGTCTTGCGGATCTTGGGTGCAAAGTAGGCCAGCGGGATCATGGCCAGAGACGCGGCCAGGACGTACCAGATCGCGCTGACGCCCCATGCGCCGAACGCTTTCTGCGCGAGGCCGGTGGTGCTGCCGCCGCCGATGTTGTTGGCAGACAGCGAGAACGCGACCATGAACAGGCCCATTCTGCGGCCGGCAACGAGATAGTCCGCGCTGCCCTTGATGTTGATCTTGCCGACGACGTAGCCGATGATCATCATGCCGACCATGTACGCAAGGACAATAACCAATGCGCCAGTTTGGATTTCCATAGAGTTCCTCCTTGATTTCTCTTTCTTGAACGACTTATTCACAATTCGTTCATATTGCGTATTTTATCCGACGATGCCGCACTTTGTAAATTGACAATTCGCACAAGGAAAAACGCCTGTTTTCTGGCAATATAGACAAGGTACGAAAAATGCTCAAAAAGTTTTGATATCTTCTTGAATCTGGATATTTGGATTCTCCCGTGCTGCGTCGCGGAAGACGCCGAGCAGCTTTTCCGCATATGGCCCGAGCGCGTCATACAGGCAGCCGGTATGCTCCAACAGGAGCGTGCACGGCGGCAGTTCCGTCAGCACGTCGTACAGCGCGTCGAGATTGCGCCCGTAAAACGCGGGCAGCGCGAACACGCGCGCAAAGCAGTCGTGCGCGGCTGCGCGGGAGGTCAGCTCCCGGCAGTCGATGCGGTATGTCAGTTCCATATGACGGTGCCTCCGTCCACGGTCAGCTCCGTAAACGACGCATAGTGGTCGGATGTGTAAAAGTACAGTCCGTCGTTCGAGAAGATCAGGCGCTCCGCCCCGCGGGAATCCGCGCCGAGCGTGTTGATATCGCATTCGGTATAGGTTCTTCCTGTTCCCTCCAGCAGAAGCCCCTCGCGGTTGCCGAAGCAGTCGCCGCCGATGGCGGCTCCGGCCTGATACGCTTCCACGCTGCCGCCCTCCCAGCCGAGCGCACGGGCTTCCTCCTTGGTCATGTAGTTGTCCGGCAGATGACCGTAGGTATCGAGATACAGAACGACGTGCTCCGCGTCGTAATAATACCCGTGCTCGCCGACCGTGTCGGCGGTCTGTGTGACCTCCGGGTCCTCGGCGGTCACAAACTGCTCGCCCGATTCGGGCGCTTCCGTCTCCTCGGACAGCGCAGCGTCCGCCAGCTCCTGCAGCGTCGTAACGCTGGATTCCACGATCTGCACCGTGTCGCGCACCGTGCAGCCGCCGGGCACCAGCAGCGTCAGCGCCAGAAGCAGCGCCAAAATCCGTTTTTTCATGGTCAGTCTCCTTTCAGCTCCCGCGCAATGGCCCGCATCAGCGCCTCCGGCAGCTTTTCCACGCGCCGGTCGTAGGTCACAAAGCCGTTGACCTCGTCCTCCACGTCGCTCAGCTGCGTGTACACATCGGCGGCAAGGCCGGACTTGCACGCGGGGACGATCTGCGTTTCATAGAGCGTTTTGACCGCCTCACCCAGCGCCTCAGGCGTCTGGTAGCCCTTATAGCCGAAGTTCTTCGCGTTCCAGGTGTGCCCCGCGACCGGCAGATTGTACCCGCCGAACTCCGACAGGACGACCGCGCGGCCCTTTTTGTCAGGCTTAAAGCGGTACGGCTTGAAGTACACGTGCAGGCTCTTCACGTCGCTCACGCCCTGATCATGCCAGCCGCTGGCGTGATCGATCAGCCGCGTGGGGTCGAGCCTGCGGAGCAGGCGAACCGCATTCTTCGCGTCAAACTGCCCCCAGCCCTCGTTGAACGGCACCCACAGGACAATGCACGGGCAGTTCTGCAGCTGCGCGACCAGTTCCTCCAGCTCGCGGGTATAGCTGTCGCGCCCCTCCGCGTCCGTGCGGGCAAAAAGCCGGTAATGGCTGTCCTTGAGATGAACGCCGGTGATGAGCGGCGCGGAGATGGTCAGCAGATTGTACTGTCCGCCGCCGGAGGGCATATCCTGCCAGACCAGCATCCCCAGCCGGTCGCAGTGGTAATACCAGCGCATAGGCTCAATTTTGATGTGCTTGCGGAGCATATTGAAGCCCAGCCGCTTCATGAGCGTAATATCATAGATCAGCGCCTCGTCCGACGGCGCGGTATACAGTCCGTCCGGCCAGTAGCCCTGATCGAGCACGCCATGGTGGAAATACGGCTGCCCGTTTAAGAGCAGGCACGGATGGCCCGCCGCGTCCTTCCCGGTGCCGACGGTGCGCATGGCGAAATAGCTTCTGACGGTATCGTCCCCCAGCGTGATGGTCACGTCGTAGAGGTTCGGCGCCTCCGGCAACCACAGGTGCAGCTGCTCCGGCGGCAGAACGGCGCTGCCGCAACCGTCCTCGTCCGTTTCGCCGCTGCCGACGGGCGTTCCCTGATAGGAAATTTCGATTCGAGCGCCCTTCGGCGCGGACGCGGCGAGCCTCCAACGGACGCGTCCCTCCGGCAGCTCCGGCGTGAACAGGAGCGCCTGCACATAGTTCTCCGGCACGTGCTCGGCCCAGACGGTCTGCCAGATGCCGCTCTGCGGCGTGTACCAGATGCCGCCGCGCTTCGTCTTCTGCTTGCCGCGCGAGAGGGGTACAGCGTCCGTATCGTCGCGCACGGCGACAGTCAGGATGTTTTCGCCATCCCGCAGAAGCTTTGTCATATCCAATGTAAAGGCCGTATAGCCGCCCGTGTGCGTCCCGGCAAGCAGGCCGTTGACGTACACCCATGCCCGCTGGTCAGCGGCTCCGATGTGCAGCAGCATCCGCCCGCCGTCCGGCTTTGCAAACGGCAGCGTCCGCCGGTACCAGAGCACCTGACCGGGCTTCAGAATTCGGCCCACCCCGGACAGCGGCGCTTCCGGCGAAAACGGCACGAGGATCTCCCCGTCCCACGCGCCGGGGCAGGCGTCGGAGGCCGTGATGGCGTAGTCCCAGAGGCCGTTAAGATTGTAATAGCTTTCCCGCACGAGCTGCGGGCGGGGATATTCCTGCAAAACAGCGTTCTTGTCCAGCGCTTCGCCCCAAGGTGTCAGCATTTTGTCCCCTCCTTCTTTTTAAGCGCCAGCACCGGCGGCAGAATCAGCAGCAGCACAATGGCAGCCGCCAGAAAAATGGACGGCGTCGGCACGGTTTTTACCACGCCGAGGTCAACATAGGTCGAATCGCTGCCGCGAATGACCGCCGCGCCGATAGCCGGGCCGAAGATCATCGGCAGCAGCACGCCGAAGATCATGCGGATGCCCTGAAAATGTCCGGCTTTGCCGGCAGGCGTATGGTCGCGGATGACGCCGGACAAAATCGCCGTGACCAGCATATAGCCGGACATCATAATGCAGCCCGTCAGGATCACGGCCAGCATCGACCGCGCGAAGAACATCCCAAGCAGTCCCGCGAACATGACCCCCGCCGCCGGAAGCACGCACCGCAGCGCGCCGAGCCGGTCGATCACGCGGCCGGAGAGCACGCTCACGACCGACGCGAAGATCAGCACAATGCCCAGCACAAGGGCATAGCCGTCAAAATGCAGATAGTTCTGCATATAGATGATGAGATACGGGAAAAAGACCTGCACGGCCACGGAAAACAGGCAGAACGCCGCGAAGGACAGATAGAGCGCCGGGTTTCCCCGCACGACCGACGGGCGAAGCCCGTAGACAAGGTTTTTTAGACCATTGTCCCGTCTCGGCTCCAGCTTCGGCTCCGGGATCAGGAAGACGGACACAACTCCCGTCAGAACAACGAGTCCGCCGAAGATCGCGAAGAATTTCTGCCACTGCCCGCGCTGTGTCATGCCGTCGAACAGGCCAAAAATGACGAGCATGGAAATGAGCGGCAGAATGGCCAGCACGGATTCTGCCTTGCCCCGCGCCGCGTTCGGCACGGTGTCGGTGATCCACGCGTTGAACGCCGCGTCGTTGGCCGTCGAGCCGAAAAACGTCATGACGCAGTCGAGCACGACGATCATCACCGCCGCGGCAGCCGCCGCAGAGGCCGCCGGGAACAGCTTCGCCGCGTTTTCGACTGTCACGAGGCCGAACGCCGCCGTAGAAAGGCCCCAGAGCAGATAGCCGCCGCAGATAAACAGCTTGCGCTTTCCCACGCGGTCGGACAGCGCGCCCATCAGCAGCGTCGTCAGCGTGGCGGCAGCCGCGCTCCAGCCGACCATGGCGGAGATATAGCCGGGGTCGGTGGAGATGGTATTATAAAGGTAGACATTAAAATACATATTTTCGATCGTCCAGGCAAACTGGCCGACCATGCCGACAAGAATGAGCGTCAGCCAGACGCGCGGGGACAGCTTTTTCATATCCGGCATCCTCCCGTTATTCAGCTTCTGCGCTGCCGCAGTATTTCGTATAGAGCGCAATATGGTCCTCAATACAGAACTCGCCTGTCCACGCGTTCGCCGTCACGCAGATCACGCTTCTGCCGTCCGGGGTGGTTCCTGCACTGGCACAGCAGTTCATGGCCTCGGCGGTATAGCCCGTCTTGGCGGCTGTAATTTCCGCGCCGTTCAGGGCATATTCGTGGTGGACGCGGTAGAGGAATTTGTTCGTCATGGCAAGCCCGTCCGGATGCTGCTCCGTTTCGCTGGCCCGGTAATTCTCCGCGCTTAAGATCTCCGCGCACGTCTCGTTTTCCATCGCTGCCTGCAAAATCAGCGCGATCTCGCGCACCGTGGAATAGTGGTTCTCATCGTGCAGACCGCTGGTGTTCATAAAATGCGTGTTTGCAAGCCCCAGCGCCGCGGCCTTTTCGTTCATCATGGCGACAAACGCTTCCTCGCCTCCGGCCACGGCCTGTGCCAGCGCCTCCGTCGCCTCCGCGCCGGAGGGTACGACTGCGCCGTACAGCAGATCGCGCATCGTGACCGTCTCGCCGTTCACATAGCCCGCCATCGACGCGCCCGCAAGATACAGCGGATCGATAATGGCCTGCGTCATGGTGAATGTCGCGTCGAGATCCGGCAGATTCTCCGCCGCCACCAGCAGCGTCATGACCTTCGTCATGGATGCGGGGTAAATTTTTTCGTCCATGCCCTTTTCGGCCAGCACCGTCCCGCTCTGCACGTCGACCAGCACGGCGGACGACGAATACAGCTCCAGATCGAGCGTTTTTGTCTGCTCTGTTGCCTGTGCCAGTGCCAGGCCGGGCTGCTCCGGTTCGGGTTCTGGCTCAGGCTCAGGCTCCGGTTCGGGTTCGGGCAGCGGTTCCGGTTCAGGCTCCTGCACCGGCTCCTCCGGGACGGCGGCCTCCGGCTCAGAGGGCGTATCCGTCTCGCCGCTCGTGACCGGCGTATCGAGATAGGGCTTTACGATCTGCCGGTGCGCGTAATAGACTGCGCCGCCCAGCAGTGCCGCGCACACAAGAAGCGTCAGCGCGACGCGGAGCACCCGGCGGCGCTTTGCGCGCCTGCGGTCGCGCAGGCGTTCGAACGCGGGTGCGTTTTCAGGGTCAAACTGCTGTTGTGATTCATGGTTCATAGGAAGCTCTCCTGTCTGGAATTCGCGATATACCCTATTCTACCACATCTGCGCTCTGCCGGAAAGAGGCAATGTCATCAGCGCAAGCCCGTGTCCCGCCAATTTTATGTGCGTGCTGTCAAGGAAAAACACTTGACAGCCGGGATAAAATCTTGTATAGTATACCGGAACGATTGATCTGGGGGTCTTGCCATGCGGTCTGATGCGCTCACCATGACGCTGCTGTACGACTATTATGGCGAGCTGCTGACCGAAAAGCAGCGGGGCCTGTTCGATCTCTACTATAATCAGGACTATTCTCTCAGCGAGATCGCATCCGCTGCCGGGATCAGCCGACAGGGTGTCCACGATACGCTTGCCCGCGCCGAGGAGCTGCTGGAGGGCTATGAAGCTGCGCTCGGCTGCATCGCGCGCGACCGGCGGCTGGAATCCGCACTGGATACGATCACACAGAACGCGCAGGCGCTTGCTTCTGTTCCGGGGGCTGCGCCGCAGGCCGGCGCGATCCTGCGCGCCGTGCGGGAAATAAAGGAGTAACACATGGCATTTGAAGGCTTAACCGAAAAGCTCTCGAACGCGTTCAAAAAGCTGCGCGGCAAGGGCCGCCTGTCTGAGGCCGACGTCAAGGAATCCATGCGCGAGATCCGTCTGGCGCTGCTGGAGGCCGACGTCAACTACAAGGTCGTCAAGGACTTCATCAAAAAGACGACCGAGCGCTGCGTCGGCACGGACGTGCTCGAAAGCCTCACGCCCGCGCAGATGATCGTCAAGATCGTCAACGAAGAGCTGACCGCGCTCATGGGCAGCGAGAACCAGAAGATCAAGATCGCTTCCCAGCCGCCGACCGTCGTGATGCTGGTCGGCCTGCAGGGCGCGGGCAAAACGACCAACGGCGCAAAGCTCGCGGGCCTGTTCAAAAAGCAGAACAAAAATCCGCTGCTCGCGGCCTGCGACATTTATCGT
>ENA-OYVV01000565-OYVV01000565.1-human-gut-metagenome-genome-assembly--contig:-NODE-565-length-11040-cov-3.702959_pt1 | contig 11040 bp, 8 predicted proteins | sample MGYA00244164_ERZ653385 | MGnify/ENA primary metagenome ERZ653385 (study PRJEB26926, sample SAMN06165153) | human gut metagenome | biome: ENVO:00009003; feature: ENVO:2100002; material: ENVO:00002003... | reverse complement strand
GAGCCTTATCGTCGGCAGCGTCAGATGTGTATAAGAGACAGGCCGTGGAGTTCGACTCCGACCTCGTCCTGGAGGGCGACGCCGCCTTCGGCGCGGAGGTGTCCCGCTGCTGCGCCGAGGCCGCGCGCATCATCCGCAAGGGAAAGACGGCGGTGTGCTTTACGAAGCGGCGGCTGCTGGCTCTCGACGGCGACACGCAGGAGAGCGCCCTGCTGCGCAGCGTGAAAATAAGCGACGGCGTCCAGAGCCTGGTCGCGGGCCTGGACGTGACGCCCGCCTTCGTGCTGGCGAAGGGCGGCATCACCTCAAGCGACGTGGGAACCAAGGCCCTGCGCGTCCGCCGCGCGCGAGTGCTTGGACAGCTCCAGCCCGGCGTACCCGTCTGGAGGACCGGGCCCGAGAGCCGCTTTCCCGGCACGCCCTATGTCATCTTCCCCGGCAACACCGGCGGCCCCGATACGCTCCGCCTTGCCGTCGAGACCCTTCTCTCCCCCTGAACGCTCAGGCGTCCGCTCCGCGGACGGGTTTTATTTGCCGCCCTGAACTTCAAGATTTCTCCCGCTTTTAAAAAAAGCGGGGCCGGACACGGGCGCTCCGTTCGAGTCGCGGATGATGCCGCTGACCGTGCCGTTGTAGGTGCGGCTGTCCACGACCATGTTCACGGCGACGTTTGCAATGGAGCCCTCGGCTATGGTCACGGCGATGGGAGCCGTGGCGAGGTAGCCGTCCGCCGTGGCGACAAGGCTGTAGATGCCGTCGGCCACGTCGTAGAATACGAACTCTCCATCGTCGGCAGTGCGGGTCGTTGCAACGGCAGTCCCGGCCAGATTGCGCAGGGTCACGGTGGCACCGGCAACCGGAGCGCTCCCAGCCAGACCGATGGTCGTCGCCGTACCCGCTATGGCACCGAGCGCAAGCGCGGCCTCGCTCCGGCACACCAGCGGCGCCTCGATGCTGCTGCCGCTGGAGAGCGTCAGCAAAGAGCTGGGGCTCATGATATAGCCATCGAGAGCAGCGGCGATGCTGTAGGTCCCGGCGGGGACGTTGTCGAAGGAATAGGCGCCCGCAACGTCGGTCATTACATGGCGATAAGGCACGCCGAGGCTGTCAAAGAGTTTGACCGTGGCGTTGGGCAGGGGATTCGTGCCGTCGGTCACGGTGCCGTAGACCGTGGCGGAGGCGGCTACGGAGGGGCTCCCGATGAGGCAGCCGATGCAGCCGGAGACGAAGTCGCGGAACTGAGCCACCGTGGCGGCAGCCGAATCCGGGGCGGCGAAACCTGGGCGGTGCAGCAGCACCGCGCGGTAGGCGAGCAGGGTGAACAGGCAGAAGATGCCGATGGCCGCGGCTGCCAGCGCGCGAAAGCGCAGGGCGCGGCTCTCAGATGGGTCGCGCGGCTCCTGCGGGCAGCGGCCGCCGCCGCTCAGCAGGTGGCCGAAGACGCCCGCAGCGGAGGTGCGCACAATGATGTCGATGCCTTCCGTCTCGGCCGAGCCGGCGGAGAACAGGCTGTACGCCGACTGAGCCAGCAGCACGGCCAGAAATACGAGCAGGCATCCGTCCGCAAGGCGGACCCGCCTTCTGGGTCCCCCGCCCGGCAATCACAGCGTCTCATACGACCCCTCCCCTGCGTCCAAATCGCCGCGGGACACTCTATGCCGCCGCGTACAAGTTTGACACAGCAAGGCCCCGCGCCGCAGGATCGGCGCGGGGCCTTTATCATGAGGCCGTGTCCCGGCTCTCCAGCTCTCTCAGCCGTTTGTACACAGTTCCTCGGGAGATCCCCAGGTGCCGCGCAGCCTTGGCCTTGTTGCCGTTGAAACGGATGAGCGTCTCAACGAGCCGCTCTTCCTCCGCGCTGCGCAGGTCCAGGGCGCGCTCGCCCCTGGCCGCCGTCAGCGGCACGCCCAGCTCCGAGTCCCCAAGCGGCCCGCTGACCGAAAGGGGGCTCCCGCTGCGTGCATTCACGAGGCTGCGCTCGATGATGTTCCGCAGCTCGCGCAGGTTCCCGGGCCAGGCGTAGCCACGGAAGAGCTCCAGCGTCTCGGGCGTGACGCTGTATACGTTCTTGCCGTAGCGCGCTGAGAGGATGCTCACGAAATAATTGCTGAGCTTTTCAAGGTCGTCCAGGCGCTCACGCAGGGGCGGGAGGTCCAGGCGCAGAACGTTCAGGCGGTAGTACAGGTCCATGCGGAAGCTGCCGCTGTTCACCCGGTTTATGAGCTCGCTGCCCGCTGTGGCGATTATGCGCACGTCCACATGTATGCTCTCCTCCCTGTTGGCGGGGGTGATAAGCCCGTCGTCCAGAAAGCGCAGGAGGAAGCTCTGCATCTCCGGGGACATCTCGGAGATGTCGTCCAAAAACAGGGTGCCTCCGTCGGCCAGCTCCAGCTTCCCGGCCTTTTCCGGCGTGCCGAAGAGCAGGGACCCGGCGTTGTCCCGCGTGAAGCCGCCGCAGTTTATGGGGATGAAAGGCCCGCTGAACCGGGGACTGGCGTTGTGTATAGCCTGGGCGAAAAGCTCCTTGCCCGTGCCGCTCTCCCCGGTTATGAGCACGTTTGCCGGGCTGCACGCGGCGGCGCGCGCGGCGGCCTTCACCCTGCGCATGACGGAGCTCTCTGCGATTATGTCCTGGAAGTTGTACACCGCGTTGTGCCTCTGCGCCGCGGCGCTGTAGCGCCTTATCTGCTCCGCCGTCTTTATCACGACCTTGAGGCCTATTATGTTCTGCTCCTCACGTATGGGCAGGCACTCGACATAGTAGAACCTGCTGTGCTCCTCTCCGAAGGAGAGCTGCACGTTTCCGGCGGCTATCTCCTTTCCCGAGGTGAGCGCCTTGAGCACGAAGGAGAGTCCGGGCTGCTTGCTGCGGAGGGACTTGCCGACTATCGAGGTGACGGGTATACCGAACTCGTTTTCAAAGCGGCTGTTCACGAAGGTCACGTCCCCGGAGTCGTCCACCAGGAGGATGATGTCCGCAGTATACTGCACCGACTGCTCCAGCAGGCTGAACCGCCTCTCCATGTGAGGGTAGAGTATGCGGTTTTTGTACGTGAAATCCCCGGCTTCCAGGACGAAATTGGCTGAATTGAAGGCGTTCCGGTTGCACTTTTCCAGGGGTATGAAAATGAGGTTCACGGCGTGGAAGCCGTTGGCGGCGGAGGTCTCGCCGTAGCGGGCGATGCAGACGAGGTCGGTGAACAGGCGGGAGTAATTCGCCTCACCCGAGCTGTAGCAGGTCACGAAGGGCCTGGAAATGGCCGTGTTTCCGGCGAAAACGCCCACGTTCTCCACGGAGAATTTTGTGCCTATGCGTATGCCACGGCGCTTGAGCGTGCGGAGCAGCTCCTCGTTGCCGCTCTTGTGAAATGCCACGAGCTGCGCGTCAAGGTAGAAGATGGCCCCGCCGAGCTTGTCCAGCGCGGTATTGCGGCTCTCGTAGTAATCCTTGAAATATGCCAGGTGGCATTTGGAAATGTCGTCTATCCTGTCAAAGACGCGCAGGTCCCGCTGCTCGTCCGTGAGCTTCATGCAGTCGGGATCCACCCCGGCGCTGCGGGACCGCTCCCAGCCCTCCACGACCTTTCTGAACTTCGGCTCGCAGACGCCGAGGGTACCCTCCAGGAATTCCTTTTTCAGCTCCCTGAGCTGTTCGTTCTGAGTCTGGTTTTTCATAGCGCCACCGCCTTTAACGTTATTGAACACATTTTCCCCCGTAACGCCTTATTTGCGGCCGTGCGTGAACACATATGAACACAAGCGTTCATATGTGTTCAGCTCCGCGAATGTTTGAGCTGCCGCCTCGCCGGTGTTAAGATGCTGACAGGGCAAACATGTATTGGAGGCTGATACATATATGAATACTCTACTTACTCGCGAGGAATTAGAGCTCCAGAAGATCTACCGCGAATACGCCGAAGAGCGCGTGCGCCCGCACACGCTGGAGATAGACCGCGGGCAGTTCGACGTGGGTATTCTCATACACGAGATGCACAAGCTGGGCTTCTGCGGCATCGTCATACCCGGGGAATACGGCGGGCTGGGCAGCAGCTATGTCCACTATGTCCTGGCCGTCGAGGCCCTGGCGCGCGCCAGCGGCCCTGTGGCAAAATCCGTCTCGGGCCAGACCAACATGTGCTTCCCCATCCTCAAATACGGCACCGAGGCGCAGAAGCAGAAGTACGTCGTGCCCTGGGTGCGCGGGGACAAGACCTCCGCCTTCACCCTGACGGAGCCCGGCGCCGGCTCCGACGCCGCGAGCATACAGACCTCCGCCGTGCTGAAGGACGGGCAGTACATCGTCAACGGCACCAAGGCCTTCATAACCGGCGCGCGCGAGGCGGATTTCTTCCAGACCTACTGCCAGTTCCGGGACGGCAGCGGCGAAAAGAAGCCGATGTGCCTGCTCATCGACGTCCACGAGTGCCCGGGCATCACCGTAGGCAGGGACGAGGAGCTCATGGGCATGCGCGCAAAATCCGTGGCCGAGGTCGTGTTCGACGACGTGCATGTGCCGGAGGAGAACCTCCTGGGCAGGATAGGCGAGGGCTTCCACGTGGCCATGTCCACGCTGGACGCCGGCAGGCTCGGCATTTCGGCCCTCTGCGTGGGCATGGCGCAGGACGCCATCGACCAGACGGTAAAATACACCCACGAGCGCATACAGTTCGGCAAGCGCATATCCCAGTTCCAGAACACGCAGTTCAAGCTGGCCGAATACCAGACGAAGACCGAAGCCGCGCGGCTCATGGTCTACAACTGCGCCAGCATGATGGACAGCGGCCGCCCCGCCTCCCACCTGTCCTCCATGGCCAAGTATTACGCCGCGGACGTGCTCAACGAGGTAGTGCGCGGCTGCCTCCAGCTGCACGGCGGCTACGGCTACAGCAAGGAATTCGCCATAGAAAAGCTGTACCGCGACGCCAAGCTCACCGAGATATTCGAGGGCACCTCCGAGGTGCAGAAGAAGATAATCGCCAAATGGATGGGCGTCAAATGAGAGGGGAGGACGGCAGGATGAACATCATAGTTTTTATAAAGCAGATCCCCGACACCGACAAGGTGCGGCTGGACGAGCACGGCAACCTCCTGCGCGAGGGCGTCGAGAGCATCATAAACCCCGTGGACAAGAACGCCATCGAGGCGGGCCTGCGCCTGAGGGACGAGCACGGCGGCAAGGTAACGGCCGTCACCATGGGTCCGCCGCAGGCTGCGGAGGTCCTGAACCGCGCGCTCTTCATTGGCTGCGACGACGTGGTGCTGCTGAGCGACCGCGCCTTCGGCGGGGCGGACACCCTTGCCACAGGCTACACCCTGGCCATGGCCGCGAAAAAGCTGGGCGGAGCGGACCTGCTCATCTTCGGCAACCGCGCGGCCGACGCCGAGACCGCCCAGACGGGGCCCGTCACGGCGGGCTTTTTGGGCCTGCCACTCGTCACCTCCGTCTCGGAGCTGAGCGTGGAGGACGGCTGGGCCGTCTGCACGCGCGAGTTCGCCCTCGGCGTCGAGAAGTGCCGCGTCAGGCTGCCGGCCGTCATCACGGTGAAGCCCGAGCTCAACACGCCCCGCTTCCAGACCCCGGCGAACGTCATCGCCGGCCTGAAGAAGCCGCTCAAGGTCTGGGACAGCGCCGCGCTGGGCAGCGACAGCTCCAAAACCGGCGTGTGCGGCTCGCCCTCGCGCACCAAGCGCGTGGTGGCGCCCCCGGCCCGCTCCATGGACACCGAGGTCATAGGCGGCAGCAACGAGGAAATGGCAGGCGCGCTTGCCGCTCTCCTGGCCGGGGAGCACCTTATATAAACGGAGGAAGCGGAAATGAGCAAGGATATATGGGTATATGCAGAAACAGTGGACGGCCGGCTCAGCGAGACCGTGCCTGAGCTGCTGACAAAGGCCGTGGAGCTCAGCGGCAGGCTGGGCGGGCGCGTGGCCGCCGTTTTGACCGGCTCCACCGGGGCCGAGGTCGAAAAGACCCTCTCCGACTACGGCGCGCAGGCCGTCATCATCGCCGAGAGCGAGGCTCTCGCCTCCTACAGCGCCAGAAACTACGCCGACGCGCTCACGCAGCTATGCAGGAAGTACGAGCCCTCCATCTTCCTCTTCCCCGCCGGCCCCATAGGCTACGAGGTCGCTCCGCTCGTCATGTGCGCCCTTGGCACCGGGCTCACGGCCGACGCCATAGACCTCTTCGTGGATGAGGACGGCGACTTCATTCAGACCACCCCCGGCTTCGGCGGCAGCATCCTCGCGCACATCTGCATAGGCGAAAAGCGCCCGCAGATGGTCACCGTCCGGCCGAAGGTGTTCGAGCCCCGCCTCGCCGCCGGCAAGCCCGCGGCGGAGCGCATCGTCGAGCCCGTGTCCTGCGAGGCGGACGAGGCTTACGAGCTGCTGGAGGTCCTGCATGGGCAGGGCGTCGGCGCCGGGCTCAAGGACGCCAAGGTCGTCGTGGCCTGCGGCCGCGGCGTAAAAAAGCAGGAGGACCTGGAGCTCATGCGCCGCTTTGCGGACAGGATAGGCGGCGTGCTCGCCTGCTCGCGCCCCCTCGTGGACTGCGGCTGGCTGCCGCACGAGCTGCAGATAGGCCAGAGCGGCTGCACCGTCAAGGCCGACGTCATCATAAACATCGGCATCTCCGGCTCCACCCAGTACCTGGCCGGGATGCAGAACTCCAAGTGCATCATCAGCATAAACACCAACGAATCGGCGCCCATCATGGCCGCCTCGCATTACAGCCTTGCGGCGGATTACCGCAAGCTCATCCCCGCGCTGCTGGCAAAGCTCGGCGGCTGAGGGCGTTTGGGCAGAGAGCTCCCGCATCCCATGGGTGCGGGAGCTCTTTTCATACCGTTGGCGTAATAGGCAAAGCGCCTGCCGGCCTCGCCGCCGGGGACCTCGACCTTTATGACCTCCGCGCCGTAGTCTGCGAAATAGGAACCGACGATGGGGCCGGCGGCGTTGGTGGTGAAGTCAAGGACTTTGACGCCCTCAAGTATTTTCATGTCTTTATCTCAACGCCCAGCTCGCGGCAGGTGTGCTCCAGCCACTGGCCTAGGTAGCGGATATCGTAGCGGCGCGGGGGCGTGGCGGCGAAGAGGGACAGGCCGATGGTCCTGTTGCGCTTCTCCCAGATGGTGACCTTGTGGCCGCGCAGCGCGGCGACGCGGGCGAACTCCATGCCGGAGGGGCCGGCGCCGATAACGAGGATGCGCTCGGGGTGCTCGCTCTTCTTCTCGGTGGGCATGAGGCCGTTCTCGTCGGAGAGCTCGGTCTCGCGGTTGCACTCGTAGTTGCCTATGCAGCCGATGGGCTTGCTGACCATGGCCATGTCGAGACACTTGGCGTTGCAGCCGACGCAGGGGCGGATGTCCTCGGCCTTGCCGGCGATGGCCTTGTTGACGACGTCGGGGTCGGCCAGGAAGGGGCGGCCCATGACGATGGCGTCGAAGTCGCCGCGCTCGATGAGCTCCTCAGCCTTGGCGATGTTCATGCGCATGCCCTGGGCGACGGGGGCCTTGACCCTGGCCTTTATCTGGCGGCCGAGGTAGGACCAGGCGCCGTGGGGTACCTCCATGGTGATGAGGGGCACGGCGGACTCATGCCAGCCGGCGGTGATGGAGAAGCCGTCCACATAGCCGGTCTTGTCCAGCAGCTCGCAGATCTCAGCAATGTCGTCGCCGTTGCAGCCGCCGTCCATGAAGTCGCTGCCGCTCACGCGCAGGGAGATGGGGTAGTCGGGGCCGACGGCCTTGCGCATGCCCTCAAGGGTCTCGACCATGAAGCGGTTGCGGTTCTCAAGGGAGCCGCCGTATTCGTCGGTGCGGTGGTTCGTCAGCGGGGACCAGAACTGGCCGTAGAGATAGCCGGAATTGGTCTCGATCTCAATGCCGTCGAAGCCGGCCTTCTTCGCAATGACCGCGGCCTCGGCCTGCCACTCGACAAACTCCTTTATCTCCTCGCGGGTCAGCTCGCGGGGCATCTCGAAATGCGTGAACCTGCCGGGGATGGGAGAGGGCGCGACCGCCTGCTCGCCCTGGATGCTGGCGCGGTTGGCGCACCTGCCCCTGTGCATCAGCTGCGCAAAGACCTTGCTGCCGCCCTCGTGGATTGCGTCGGTCAGCTTTTTGAGAGAGGGGATGAACTTCTCGTCGGTAAGCATGGCGCCGTGGTTGGGGTTGTAGCGGACCTTGTCCCACTGCATGTTCGCAAAGACAATGAGACCGACGCCGCCCATCGCGCGCCTGCGGTAGAACTCAACAACGTCGTCCATGATGAAGCCCTCGACCGTGTGGCCGATGCTCATGGGGGACATGACTACCCTGTTTTTGAGCTCCAGCTGATTGATCTTTACCGGTGTGTAAAGTTTTTTCATACGAACCTCCTGTTTGGATACTGTCGGCCGGCAGCTTTTTGCGTATGTCGGCAGAGTGTTTCCGTTGTCGGCAAATATTAAGTGCAAAAAACGTGCCAACCCCCAAACAAAAAGGGAGCCCGAAGAATCATCTTTTGTTTCTTCGGGCTCCAACACATATTCTGTTCCTGCCGGCTCTAGACCTCCCCGGCCCTGTTCAGCAGTCTGTACAGCGTTGACCTGGATATACCCATCTTCTGGGCGACCTTGGACTTGTTGCCCTTGAATTCCACCATAAGCTTCTTCGCCATATCCAGCCTCTGGCGTTCAAAGAAGGACTCCAAATCCCTCACGCGCTCCCGCGGCTGCTCCGGCTCAGGCTGCGGCTTTATCCGGCCTGTAATGACCTCGGGCATGTCTTCGGCCTCAATATATCCGTTTTTGCTCACTATGACGCCGCGCTCCACGGCGTTGCGCAGTTCGCGCACGTTTCCCGGCCAGGCGTACTCCATCATGGCAGTCATGGCCTCGGTGCTTATGCCCTTCATGGGCTTGTTGTTGCTTGCGGCGAAATGCTTGAGAAAGTAGTCCGCCAAGACGGGTATGTCCTCTCTTCTCTGCCTCAGCGGCACCATATTCAGGTTGATGACGCTCAGCCTGTAGTACAAATCGGCCCTGAAACTGCCCTCGCTTATGCACTTGGGCAAATCCTTGTTCGTGGCGGTTATGATGCGCACGTCCACGTTTATGGGCTTTGTCGCGCCTATGCGGGTAATGGTGTTTTCCTCCAGGGCGCGCAGGAGCACGCTCTGCATCTCGACGGGCATCTCCCCTATCTCATCCAGGAAGAGCGTGCCGCCGTCCGCCAGCTCGAATTTTCCTTTGGCGCCGGTGCGGCTGGCCCCGGTAAAGGAGCCGCCCACGTAGCCGAAAAGCTCGCTGCCTATGAGGTCGCGGGGTATTGCCGCGCAGTTTATGGCCACAAAGGGCTTGTCCCTGCGCTGGCTCGCGCAGTGTATGGCGTTGGCAAAGAGCTCCTTTCCCGTGCCGCTCTCACCCTGGATGAGGATGGGGCTTGGCGTAGCGGCGATCTCCTCGGCAAAGCGCTTGAGCTGCACGAAGGGCTCCGACACGCCTATGAGGTCCCCGAAGGTGTAGCGCGCGGCGTTTCCGCCTGCAGCTGCGGAGGCGGCCTTGGCCTTGCCCTTATACAGGGTTATCAGCATGCCCAGGCGCTTGGAGTTGGTATTTATAGGGCTCATGTCCACGAAATACTGCTCGGTCTCCATGCTGGGCCTCACCAGCTCGACCTGCCTGCCCATGACCCTTTTGCCTTGGGAAATGAGAGGCACCAGCGGCTCCAGTTCGGGGCAAATGCTGCCCAGGCTGCTGTTTATGGTCTCCAGCGGGGCGTGGTTATAAAACTCGTAGAACATGTCGTTTGCAAAGGTTATGGTGCTGCTGTTGTCCACCATTATGACTATATCGCTGGTGCTGCTCTTGCTGTATTCGTTGCGCTGCATGGCGTCGCGCATTATAACGTCCTTGGCGACAAGGCCGGCGGTTATGATGCATTCCGTGGACTCTATGAGCCGGAACAGCTTCACTATGCGCTCATCCAGATTGTCCCGATAGGTCATGAGCACGATATAGCCCGAGCGCCCGTATTTGCCGTTTATCCTGAAGGCATAGCAGGCATAGGGCTTGAGTGCGTCCATATAGTGCTCGTTGCCCACCACCCAGACGCTCTTGGGACTGCGCGAGGCCATGACCGCGGCGTTCGTCCCCGCGTTTTTCTCGCTGAGCGTGGCCCCGAGCCTTATGTTTTTCGCCGCCAGCTCGTCCTTCAGCTTCTGATTCCCATAGCGGCCGAAAATGTCAAAATTTATATAAGTATAGAGCAGGACCGCCTTGTTTTCCGAAAGCACGTCCTGCACTGCCTTGTAGTATTCCGGCGTGCTGCGGCGCATCAGGCGTATGTGCCCCGAAACCAGCTTCTTACATCTCTCGACGTCCTCCTCGGTGACCTCCGGCAGCTTTGTGCAGTGCGGGTCTACGCCGTTTTTGCCGCACATGTATCTGGAGCTCTCCAGCATGCTCGTAAATTCCTTTCCCCGGTCCAGAAAGTCTCTGTTCAAGGCGCAGTTCCCTCCTTGGCGTTGTTGAGTCAAAACATTCTATCACCTATGTCTTTGTGTGTCAATTTGTTAAAAGTGTATCGCTGTCGGTCAGACATTCTGTCTCAAAGTGTATCGCGGCAATACACTTTGAAATTTTGCTTTGTTCGTTTTTGCAATTAATGCCTGTAGTTGGCATTAATTTTTTATAAATTTATATAAGCTCTCAAAAAGTGTTTCATATTGACAAATCACAAATTTAATAATATCGTTTTATAAGTCCTTCCGCCCTTATCGAAGGTGAGCAAATGAAAATAACCGGCAAGACAACAACAAAGCAGACCCTTTCCCCCGGCGTTATACAGCTCACGGAGCTCATCCAGATGAACTGCCACGAGCTTGAGCAATATTTGCTCGAACAGGCTATGGAAAACCCTGCCATAGACATCGACAGTCTGTACTCCTCGTCCGTGCGTGCCGAGCTGTTTGAGAAGGTGCAGTGGCTGAACTCCTTCGGGCGCGCGCCGGAGCCGGGCGGCCCGGACGCTGTCTCTTATACACATCTCCGAGCCC
>ENA-OYVV01000561-OYVV01000561.1-human-gut-metagenome-genome-assembly--contig:-NODE-561-length-11085-cov-4.788395_pt1 | contig 11085 bp, 9 predicted proteins | sample MGYA00244164_ERZ653385 | MGnify/ENA primary metagenome ERZ653385 (study PRJEB26926, sample SAMN06165153) | human gut metagenome | biome: ENVO:00009003; feature: ENVO:2100002; material: ENVO:00002003... | reverse complement strand
CATATATTATGCAAAGGTCAAAGAATACCTGAACGCTTTAGAAGAGACCGCCTGATACATAACAACGATGGCCATGCTGCTCCGCAGCACAGCCATCATCATATGTGACGGGGCATATCCTCTCAGGCCTGCAGCCGGAATATGTTGCAGGTCCTTTAGCTATGCCTATTTCTTATCCTGTACTTCTCTTCTTTTGTGCTTGACACACATTAGCAGGTTTGCTTCAATGCTGCCTGAATATGAATTGGTAATGAGTATGGAGGGCATCGGAAAGGTTACAGGCCCTCAGCTTATGGCAGAGGTCGGTGATGTGCGTCGATTCTCGCACAAAGGGGCGCTGGTTGCATACGCAGGCGTTGACGCTTCGCCATACCAGTCAGGAAGCTTCGATTCGAAAAGCCGTCATGTGTCCAATCGCGGGTCTCCACATCTTAGAAGAGTGTTGTTTGTGATCATGTCAATGACGCTTATTCGTGCGAATACTGCTAATCCAGTGTTTTGTTTTATGGATAAGAAGCGAGCCGAAGGAAAGCACTTTTACGTTTATACTGTTGCCGGCTCCGCCAAATTTCTGCGCATATATTATGCAAAGGTCAAAGAATACCTGAACGCTTTAGAAGAGACCGCCTGACACAGAACAATGATGGCCATGCTGCTCCGCAGCACAGCCATCATCATATTTACTGCGTCATCGACGGGTCATATCCTCTCAGACCTGCAGCCGGAAAATGTTGCAGGTCCTTTTGTTATGCCTGTTTCTTATCCTGTACTTTTCTTCTTTTGTGCTTGACACACATTAGCAGGTTTGCACATTATCCTTCGATCAGCGTAAGTGTGCAGGCTGTTGTGCTCCGGGACATGAACGGCAGGCAGATGCCGGTTTCGCCTTTGGCTATCAGCAGCTCTGTGCCGCTGGGGCTGATGAGCATGGGGTAGGTCTCCTCCAGATATATCGGGTCAGCTGTTTCGTCGTAGTTTTGGCCGCCGACGAGGGACATACTTAGGGTCACATAGCTCGGTCCGTCAAGGACGGTCTCGATCGTCCAGTATCCGAACCAGCTCTCATCAGCGTAATCGGAATCGTTGTAGAACCAATCGAGTTCGACCATTCCGCCTGTTTCATCTTCCTGATAGAACCGCAGGCTGAAGTACGCAGGGAGGTCTGTATCCCATGCCGTCGTTTCAACGAACCAGCCCATGCCCCAGTCCTCGGAGCCGGCAAGCCCGAGCGCCGTCATGCCTGACCAGCCTTCAGCAAACCAGGGCGCAAGGTCAAGCGGGGCGTTCATCCATCCGTATTCCGTAAAGTCGAACGCAAGGTAGTCTCCATCCTCCGATAGACACGGGGCAAGACAGCCCATCGCGTCGAGCGACGGCCACCATTCACAGGTGTTCCCGCTGCTGTCGGTTATCAAAACCTGCGTGTCTGACTCGTAGGCAATGCCGTCGAGATTTGCAAACAGCAGCACCGGCTCGCCGGTCTCCGAGCGATAGAGGACGTTGGACACCTCGAAGGCGCATGTATTCTTGTTCCACTCCATGCGGTTTATTGAAACCGACGCGTTTTCATCTACCGGCACGATGCAGTACAGATGTCCCGCGCCGCCGACTATGTGCTCCGCATCTATCTCGGCAATAAACGGGTATTCCAGCAGCATCGCTTCGTTCTCTTCCCACATCCATTCAGGGAAGCCCGCCTCGAAGCCCTCCTCAAAAAGCCCGCCTACATAGTCGAGATACGCCGCGCCGAACATCGTCTTCGGGAAATCTATCCTGTCGCGCAGCCACATCAGGGAGTTTTGAGCCTCTTCCGAGAACACGGTCTGCTCCGGCGGCTCGGGTGTCGGCTCGGGCTGCTTTTCCGGCGGCTCACTGTCATTTCTCGTGGGCAATGCGTATTTGCCGCCGCTTCCGCCGGTGCTTGCTGTCGGCTCGTCGGTTTCGGTCTGCTGCGTTTGCGCGCAGGCGCCAAGAGCCAGCAGCAGGGCCAGCGCCAGCAAAAGCGCGGTCACTCGTTTTGACGTAGTTCTCATAAGCGCTCCTTTCCGGTCTCCCGTTCCGGGCGAGACCGCCACGGAATATCTGCCTTCATATCAGTCATTGTAAAAGCTTTTCCACGCCTCCGCCCTACCCGCGGCGGGTAGTCTTTTCTATGATACAGGAGCCACGGCGTCAGTACAATGGATTTATCCAGCCGTTGGAGATCATGTAAAAGGCCAGGTCCACCGCCTTGGAGAAGCCGGTCTTGCCGAGCATATTCATCTTGTGGTATTTGACGGTGTTCTCGCTTATGAACAGTTCCCGGGCTATCTCCTTGTTGGTCATGTGTCTGCACATCAGCCGGAGCACTTCCATCTCCCGGTCGGTCAGCGGAGCCTCTCCCTGGGGCATGGGTATGGTCCTGGGCTCCGGGAAGCTGCTGCCGCCGGCCATTACCTCGCGGGCGACCTCCAGGAAATAGTTCAGGCTCCTGCTCTTGTAGACGAAGCCGTTGGCTCCGGCGGCTTTTGCCCGTGGAATATAGGTGATCTCGTCAAACGCGGTCATGACGATCATCTTGATCTCCCCATATGCTTTGCGTATGGCCTCCACCGCTTTGAGCCCGGACGCGCCGCCCTCTGTGCACACGTCTATCAGCACCAGGTCCGGGTGCAGGTGCCGGCAGAAATCGAGGGCATAGTCGGCGTTTGGCACTTCACCCACCACGGTAAAATCCCCGGCGGCCTCCAGCGCCGTCGTCAGCGATTCACGCATGGACGCGTGGTCCTCCACTATCAGAACTTTGAACATTCCCGCAAAGCCTCCTTCGGGACAGAAATTTCGATACGGAACCGGGGAACGGTATGCAGCTCGAGCGTGCCGCCGAGCCTGTCTATCCTGCGGCGCATCCCTCCTATGCCGCCGCCCTCGCGCACCGGCCCGGAAGGCGGCAGCCCGTTGTCCGTCACCGTCATGCGCCAGCAGTCATTCTGGAAGAAATGGAACTGGACTCGGGTGGCATAGCCGTGTCGCACGGCGTTGGTGACGCACTCCACGGCGATCTCGGCAAAGCTGTCCGCCGCGTTATCATCCTCGGGCAGCTCGCCGCGGAACTCCACGGACACATCCATACCCAGGAACGTCTCTCTCAGCCTCACCAGGCGGTGGGCGGGGCTCGGCCTCCTGTCCTCACGGAGCGCCGTGGGAAGGCTGCAGGCGAAATCCATCAGTAGGGCCTCATCGGGCTGCTGGTGGTCCCGCAGGGCGCGGAGCAGCAGGCTTATGCGCTGCCCGAGCAGGTCGTGTACCCGGCCCTTGCTCCGGGCTATCTCCTCCGCTTCGCAGATGGCCTGCAGGTTTTCGATGTTGTGGCGCAGCTCCTGCCCGCGTTTCTCCAGCGCCCTGTTCCGCTCGGCGAGGAGCGTCACGGCGTCCCAGCGCTCCGTGACGTCGTCGGCGGTCAGCAGCACCAGCGTCCGGCAGCCCATCGGGATATCGTGCGCGGACACGCTCCACACGGAGGAGTCCGGAAGGCGGAACACCTGCTGCCCGCCAAGTGTCTCCCGCTCGCAGCCGCAGAGCGGGCCGCTGTCCAGAAACCGCCGGAACTCCACGCCGTTTTGCAGGGCCTGACCCGTCATCTGCCTTGCCAGCGCGTCCATCCGGCGGTTGCACAGCAGGATGTCTCCCTCCGGGCGGTAGAACAGCAGCCCCGTGTGCAGGCTGTCGATGGCCTCCTTGACGGATATGTAAGATAGCTGGGTCCGGAGCTCCCGCCGGCGCATCAGGCAGATGTGCGCGCTGCGCAGCAGGAAAAACAAAATGCCGGCAAGAAAAAGGAAGGGATACGCAGGCCCCATGATGAGCTCGGCCACGGGCAGCAGGACTGCCGCCCCGCCGACGGCGAAAAACGGCCAGACGAGCTCCGTTGACACCGCTGCTGAGACGCCCAGCACCGCCGTGAGCAGGAATACGGCCTGCCGCGCCGGACCATAGGCGCCGGGCGCCAGAAAGCCGCAGTAGAGCGCATACTGCACCTGGGCGAGGAGCGCGGCGAAGATAAACAAAACCGCAAGCACGGCGCACTCCATGCCGTTTTCCAGCCTGCGCGACCAGCCGGCAGGCAGGCGGCGGATGCTGTAGGAAATGGCCAGAGTTTGCAGCGCGATGCACAGCGCGAGCGCCATGACCAGCGCCGTCAGCGCCCAATTAGGCAGACGGTAAAACTCAGTCACGGGCCTCACCTCCCAAGGGTAGGGTCAGGCATATGCCGACGGCGTCGTCGAGATCCTTGCAGGCTATCTGCCCGCCCGAGCCGGTCACCGCCGCCGTCAGCTCCTCCGAGAAGCGCCATTCCACGGGGTCGCTGCCCGGGAGGAAACGAAATACCAGCCGTCCTTCCTCCTGCTCCAGATAGCCCATGAGCGGAGAGGCATCAGTTCTCAAGGCCCATGATATGGTTTCAAAGGCAAAGTCGTAGCAGAGCGCTGCGCTGCTGATATCAATTGAGCCGCTTTGCCCGCAGCGGATCAGCGTCTGCAGCCCCGCATAGCGGGCCAGCTCCGCCAGCTCATCCAGATAAATGCTCAGCTCATCCCCAAGCAGGGCTTCCCCCTGGCAGGCCAGGAAGAACAGGTTGCACCTGCGCTTGATGTGGCACAGACACAGGATGATGTATGCGGCCGCATCCCTCGGCTGCTCCGTTTCAGGCAGGATTTTTATAAGGCTCGCCAGCGATGAAACGCGCTGCTCCATATCCCGGTCCAGCTGTTCAAACAGGACCCGGTTTGCTTCCGCAGTCATGAGGCGTCTTTTGACCTCGCCCTCCTCACGCAGAAGGGCATTGGCCGCCTCCAAACGGGCCTGCACATCCTGTATTTCCTTCCGCAGCCGGTTCAGCTGGGAGAGGTCCTCCTGCCACACGGCCATGCCGCCGTGGATGGCGACCGCGTGGAGCTGCGTGTCCTTGTCCCGGAGCAGCGGGTGCTCCATATCGGTGAGCAGCCGTCTCCAGATGGAGCGGGATATGGGAGACGCATCGCGGGAGGAAAGAACCGTGCGTCCGTCCTCGTCCAGCAGGGCCAGACTGATGGGCGCAGCAGCAAACAGCCTGTGGTATCGGATATTGACCGGAATCAGTCCCGTGCGGAGTACTGTTTCAAAAAACAGAACGGAAATAATACAGATGCAGACCGTTATATCGCTCTCCCACGCCAGAGGTATGCGGCAAATATAGGCGACGACATACGCGAGCAGGCCCGCACAGAGGAGCAGTGGGAACACTTTGCCGCCCCAGTATTTGCTCCTGAGTCCTTTGCAGAAGAGTTTTACAAGGGCCAGCGCAAAAAACAGGAGTGAAAAGGCTGCAACAATCCAATATCCCGGACCGTAACTATAATCGCTCGCCCAGTTTCCGCCTGAGTCGAAAATGAACACCAGCTGATGCAAATCGTTGGTCATCACCAGCAGCACAGAGAGCGCATAGCAGACAAGGGGCGGCCACAGGGGACGCACAAGGCGCATTTCGCCCTCTTTGCGGTCCAGGAGCTCAGTCAGATAAAGCAGCGCGGCAGGCAGAGCCAGCTGGAAGATATAGTAACCATACCAGCACATCCGGCACAGGGTTCCATCCTGCGGCAGCTGATATTTGAACAGGCGCAGCAGCAGCCAGCCCACGATGAGCCAGCCCATCACGCCAACTGCCCGGCGGACATCACGGCGGACCATTCTGTGTGACACCGTCCCTTTCCACAGCAATATCGCGGCGGAAATGAGCAGGGCGGAGAGAATGTGCTCTCTGAGGTCTGCCGTAGTATAGAGGCGGGTGTGGAAAACCTGCCGGCGCAGGTCTCTGCTGCTGTCTCCGGCAAGCTCCAGAAACCAGTCGTAGTCCTCCTCGCTCAGCGTATGGGCCGCGCTGTAATCGCCGGGAAAGCCCTGCGGCCTTTCGCCGCTTGCGGGGGGCAGGCCGGCGGACAGCAGCGCCTCGTCCAGACCGGGCTCCAGTGCGAGCGGAGAATCCGAGAGCAGGCCCAGGCGGAAGGACAGCGTCCCCTCCTCCGGCACGATTATCTCGTAGTTTTCTCCGTTTCGGTTCCATTCGGCGACCTCGTAGTCCAGGCAGATCAAAATGGGGGCATCCGACCCGTCCAGCTCAAATCCTCCATTCCGGTTGAGGTGTTCCAGGAAGTCCAGGGCATCCTGTTTTGCAGGCTCCTTCTGATTCAGTCCGTAGGACAGCGCACCCATGGCCAGCATATTGCGGATGACAGAGAAGCTGCTCATGCCGACAGGGGTGCGGCTGTGCAGGAGGCTGCCCCAGCCTGTGATTACCTCGTCTGTCCGTGTACGGTCCACCGCCAACACCACCGTACCCAGCACATGAGGATACCAGTACCGGCCGACGCCCCGCCTCATGGCCGGGACCGCCTGCACATCGAAGCAGGCGACCGCATTGCCCCGGGATACCTCCGCATACAGGGTATCCTCCGGCTCCCTGGGGATATAACCGGGGAGGAATGTGTTCAAGACTGTGCAGTACTCCTCTGAGCCCTCTGCTGCGGAAATCAAATGCCCCCCGGCAACTGCCCTGCTGCATCCGCCAAGCAACAGGCACAGCAGTATTAGGGGCAAAAAACGTATCTTCATGGCGCCACCGGCTCCCCAGGCTCCTTCATTCTCCCGGCGCACTCACGGCACATATCCATCTCGTCGCAGATGAGAAAGCAGGAGTCGCAGACCAGCCTCCGGCAGATGGGGCATTGGCTGAAGCGCTCCCTCGCCTCCTGCCCGGCGGTCAGCCGGGCACGCTGCCGCTCGCGCTGGTAGATGGCGTCGTAGAGCTCCTTTTTCTCACGGTGCTCCGACGCCTGCGCCGCTTTGGAAAAAGGTATGCTGCTGCTGTACCAATATTCTCCGCACACCTCGCAGCGAATGGAAAAGCAGAAATACTGCGGTGTTGAACAATCCTCCAGATGGCCGGACAACAGACTTGTCATACCGCGTGCCTCCTTTACATTTCTGCTCCTGTTATAACAGGAGCAGAAGGCGGAGCATATGGTCTGCCGGATACTTTTTACCGCATTTTGCAAAAAGTATCCATTGGATAATAGAGAACGCGCACAAAACCGTTAGGCTGGTTTTGTGCGCGTTGCTGTATTGAGCAGTTGGCCTTAGAAAAGCTCCTGAAGCCTTCCGCAGCGGCGGAGAAGGTCGATGTAGAGCATCAGCTCGTCCCGTGAGGCCACGCCGAGTTTCTCGTAGATGCTCCTGTTGTGCTTCCTGACCGTGCTCATGCTGATGAACGCGAGGTCGGGTATTTCCGATATCTCGTGCCCGTCAATATAGTAGCGGAGGATGTTCCGCTCTGCCTCCGTGAGCAGGTCCTTACGCTCCACGAACTGGTCGAATAGCTCCGCTATATTGGGCGGCAGGTCGCCCTGTTCCAGCCGTTGGTTCCGCGCCCGGGCGTGCAGGAACTCCGCGAGCTCGTCCACCTCGGAGATGCCGGAGTATATGCCTGGCTCCGGCATTTCCTCCAGCTGGAAGCGCTTCAGGCTGTCGGTTATGGGCCGGACAAATCTCCGCGACAGAAAGAAGGAGAGGGCCAGGAGCGCCAGGAGCAGCCCCAGGGCTGCGATGACCCAGGTCTTCTGCACTCCCGCAGTGTATGCGGCGTAGCTGTCCTGCGGTATCAGGATCGCGGCGGCCCAGACGGTGTCCCCGGCCCCGCCCCTGGATATCTGGACGGTCTGGTGCAGGCCGATATACCGCTCGGAGCCCGAGTCGTATTCGTTGTAATATCGCCCCTGATGGATGGCGAGGGTCTCCTGCCCGTCCAGATAGGTGCCGCTGACGCTGCCGACCAGCCCCTCGGAGAGCATGAGCCGGCCGTCCCGCAAAGGGGCCAGCACGGTCACGGCAGAGCCGAATTTTCCATCCAGCGCGGGATAGGACAATTGGAAGTACAATGCGCTCAGCTCGACGCCGCAGACGCCGTATATGCTCCCATCGCTGCCCACGATGGGGACGCACAGCAGCATGGCGGACTCCCAAGTGTCCTTCAGATCAATCCGGCGGGACCAAAAATAGCGCTCCGCCGGCCTGTCCACGGAGCTGTCCATGAGCTCCCGGCAGCCCGGGAGCTGGTCGGTGTCAAACTCCAGGTTCCATCGGTTGTGCAGCTCCAGATCCTTTTGCCGGGCGATGTCCGGGATGCCTCGGAAGTAGACCACCGTAGGCGTGACCGGGCTGCTGGCGCTGAGGTTGGAGTAGCGCAGGTGGATGCCGCTCCGCGAGTGCTCCGCCACCTCCAAAGAGGTGTTGGCCGTCGCGTCCAGTATCACATATGCGCCGTTGCAGTCGGCTGTCTGCAGGGTCGTGTTGACCAGCGGGTACATGACCTGCTGCAGCCTCAGCAGCCGCTCCGGGTCGTCGTTGGCTTCCCCGAGCGTGACGCCCTCCTGCGCCAGCGCCGCTTCAAGCTCGCGGCTAAGCTCCCTGGAGAGCTTCAGGCTCTGGGCGGTCAGGCGGTCGAGATGGCTTGTCAGGCTGTCCCTTGTGTTGTTCATGTGCAGCTCCATCACCTCATGGAGCTGCTCGTCGTTTTGAGAAAATGCCCCGGCAATGGACAGAAGGAGGATCACCGCCGCGAAGACCACCAGGATCATGGACACCCAGTAAAGCATCAGCTTTCTCTGCATACCCACGCTCTGCCTTTTGGCAAAGGCGTTCAGCGCCCGGAACTCCCTCAGCTTGTTCAGCACGGCGTCTCCTCCTTCCCTATGTTATCGCTCCATCAGCTCCCGGAAAGCCTCGAGCCGTTCCGCGCTTATCCGCTCCAGCCCGGTCTCACCGGCGTTCAGATAGTCCTGGCGGCCCAGCGCAAGCTGTGCGCGCACCTGGTCTTCCAGTGTGGTTTCCAGGCTCAGGTAGCTCTCCAACTGGGGCGGCACATAGAATTCGTAGTTTGCCTGGGTATCCAGATACGCCTGATAGAGAGACGCGTACTTGGCGCTCTCCAATCCCTCAATGGCCTTCGGCAGCTCGTTTTCGAAGGCGGCCCGGGTCACCGGCATATAGCCTGCTTGGGTCACAAACTCCACATTGCGTTCCGGTTCGGTCAGCCACTTGAGGAAGGTCACGGCGGCCTGCTCTCGCTCCGGGGTGGATCGCACGGTGCAGAAGCCTACCCCCCTCTGCATGACCAGGTTTTCCCCGTTCTCAAATACCGGACAGGGGCGGGAGATGATGGTGATCTCCTCGGAGGTATTATCCGGGTATGTCACCACATCGCTGTAATAGAGGATACTGGCCGAGGACGCCACACTGACGATGCTGTCACCGGTACGAATGGATTCGGTGGCGTAACCGCTCTTGAGCCAGACGCCTCCCTGAAGCGCGGCCTGCGCCAGCGGTTCCCACGCAGTCTGGAAAGCGGGGCCAAAGGCCAGCTTGTCACCCTGGAAGAAATCCTCGCCCAGGGATTCCGCCCCCACCTGGAAGTAATTAAAGTAGTAGTCGTGAACGAACATGGATTTGGCGTCGCCCGGAATATCCGGCGTCTGAGCGTCGGTCCAGTCCGCATAGACCTCTGCTGCCTTGAAAAGCCCTTCCCAGGTGCCCAGGTCCTCGATGGTCACGCCGGTGGCCTGAGAAAAGCGCTCAAAGATGGTCTCGTTTATGAACATTATCTCTGTGGACTTCGCAACGGGAAGGACGACCAGGCGGTCATTTACCGTCCCCTCCTCCACAAAGGCAGGGATGAAGGCGGACAGTTCCTCCTCGCTGAAGTAGTCCCGATAGTCCACCAGAATGCCGTCGTCGGGCAGCGCCATCACGGTCTTGGGATATGAGCTGAAGATATCTGGAAGCTCCGAAGCCCCCGGTTCCCCGTTGGCAGCCGCCAGCACCAGCTCGTGTATCGTATTGCTGTTGGACACAGAGGTGACCTGCACGTTTATCTGCCGCTCTTTTCCCACGGTCTGGTTGAACTGCTCAATGAGGTCGTTGAGCGGGGAATCAGTCTGCCCGCCGTAAACATGCCAGACCGTTATCGTGGTCGGCGTCTCCTCCTTCGGCGTGCCGGAGCAGCCGGCAAAGCAGGACAGTATGAAAACGGCGAGTAAAAGCGCCGCAATTTTTCGGAATGTCACACCTCGTCACCTCTTTTGAGCATATGAGCTAAATACATTATACACGTTATATCCGGCCAATTCTATCTGCTTTTGAGAAAAAACTGCCGTCCCCGGCGGCACGGCGACTCGCTAAAAGGCCGCCAACTTCGCCAAAAGATAACTGAGGGAACTGTCGTAAAAGACGAAATCATCCGCCAGACCTGCATTCTTGGTCTCCACGGCCATCTTACGTACAACTGCCTGCTCCGGCCTTACCAGAAGCAGTATCCTCACCGCCTGTCCGCCCTGCCGGAGTGAGCGGCAGAGCTCGACCGCACGCTCCGTCTCCGCCTGGTCCACGATATCCAATATCACCACATCCGCATGGAAGATGTCCACTCCGACGGCGGCCTGCGGATAATTGAGCTGGGCCGCCCACAGGAAATCGAGCTCCGGCTTTGAACGGATGGCCGCCGACAATCCCTGCCCCAGCATCTTGTTGGACGATATAAATAGAACCGTTTTCATGCCCGGCACCCTCTGTCAAATGCGAACGTATCCTTCGCCGAAACCGTTGGACGTCCTGTTTCCCCGTGCGGCTACGCCCACGGGTCGGCGGCCTTGGGGGTGCGGACGCCGGTGAGCAGGTACTGCTCCCACAGGAACCACTTCCCGTCGCTGCCCCGCTGGCGGAGCTTGATGGGGCGCGGGGCGTCCGCGCCGCCGCAGGGGATGAAGAGCTTCATATAGCCCGGCTCTTCTCCGGAGACATGGCTGCTCTCGACCCTGACGGTATAGGGCAGGGAGGGCGTATAGTTGTTTTCGGGAGCCGCGCCCGCAAAGTAGGTGAAGGGCAGGTAAGCCTTTCCGTCGCGGAAGCGGTCGTTGAGGAAAGAGATGTCCTGCCCGTTCAGGGGCCGCGGGCCGCGCAGCCAGTTGAGCATCTCCTGACCGATGTTCCGGTCGGCGGCGTAGGCGCACAGGGCCAGGA
>ENA-OYVV01000555-OYVV01000555.1-human-gut-metagenome-genome-assembly--contig:-NODE-555-length-11151-cov-5.591024_pt1 | contig 11151 bp, 9 predicted proteins | sample MGYA00244164_ERZ653385 | MGnify/ENA primary metagenome ERZ653385 (study PRJEB26926, sample SAMN06165153) | human gut metagenome | biome: ENVO:00009003; feature: ENVO:2100002; material: ENVO:00002003... | reverse complement strand
CGAGATGCAGCGTAGTCTCGTGGGCTCGGAGATGTGTATAAGAGACAGGTTTTAGCGTTGGATTTATCAGTAATGTTGCAATCGGAAGTTCAAATAACTTTGATGAGCTTATTATTTTGACTGTTCGATTTGTAGTTACTGCAATATTAATATATTGTTTTCACAAGTTCATAGTGTATAAAAATCTGGAGTTACCAAAAAGCAAAAAAATAATATTACTGACTATCTCAACTGTTAGCAACTTGTTATCATTGCTACTTCTTCCTGTGATGAGAATCAATTTTGTTGACAATATCGTGGATAATATATTGTTGTCTATTTTATATTAAAATAGAATAGTGAAGTCCGTTTGAACCTCCATATCTCAAAAAATGTTCAAACTAAGAAATTTCATATTATTACTTCATATTTGACGCACATTTGACGGTTCACTTGAAAGCAAATATGGTACATCATCAGACTACAGCCTCCTATGATAAGAAAGAAATTATCATAGGAGGTGATTTTTTTATTGTACTTTTTAGGAGATTAGTCCGATGAATTTATCTAACAGAAAACGCATAAAATAGTTTGACTAATATATAATATTGTGTTAAAATTATGCGAAAAGGGGGGGTGACAGCCCTATGGAGCAATATATGCCGATAGTGTGGATAGGCTTTGCAATATTTATGTTACTCTGCGAAGGCTTTACAACGCAGCTTGTGTCAATATGGTTCGTTCTCGGCTCGGTTTGTGCCGCAATAACAACTATATTCACAAGCGACATTACAATCCAGTCGGCGGTGTTCCTTGTTGTGTCACTTGTATCGCTGATTGTGACACGACCGCTTGTAAAACGCTTTAAAAAGCGTAACAAGACAACGGGAACGAACGCAGACCGCCACATCGGTCAAGTCGGTTTTATGCTGACTGATTTAACCGATATTGACGAAACAGCACAGGCAAAAGTTGGTGCGGAAACTTGGACGGTAAAGTCCGACAAAGCACCGCTTTTAAAAGGAACAAAAGTTAAGGTTCTTGCAATAGAGGGCGTAAAGCTCATTGTAGAGCCAATATCAGAATGAGAGGTAAACAATGTTAGCACTTATTATTTTAGGAATTATCCTTTTAATCCTGCTTATAGTAATCGTAAGCAATGTCAAGGTAGTACCGCAGGCACACGCATATGTAATTGAAAGACTCGGAACATATCATGTAACTTGGTCAACAGGACTTCATGTAAAAATTCCGTTTATCGACAAAATCTCAAAGAAAGTTTCATTAAAAGAGCAAGTGATCGACTTCCCTCCACAACCCGTGATCACAAGAGATAACGTTACGATGCAGATTGACACGGTTGTGTATTTTGAAATTACCGATCCAAAGCTTTATACTTACGGTGTAGAAAGACCGCTCAGCGCTATTGAAAATCTTACTGCAACAACATTGCGTAATATCATCGGTGATCTTGAGCTTGATAACACACTTACGTCCCGTGATACAATCAACGGTAAAATCAGAGTGATTCTTGACGAGGCAACCGACGCATGGGGCATTAAGGTAATCCGTGTCGAGCTTAAAAACATTCTTCCGCCCCGTGAAATTCAGGATGCGATGGAAAAGCAGATGAAGGCAGAGCGTGAGCGCCGTGCAAGAATTCTTGATGCAGAGGGTGAAAAACGCAGTCAGATTCTTGTTGCAGAGGGTATGAAGGAATCTGCAATTCTTAAAGCCGACGCTGTTAAGGAGCAGAAAATCCGTGAGGCGCAGGGTGAAGCTGAGGCTATTCTCACAGTTCAGAAAGCTAATGCCGACGCACTTAAAATGCTCAATGAGGCTTCTCCTACCGATAGAATTATTCAGCTTAAATCGCTTGAGGCATTCGGTAAAGCCGCTGACGGCAAGGCTACAAAGATTATCATTCCTTCAGATATTCAGGGACTTGCGGGTAGTGTTACCGCAATTAAAGAACTCTGGAAAGATGATGTGCCAAAGGCATAAAGAATGTGAAATTTACGGCAATTTTTCGGGCACAGAATTCTGTGTCCGATTTGTTGCATAAAATTGTGGGGGATAGGAAATGCAATTTTTACTCGACCTGTTGTGGTACTTCGTAATTTTCTCGTTTTTTGGCTGGGTGGCGAGCAGTTTCCGTTCGCTTCTTCTTGAGAAAAAATTCAGTAACAACGGTTTTTTGACATCACCGTTTTGCCCTATGTACGGATTTTCGGCGGTTATTTGTTATACAGCACTAAAACCGTTTGAAAACAGCAAGCTGATTTTATTCATCGGTTCAACTCTGATATTATCTGCACTTATGGTTGTGGTCGGTGTGCTTGTAGAAAAAACTCTCAAATTCAAGCCATGGGATTTTTCTTCCTCGAAATTCAGCATAGGCAATTATATAACTTTTCCTTATGCACTTTTTCTCGGATTGCTCGGTATGCTGCTTGTCGGATTGATAATTCCGGTGCTTCGCACAGCCGTTGAAGCAATTCCTTTCTGGGTAAGTCTTATTCTTGTTCTTTGCTTCTGCGGAATTATTGTAATTGATTATGTTTTTTCAATGATAACAACAATCCGTCTGCTCAGAAGAATTGCAAAGCTTAAAAATTCTTCCGAGCTTATGGATAAAGGTGCAACAGAGGTTGAAATTCAGGAACTTGAAGAAAACTATAACCGACTTTTTACAGAAAATATTTTAAGAAAAAGACTTGCACACGCTTATCCCGATCTCACTCATATGGCTTATGTAAAGCAAATTAATGCTAAAATTGAGGAGATTAAGCAGGATAATATGAAAGAATATACACAAACCTTTGAAAGCAAAGATGACAAGCCGTTTGCTTACGGATTCTGTTTTACGAAGCTTTTTTATCTGTTTGTGATCGGTTCTTTCATCGGCACGATTCTTGAAACAATATGGGCGTTCTGCGTTGACGGACATTTTGAAATGCGTGTCGGTATGGTTTACGGTCCGTTTATTCCTGTTTACGGCGGCGGTGCGTGTTTTCTGACAGCCGCTTTGTATAAGCTTTACAAGCTTAATGATACGCTCGTTTTTGTGATAAGTGCTTTTGTCGGAGCAGGTTTTGAGTATTTCTGTTCGTGGTTGCAGGAGCAGATGTTCGGCACAGTTTCATGGGACTACAGTGACACTCCGTTTAACCTTGACGGCAGAACCAATCTTATGTATGCCCTTATCTGGGGATTCCTCGGTCTTGTCTGGGTGCGTTATCTGTATCCATGGACAGCAAAGCTTATTGAAAAAATCCCTAAAAGAGCAGGTGCAATTATTACAACATTTCTGATTGTATTCATGGCATTCAACGGTTTTATGTCCGTAACAGCTACGGCAAGATGGACTCAGAGAACAGAGGGAGTGCCTGCGTCAAACAGCTTTGAAGAATATCTCGATGAAAAATTCGATAATGAAAAGATGGAATTTCTTTTTCCGGGTATGAAAAAGGCTGCAGAGGCGGGAGTTACAACCGAGGGCATAATTTCCAATGAAAGACCGTATCTTGATGCTACAGATCCCGATAACGGCATGAAAATCGAACATGGAAAAGATGTTTCCGAGATTAATTAATATCATGAAGTGGCTATGCTTTGCACAGTCACTTTTTGCTTTTTGGCGGTATTTTAAAAATAATTTCGCCTGACTATTGAATTTTAACCGATTTTTTTATATAATTAATTAGTAATGCTTTATTTATGTCGATTCAAAGCATAAATTGGCATATTTGTCCTGACTTTGTCTGCCCACGGCACGGTTTTTGCGGTAATTTATCAAGTGGGCGGAAAGGCTATGAGTAATTATGAAAAAGGTTGCAATTATTATGGGCTCCGACAGTGATTTCCCCGTAGTATCAAAGGCTGTCAGTAAACTCAAAGAATTTGGCGTAGAGTATGAGGTTCATGTAATGAGTGCACACCGTACTCCCGACGCGGCAATTAAGTTTTCGGCAGAGGCTAAAAAGAACGGTTTTGGCGTAATCATTGCCGCAGCAGGTATGGCGGCACATCTCGCAGGTGTTCTTGCGGCAAAAACAACCCTTCCTGTGATAGGAATCCCATGTAAGTCGGCTCAGCTTGACGGTATGGATGCTCTTCTCGCAACAGTTATGATGCCTACAGGAATTCCGGTTGCAACAGTAGCAGTTGACGGTGCGGCTAACGCTGCAATTCTTGCCGTTGAAATGCTCGCACTTTCCGACGATTCTCTTGCAGAGAAGCTTGAAAATATGAAAGCTGATATGGAAAAAGGCGTTGCCGAAAAAGACAAGGCAATGCAGGCTAAGGTGGCAGAGCTTTGATTAAGAACTATGTAGATATTGACACAAAACTTGACAAAGTAAATGACGAGTGCGGTGTGTTCGGTATTTACCGTAATGATGACGATATAGATGTTGTTGCCGCCGCAAATGACGCACTCTTCAGCCTTCAGCACAGAGGACAGCAGAGCGCAGGTATCACCGTGAATAAAGACGGTGAATTTACAACTGTCAAGGAACTCGGTATGGTGTCCGAGATTTTTACACCCAAAGCACTTGAAAAACTTCCAAACGGTAAGATTGCAGTCGGTCATGTCCGTTATACTTCATCGGAATCACTCGACCGTGCATCTAACCAGCCGCTTGTTATGCGATATATTCAGGGTTCAATCGGTATTGCAAACAACGGCTCAATTACAAACTTCAATGAAATAAGGCAGGAGCTTGAAACAGGCGGTGCTGTTTTTCAGTCCAATTCTAATGCTGAAATTATGGCTTATGTCATCGCAACCGAAAGATGTGTAACAGACACGCTTGAAGATGCTGTTCTTTCTTCAATGAGAAAGCTCAAGGGTGCTTACTCAACTGTAATTTGCGCACCGAGCCGTCTTATCGGCTTTCGTGATATGCACGGATTCCGTCCGCTCTGTATCGGCAAACTCAAAAACAGCTGGATTTTCACTTCCGAAAGCTGTGTTATCGACAGTCTCGGCGGTGAATTTGTCCGTGATGTTGAGCCGGGTGAAATGGTAGTAGTTGACGAAGAAGGCTTTCACAGCTACAAATTAAAGCTTTTGCCCGATAAAACATCTTTCTGCCTTTTTGAATATGTATATATCGCAAGACCGGACAGCGTAATCAACGGTGTCTGCGTACATAATGCAAGATTCAAAGCCGGTGAACTTCTTTATGACGAGTTCCCGATTGAGGCAGATATGGTGTGCGGTGTTCCCGATTCGGGACTTATTGCCGCACAGGGTTATGCAAAGGCTTCGGGTATCCCGTTCAGCACAGGTTTTGTCAAGAACAAATATATCGGCAGAACAGTAGGATCGGGTAAAGATAAAAAGAAAAGACTTCTCAGAACAAGACTTACTGCTTTGAAGGCTAATGTTAAAGGCAAGAGAGTTGTTATTATTGACGACTCAATCGTCAGAGGCGAAACATCAAAGCATATTGTTCGTCTTATGCGTGAGGCAGGAGCTGCCGAGGTGCATATGCTCATCAGCTCACCTCCGTTTGTATGTCCGTGCTACTTTGGTGTGGACATTCACGATAAAGAAAGTCTTATTGCAAACAAGTTGACAACAAGTGAAATCTGTGAATATATCGGTGCAGATTCACTTGGTTATCTCAGTATAAACAGTCTCAGAAAAATTGCTGAGGGTGCAAATATAGAATTCTGTGACGGTTGTTTCACGGGCAGCTATGACGCTGAAATTCCGAGAACAATCTTTGTAGATAAATACGCTAAAAAAATTAACAGAAAGTGACGGAGTGATTACAATGAACAACAGCTTTTCCGAAAGCTACAAAGCGGCAGGTGTTGATGTAACAGCAGGCTATAAGTCTGTAGAGCTTATGAAAAAGCATGTGGCACGCACAAAAATTGACGGTGTTATTTCAGGCATCGGCGGTTTCGGCGGACTTTTTGCCCCTGATTTCAAAGATATGGAAGAGCCTGTACTTGTCAGCGGTACTGACGGTGTAGGTACAAAAATCAAGCTTGCTTTTCTTCTTGACAAGCATGACACAATCGGTATTGACGCAGTTGCAATGTGCGTAAACGATGTAATTTGCTGTGGAGCAAAACCTCTTTTCTTCCTCGATTATATCGCAATCGGCAAGAACTATCCCGAAAAGGTAGCTGAAATTGTATCAGGTATTGCAGAAGGCTGTGTTCAGTCCGGGTGTGCTCTTATCGGCGGTGAAACTGCAGAGCATCCGGGTCTTATGCCTGTTGATGAATATGATGTTGCAGGTTTCAGCGTTGGTATTGCAGACAAGCCGAAGATGATTGACGGTTCAAAGCTTTGTGAGGGTGATGTACTTTTAGGACTCCGTTCTTCTGGTGTTCACTCAAATGGTTTTTCGCTTGTCAGAAAAATCTTTGATATCAACGAGGAAACAATCAATGCCGAGTATCCTGAGCTTGACAAAACTCTCGGTGAAACATTGCTCACTCCAACAAAAATTTATGTAAAACCTCTTCTCGCTCTTATGGATAAGGTTGATGTAAAGGCTGTTTCACACATCACGGGCGGCGGTTTCTATGAAAACATTCCCCGTATGCTTACAGACGGTCTTTCAGCCAAAATCAAAAAGGACAATATTCCTGTTCTTCCTATTTTCAAGCTTATGCAGAGAGTAGGTAATATCCCCGAGCACGATATGTTCAACACATTCAATATGGGTGTAGGTATGATAATCGCCGTTGCCAAGGAAGATGCAGACAAGGCTCTTGAGGTTCTTGCGGCTAACGGTGAAGACGCTGTTGTACTCGGTGAAGTAATCAGCGGTAATGACGGAGTAGTGTTTGAATAATGAAAAATATCGCAGTTCTTGTGTCGGGCGGCGGCACAAATCTTCAGGCACTTATTGACGCTCAGAACAGGGGAGAGATTAAAAACGGAAAAATCTCTCTTGTTGTGTCCTCAAATCCAAACGCTTATGCACTTGAAAGAGCAAAAAACAATTCGATTGCAACTGAGGTTATCAGAAGAAAAGACTATGACGAATTTGATGAGTATGATTCTGCTGTGACCGAGCTTTTGAAATCCAAGGATGTTGACCTTGTTGTTCTTGCCGGTTTTATGACTATTCTCGGAAAGCAGTTTATTTCTGCTTTTGAAAACAGAATAATCAATATCCATCCGTCGCTTATTCCGTCATTCTGCGGCGAGGGCTATTACGGACTCAGAGTTCATGAGGAGGCTCTTAACAGAGGCGTCAAGGTAACGGGTGCTACCGCACATTTTGTAAACGAAGTGTGCGACGGCGGTCCCATTATCATTCAGAAAGCCGTTGAAATTCAGAACGGCGACACACCTGAAATTCTTCAGAAAAGAGTTATGGAACAGGCTGAATGGAAGATTCTTCCAAGGGCGGTTTCGCTTTTCTGCGAAGATAAAATTATAGTAAAAGACAATAAAACCGAAATTCTTGACTAACGGAGGAAAAATATGAAACCTGTATCACTTTACAATGACATTGCTTCAACTTCATATCCGGGCAGAGGCATTGTAATCGGCAAAAGTGCAGACGGCTCAAAGGCTGTTATTGCATACTTCATTATGGGCAGAAGCGAAAACAGCAGAAACAGAGTGTTTGCAGAAACCGAGGACGGCATCAAAACTCAGGCTTTTGATCCGTCAAAGCTTGTTGATCCGTCACTTATCATCTATTCTCCCGTAAGAGTTCTCGGCAACAAAACCATCGTTACTAACGGTGACCAGACAGATACTGTTTATGACCTTATGAATGAAGGTCAGACATTTGAACAGTCACTCACAACAAGAGAATTTGAGCCTGACGGTCCTAACTACACTCCTCGAATTTCAGGTATTGTTGAGTGTGAAAACGGCAAGATGAACTATGCAATGTCAATTCTCAAAAGTGCAGACGGCAATCCCGATTGTTGCGAAAGATACACATTTACATATGACAAGCCGATAAACGGTCTTGGCAGATTCATTCACACATATATGAGTGACGGCAATCCGCTTCCGAGCTTTGAGGGTGAACCTACACTCGTAGAAATCGGTAACGATGATATTGACACATTTGCCGAGAAAATCTGGAATTCTCTCAATGAGGATAACAAGGTTTCACTTTTTGTACGCTATATTGACATTGCTTCAAATAAGGCAGAGTCAAGAATTATCAATAAAAACAACTAATTTATTTTTCGGAAAGGATGAATCCAATGAACGAACTTGCTTTAAAATACGGCTGTAACCCGAATCAGAAGCCTTCGAGAATTTTCATGCAGGACGGCAAAGATCTTCCTGTTGAGGTTCTCAACGGCAAACCCGGTTATATCAACTTTCTCGATGCATTTAACTCATGGCAGCTCGTAAAGGAACTCAAAGCCGCAACAGGTCTTCCTGCGGCTGCGTCATTCAAGCATGTAAGTCCTGCCGGTGCGGCAGTTGCAACTGAGCTTTCTGACACACTCAAGAAAATCTACTTTGTAGATGACCTTGAACTTTCTCCGATTGCAAGCGCATATGCAATGGCAAGAGGTGCAGACAGAATGTCGTCATACGGTGACTGGGTGGCTCTTTCCGATACTTGCGATGTTCAGACTGCAATCCTCCTCAAGAGAGAGGTTTCTGACGGTATTATTGCTTCTGACTATACTCCCGAGGCTCTTGAAGTCCTCAAGTCAAAAAAGAAAGGCAACTATAATGTCGTAAAAATCGACCCTAACTATGTTCCTGCTCCTATTGAGCATAAGGATGTTTTCGGCATTACATTTGAACAGGGCAGAAATGAACTCAAAATTGACGAAGAAATGCTCCTTCAGAACATTGTAACAGATAATAAGAATTTTACAGAGGAAGCTAAGCGTGATCTTCTTGTTGCTCTTATTACTCTTAAATATACTCAGTCTAATTCTGTTTGCTACGCAAAGGGCGGTCAGGCAATCGGTGTAGGCGCAGGTCAGCAGTCAAGAATTCACTGCACAAGACTTGCAGGCAATAAGGCTGATATCTGGTATCTCAGACAGCATCCGAAGGTTATGAACCTTCCGTTTGTTGACAACATCCGCCGTCCCGACAGAGATAACACTATTGATGTTTACATCTCTGATGATTATGAGGATGTGCTTGCTGACGGTATATGGCAGCAGTTCTTCAAAACTAAGCCCGAACCTCTTACAAAGGAAGAGAAAAAGGCTTGGCTTGCAACATTTGACGGTGTTTCACTCGGTTCTGACGCATTCTTCCCATTCGGTGACAACATTGAAAGAGCAAAGCGTTCAGGCGTTAAATTTGTTGCACAGCCTGGCGGTTCAATTCGTGATGATAATGTTATTGAAACCTGCAATAAGTACAATATGACAATGTCATTTACGGGTATTCGTCTTTTCCATCACTGATAGAGGTGCGGTTATGAAAATTTTAATGATTGGTTCGGGCGGCAGAGAGCACGCTTTAATTAAAAAGCTTCTTGAAAGTCCTAAATGCACAAAGCTTTATTGCGCTCCCGGCAACGGCGGTATTTCAAGAGATGCCGAGCTTGTTAATATCGGAGTTATGGATAAAGAAAATATGGTTAAGTTTGCAAAGGACAATGCAATTGACCTCGTTTTTGTAGCTCCTGATGATCCGCTTGCTGACGGTATGGTTGACGCTATGCAGGAGGCTGGAATCAGAGCATTCGGTCCTAATGCAAATGCCGCTATTATTGAAGCGTCAAAGGTTTTCTCAAAAAATCTTATGAAGAAATACGGCATACCTACTGCAAAGTATGAAGTATTCAATGACGCTCAGAAAGCAATTGACTATATAAAGAACGAAAATACCGCTCCCGTTGTTGTAAAGGCTGACGGTCTTGCACTCGGCAAGGGTGTAATTATTGCTCAATCTGTTGATGAGGCAATTGAAGCAGTCAAAGAAATTATGGAGGACAAGAAGTTTGGTGACTCAGGTAACAATATTGTTATAGAAGAGTTTCTTACAGGTCCCGAGGTTTCTGTTCTTGCATTTACAGATGGTAAGTGCGTAAAACCTATGGTCAGCTCAAAAGACCACAAGCGTGCTTTTGATAATGACGAAGGTCTTAACACAGGCGGTATGGGCACAATCAGCCCGAACCCGTATTATACAGATGCGATTGCCAAGGAATGTATGGATACAATCTTTATTCCTACAATTGAGGCGATGAATAAAGAGGGCAGAACTTTTAAGGGTTGTCTGTACTTTGGACTTATGATTACACCGAACGGTCCAAAGGTTATTGAATACAATGCGCGTTTCGGCGATCCTGAGGCTCAGGTTGTTCTTCCAAGACTTAAAACTGACCTTGTAGATATCTGCGAGGCTGTTATTGATGAAAAGCTTTCCGATCTTGACATTGAATGGGACAACGGTGCTGCGGCTTGTGTTGTTATGGCAAGCGGCGGATATCCTGTTTCATACAAAAAGGGTATAGAGATGTTCGGTCTTAATGATAACGGCGGTGTCGATGGTGCAATCGTTTATCATGCCGGCACTAAGTACGAAAACGGAAAGTTCTATACAAACGGCGGTCGAGTTCTCGGTGTTACTGCGACAGCGGATACACTTGATGAGGCACTCGAAAAGGCATATGCCGCAGTAGAAAAAATTTCCTTTGAAGGCGCTCATTACAGACACGATATCGGCAAAACTAAATAATATATTAAGAGCCACTCATTACGAGCGGCTCTTTTTTTAGCCTGCATTTTTAATCTGCAGTCTTAATTTGTCAGAAATCATGGCAATAAATTCGCTGTTTGTGGGCTTACCTCTGTCGTTGTGAATTGTATATCCGAAATATGAGTTCAGAACATCAATGTCCCCTCGATCCCATGCAACCTCAATTGCGTGTCTTATAGCTCTTTCAACCCGTGAAGAAGTTGTTTCGTACTTTTTGGCAACCGACGGATAGAGCTGTTTTGTCACGGCATTGATAATTTCAGGATGCTCAACAGACATAATGATTGAATCACGCAGATAGTGATAGCCTTTGATGTGAGCCGGAACTCCTATTTCATGGAGAATATCGGTCACTTTCATTTCAATTCCGAAAGCGTCAATAACTCTGCCTTTGCCAAAATTGTTTTTCTTGCTCAAATCCGACAAATCGCTGATAATGGTGCTTAATTCGGAAATGTTATACCTGTCTCTTATACACATCTGACGCT
>ENA-OYVV01000543-OYVV01000543.1-human-gut-metagenome-genome-assembly--contig:-NODE-543-length-11266-cov-15.941040_pt1 | contig 11266 bp, 1 predicted proteins | sample MGYA00244164_ERZ653385 | MGnify/ENA primary metagenome ERZ653385 (study PRJEB26926, sample SAMN06165153) | human gut metagenome | biome: ENVO:00009003; feature: ENVO:2100002; material: ENVO:00002003... | reverse complement strand
CGGCAGCGTCAGATGTGTATAAGAGACAGGAATAATATATTCTTTATATTTATCTTTTAATTTTACTTTATTATCCTTATCAATAAAATATTCTTTAGCTCCAATATTTTCAGCTTCAGCAATAACAGTATTATAGAAACTAATATCTCCATATTTGTTATTATTTGGATTAACACTATAATCTCCTGTTTCATTAGCCTCAAGTAAATTCATAGGAATAAGATAAACTCCACTTTCATGTTTATCTATTTTATATAATGTACTAATTTTATTACTACCAGCACTTCTATTAATAACAATATAATCTTGAGGAGATTTAATGTTTTCAACATTAATTTCATTAAGTAAAGTTTTAAATCTACCATCAAAAGGAATAAATATTAATCCATTACCTCTATTACAAATATTAAATTGAAAAGCAGCATTACTTATACCTTTATTGTTTTCAGGTTTACCAAGTTTAATAGATTTACAATATTCTTTATGACTACGAATAAATTTATCAATAAATTCATCAGTAACTCCTGCTGCAGGATTATCATAATATCCAAATATTTCTCGAATAGCAGGAACAATTCCAGTTCCCATATCTTCTATATTTTTATACAAAGAATTATTAGTAATAACTTTATCAACAGCACCTCTTTTAAATTTAAATCCATCAACAACAAAAGCATATTTAATTAAATCAGTAATAGCAAGTCTAAATATAGGAGATTTATTAAAGAAACTTGTACCAAATTCAATATAAATATCGTCCATATTTTCAGCAGAATCTGTAAATTTAATACTTTGATGAGTAAAACCTTTACGTTTAAGTTCAAATTGATTATTAAGATTTACATTAAGATAATTAAAAATACCTAAATCTCCATCAATATGTGTTTGAATCCAAGATATTTTTTGAGCAGGAGTAAGAGCGTTAAATTTATCAAGTTCTTCTTTTGTAGGATTAAATACATCTTTAATATCAAAATTAATTTTTTGAGTAGTTTCAAAACCAAATATACGAGAAATTTCAGCATTCCAATAATTAGTATCGTTTTCAGTAGATTTAACAATAGCTTCATTGTTATCGTTTAACCAGCCTTCTTTAGTAACAGTTAAAGGAGTATTAATTATAGGAACTTGAGAATATATCATATTCATCATATATTGTTTATATTCTTTATATTGTTTAGGAGTAAATATAACACCTAATTTGACTTGAACAGCATTAAGAATATTATTATAAATGTCATTTTCAGTTGGAAACAATTGTTTATTAACATCAACACTTGTTAATGTAGCATATTTAAAAAATGCAGCTAAAAATGGATAAACGCTATTTTCAACATCAATATCTCCTCTAACTAATTCATCTAAATTACTAACCTCATTTTTTTCAATTTTAATAAATCTCGGATAAAGTTTTTCAATAAGACGTTTACTTCCACACATTACAGTATCACCAACTTCATTATCAGTAAATCCATAAGCAATAATATTATCAACAATAGTACGAGTTTCTCTAATAGTTTGTTTTGCGCCAAAGTTATCAGGATTACAACAACGAAGAACTTTTTCAAGATTTTTAGTAGTTTTATTAATCTTATCAAAAGCTAAACAAACAGCAATATCAAAAACAGCATTTTTAATATCATTATCTTTTTGTGATAATTCAGAAATATTAGTTATTTTGGACGATTCTAAGCGTGATTTTAGCACTTTTGCGTTCAACGTGAATTGTTGTTCCTGTATGGGCTTTTGCGTTGAAATTTCAGCCCCAAATAGCTCTCTATACGCATTTATAAATTGCTCGTTGGAGTTCAATGCCAACAATACCGATTCATAGTTAGAATAGTCAGTAATGTCAGTAGCACCAAGTTTAAAACCAGCTTTAGCAGCTATTCTCTTAATAGCTTTTTGAACAGTATTACCACCTCCTGTAAGATATAAACTATTACTTTCATTATTAACTTCATTAATAGTAGTAATAGCAGGTTGCATTAAGAATGCAATAGCAGTTCTATAATCCATACCTGTATCTATAAGAGTTTTAAACGTTCCAAAAGTAAATTCATTTTCGTTAAAAATAGAACCTTCTTTAATAGCATCAAGAATATGAGCGGTAGTTTGAGAACTATAAACAGTAATTAATTCACCAACAACATTACGATTATTATAACTATTAGCTAATCTATAATGCTTAACTCTTGCAGTAACAGCTTTATTAACTTCATTAGTTTTCTTACCATCTTTATCTAATAATATAACATCACCTTTTTTAGTAACATCATTATATAAACCATATGCTTTAATCATCATTTCAGCATCATAAATAAATTCTCCATTAGTATCTTTTTCAGTTAAATCATATTCAGCAATAATTTCATGGCCTTTTCCTAAATATCCTTTAGCATAATTATTAACGCTATTAAAAGTATCTCGTGTAACAGAAAACGCTTTAAGAGAAGCTCCACCCATAGCATTTTCCATAAAATCCATTTGGTCAAAAGGATTATAAACACTACGACTAACAGAATCAGCTCCACGAGCTTTATCCATTTCTTTCATAGCAGACGAAAGTTTATCAAAATTACTTCGAGAATAATTCTCTTCTCTACTATTATTGTCTGCCATAATAGCAATCATAGCATCAAGAATATTATTATTCCTTACAACACGAGGTAATTTATCAACTTCATCTAATTTAGAAAATTCATTAAAAGTTAATAATCCAGCTTCTTTACCAATATTAGTAAGTTCTTTATAAAGACTATCTCTATTATCTTTTTCTGTACGAAGTTTTTTAACAACATCACGAAGACGTTTTTGAAGAACTTTATATTTATCTTCATGAAATTCATCTTCAATATCAGAAAAAATTTTATTATTAATATTATCTTCTATATAATATTTATATTTAGCATAATCAGTTTTAAAATCGTCAGCAGAATATTTTTTAATTCTTTTAATATTACCATTTTTATCTTTTACAACTTTAAGCGAATGACAAATGCCGTAAACAGAGTCAACGTCAAAGTCAGAACCAGTTTGGGTAACCCATTCATCAGGCAACATAATAGTACTACCATAAACATCATCAAGAAAGCCTACAACTTTAACAATAGAAACAGATTGTTTACCCTCAGTAGGGATACGATAAGCAAGTTGAATATCAAGACCTTCTTTTTGTATCATTTCAAGAGCTTCTGGAGTATTAGGAATAAGATTACTCCAACGAGGAATCATAACTTCAGCATAAGCTTCTTGTTTAACTTCATATTTATTTTTATCTTCATCAGATAATTTATTATATTCAGTTTCTTCTATTTCAACTCCAGTTTCTTTATTAACAATAACTCTTGGATGATATTTAAGTTCTCTAAGTTTACCATTATTATCTAAAACTTTCATTCCATGACCAACTTGAGTAACCTGTGCAGCATGCCAACCAGGAAATTTTTGTCTTGTAATACTACTATTAAATATAGCTTGTGCTATACTTTCAAGTTTACTACTAACATTATTCATATAGTTAGGCATGGCAGGATTACCAAATTCATCAGGAGTTAAATATTCGATAAAATTAGAATCCATACCGAGACGTTGAGCTTCAATACGAGCTTTCTTATAAAAATCAGTAAAATCTAATGTTTGTTTATCACTATTAATATTAACTAATTTACCATTTTTATCTTCTTTCCAACCCATATTAAAAAGAAGCTTCTTAAAATCTTCTTTAATATTAGCGCAATAATTCTTAAAGAACGTATTAATATAAGGCTTAACAGATTCATTAGCATTATCGCAAATCTTTTTAGTAATTTGCACACCAGCTTTATTTTGAGCATCTTTCATATGCTCTGGAACATCTTGCTGTTTATAAAGAAAACGATAATAGTAATCTTCTATAGCATTTTCATTATTAGAAATAAGATCTTGTTCAAAATTAGGATTGATATTTCCATCATTATCCCAAAAAGTTAAAACATTTTTCTTAGCAGCTTTGCTTGTTTCATTAGTATTAACTTGTCCAATATCATATTTATGCATGAAATTATAAAGTTCTTTAAGTTGAGTTCCTTCAAGAAGTTCAGGAATAAGAACAAATTCAGCATTTTTAATTTGACGAGGATAATGTACTCCAGTATAACTATCATACTTATGATCATAATAGAAATTCTTCTGTACTTGAATACGAGAATTAATTTTACTAATATCTATATCTTCAATTCTACGTTGACCAGTTCTAAGTTCATAAAGTTGTTGAAATATGTCTTCATATTCTTTAAAAGTACCGTCAGCATAACGTCTACGCATAAATTCTTCAATAGTTATAAAAGATTGAGCATCATTAGTTTTGCTTGCTTCTCTATAACCATTAGCGATTTCAACAGCTTTCTTAGTAGCAGCGACTTCACCAAGTTCATCTTTAAGATAATTAAATAATTCTTGTTGAATATTATTAGCTTGTTTACTTGGTCTTACAGTATTATTAATAGTAACAGCTCTAAAACCATTACGAGCATATTTTCCAGCAGCATGTACTATTGCATAATCCTCTACGGGGGAATATGCATTAGCATATTTATCTATTGTAGTATTACCAAATTTAATCTCTTGTTTAGCTCCATTATAACCAACAGTTTCTTTAATTTTAGCACTAAGAGTATCATTAATATCAAATCCAGCGTAAGCAGTTCCTCCAGCTTGTACTTCTTTAGCACGTTTAAGAAAATCTTTAGCATCTTTATAAAATTTAACATCTCCTTCAAGAATATCATCTAATTGCATATAAGCATTAGCAGTATTAAGAACAAAATCAACTAAATCTTCATTACTTTTTTGTAGTTCTTGAAGAAGATTTTGATATTGTTTACCATGAGCTACAATCTCTTTATTAAAAGATTTAATCCATTGTTCAACAATATTATCTATAATACTTTTTACTTCTTGAGTTTCATTAAAAACGATTTTACCATTTTCAATTCTAATAAGAGGACTATTAACATTTAAAGTAGCAGTATTTCCTTTAACTTGAACAAGTCCTCCGGCTTCGCCTACGGACGTTCCCCCGTAGAGAAGTAATGCACGTTCAAGCTCTTCACCAGCTTTATAATCTTTTGTATTAAATAGTTTTTGAAAGCTAAAGAAATTTCCACTTAATTTACCAGCTTTAGGGTTAAGTTTAGTCTTTTCTTTATCAAGCCATTTACCTTCAACAAGAATACATTCTCTACCTTTATCATCATAAGTAGTTTTATTAAAATGTACTCTTTCAATTAATCCGTTAGTATCTTTACGAAGAACCCAATTACCTTTACCATCATTATCAAATAAATTATTTAATTGATTAATAAACATATTAAGTTCTCCAATAACATTTTGTCTAAATCCAGCAAATATAGGAGCAACTCTATTAATACGAACATCTATAGAACCATTTTCAATACCTTCTTGTTTAAGAATATCTGCAATATCAGCATAAAAATCAATACTAAGTTTATTATCATTAACTGATGAAATACCTTCTACTTCTATATTATATAAAATATTATTTATTTCACCTTCAATTTTATCTCCTTTAATCCAAACAATATCAGGGCTATCTTTAGTTTTATAAATAATAGGTATAGAAATAGTACCATCTTCATTTTCAATATAATAATATCTATTAAAATTAAGAGTAGATAATTCTCCTTTAATAGCAGAATAAATATCTTTAGCAGTCCATACATTATTTTTATTAGCAGCAGCTTTATCTTTAGCTTCTAAATATTTATCATAATTTTCATCTGTATTTTCTAAAGCATAATTATCTATTTCATTATGTCTTTTATCAGCGTATTTAGCAACATCTATAGCTAAAGCTGTAATTGTATTTTTAGCATCAAGTTTAGGAGCTTGAATAATAAAGTTTTTAGGAGCGTCAGAAGGAGTACGAAAAAAATATCCAGCTTGTGAAGCATTTAAAGCGGCTTTAGAACTACCAATATTTTGTCCAGCAATAATAGGATTAAAGTAAGCAATCATAGAAGTAGCAAAATAATCTCCTTTAGACATTTTGGCATATAAAGCAGATTTATCACTTTGCATATCTTTAACACCATTAAATAAACTTATTTGAATAAGTTTTTGAGCATTAGGATTAATAGAGACATTTCCTCTATCATCTCTCATAAATAATCCTTCTTGAATATATTTACCATTAGCTCCTTTAATTCCCCAAAAGAAACTATTATATTTATATTGTTCCCCTTTATTAATTTCTTCTAAAAGATTTCTTAAACCAGCTTGAGCGTCTTTTTTATTAGCATAATTAATTTGTTTAATAAGATTAGTAATATAACTATTATTAATTACATCAGAAGATAAATTACCTTCAGCATTAACGCTATTTAATTCATTACGAACAGCAGAATAGTTAACAAGTTTTTGACATATATTAACTATTGGTTCATTAAGTCTATCATAATTAATATTAGAAGAATCAAATAAAGGAGCTTCTTTAGTATATTTTTGTCCAATTTCTTCAGAATATCTTACAGCCTCATTATAAGCTTTTCTTTCATTATTATATTTATTATATGACTCATTATATTCTATAACAGTAGTTTCAACTTTTTGTAAAAGATCTGCTATATTATTTAATAGCCCAATCATGTTAGACCTAACAGGATTACTTCCGTTATAAATAAATCCAAGTATTTCATTACGAGTTACTTTAGGATAATATTTTTTAAGTACTTCATAAATAGCTTCTTCTATTTGCTTATTTAATTCTTTAGGAGTAACATCGTCATCTTTAAGTCTGACAGCAACAATTCTATCGGAAACTTTATTTAAACGAGCAATTAATTCTTTAATACGATTAACATCATTTTCAGTATATAGATCTCTCATTGTACTACGAGTTGTATTTAGCGTATTATAAATCATATAACTCATAGCATCTAAAGATTTATTAGATTGTTCAAAAGTAATACCAGATTCAGTAATAATAGACATTGTTTTAATAATCTTAGGATTACTTAATTGACAAAATAGTCTATTAGCAAATACAGGGTCGTTAATACAATCATCCGCAATTTTAATTAGCCCATAATTTTCAGCAATATCTGTTGCCATTCTTACAACACTATCTATAAAATCATTAACGGAATTAAAATTACCTCTTGTATATAATTCTCTAATAATAAAATTAGCACCCATAGTAGTTCTAAGACCAATTTCATTATTAGTATCATAATTATAAACTCTTGTACCAACTTCTGCTGGAGAATCTAATTTATAAATAGTATTAAAATATAATTTTAAATCAGCAGTAACAGGTTTTTCAAAACTCGCCCAAAGTTTATCTTCCCAAGACTTAGTAGTTTCATCAACACTTTCAGCACCCGAATTAGTATAATCTTCATCGTCAGTAAAATTTTCATTAGTAAGTTTATTACTTTCTAATATATTTTCAAATTCACCAACTATATTAACAAGTTTACTACTTTCAAATGCTTTTGTAAACCAAAAATTAGGATTACGTTTAACTTGTTCAATATAATTATTACGATTCTTTTGTGTTATATCACCAAATTTATTAACTAAATTATATGCTTTATTATATTGTTGTCTTCTTGCTTCAACATATTCTTTATATACTTCGTCAAGTTTCTTTTTATTATTTTCTACATCATTATCGTTTTTAATAAGTTGTTTAAGTTCTATTATTTTCTTATTAAGACGTATAGCGTTATTATACGCTTCTTTAAATTCTTTAATAGTACTATCGTCAATTTCTTTATTTTGATTATAAACCTTTAAAACAACATTATTAATATAATCTTTTTCAATATAGTCAATAGCTTTTTGAATTATTTTAACTCTATTAAGTTTAACATTATTATATTTACTTGCTTTACGTTCTTGTTCATAAAGAAGAGAAATAATAGTAGCAGTATCATTAATAGCAATATTACGAGCTTTAACACTACTAAAACCCATTAATAAATCAGCTTGACGTTTAGCAGCAGCTGTTGTAACATCTTGGTGTTTAAGTTCATAATATTGTTTTAAAATTCGTCTAACAGTATTCTGTTTATTTTCTAAAACAGACTTAGTAGAATCAAATTTTTCATCTTTTTTACAAAACTCTAAAAAATCATTGCTCTGAATATATCCAGCAAGCACTTTAGCTTTCTGTTTAATACCATCAGAACAATACTCTACGGTTTTCTTAAGAGTGTCATTGACATCTCCTTTAATAACATAACCAAATTCAAAACATTCCATAACATTAAGTTTAACAATATTAATAAATAAAAACCGTCAATTATGATAGCTGTTTTTAGCTCCATAATTGACGGTAATATATAAGGCTTAACTACTTATCTACATGCGTATTTAAGTTCGCCATTTCGCAGCATTTGAGCTATTAACGGCTTGTCCTGCTCCGAGTAGCTATTGAGATAGTCTGCCATGTTATTAATTCGAGTAATATCCAGAGTTTCAGCAATGATATTACCGTCATTATTTTTAACAGCATTAATATCCTCTATATCAGAAGTAATTGATAATAGTTCATCAGAATCATTATTAATAGTATTATAATCTTCATCTTCAATTATATCAGAATCATAATCATCTTCGCCAAATTCATCATCTTCTTCATTAATATCTTCTTCTATAATTTCAGATTCTTTAGTAATATCTTCACCAACATCTTTATCAGATAATACTTGATTATCTTTAATATCTTGCTTTATTTCATTTTCGTTATTTATATTATTATCATTAATATTTAATATCTCATATTGACGAGCAAATATAGTATTGTTTTTAATACTACTATCTTTTATATTAAATATTTTAAGTAATATATCAATAATCTTTTGAAAAATACTTTTCTTCTCGTTATCTTCTGTAACAACAGCAACACCTTCTCCAGTATATTCAACTTGATTTAAATATTTAATAATATTGCTTTGAGATAAACTTTCAGCAAGCCATTCTTCAGCAAATACTCTACGTTGTTCATCTTCAGAAAGTTCAACATATTTATCTTTTTGTTTAGCTTTAATATGTTCAAAATAATCTTTAAAAGTAAAACCATTATCTTCAATCCATTTCTTAATATTAACAGCTAAACGATAGCGTTCACTATTTCTATCAGCATAATTAATATCATTTTCAACAGCTTCAATAAATTTATTATAAGTTTCAAACAAATCATCTACGATATTTTCTTTATCAAAAAGATTATGTTCGTCAATATGAGCATGAAGCTGTTCGTGAATAAGTAATCGAACTAATGTTGCGGGAGAAGAATTAGCTAAATTAGAACCAGCTTTAGTAAATATAACAGCTTTTTTATCTCGATTATATTTAGCATTACCTGTTTTATCTTTTTTATCATAATAATAAATACCAGAAACAATAGGAATACCATAAACATTTTTACCAGTAAGTAAATCAATAGTTGATTTAGGAATAGCAGCTTTTTCAAGAAGACGTTCTGTAGAATTAGCTTTTTCAAGAGAAGCAGTTTGAATAGTATTAGCAATTCCAATAATTGATTCCTCCTCTACGGGGGATTGAAATTGATCAGGTACAGCAAGAGTAGCAACATTAATATACATAGAAGTAGCTTTATCAACATCATTAAAGAAACCTCCATACTTATTAACTCCTTGATTTGTATTAAAAGCATTATTTTGAAGAACAAAATCTCCAAAATTATCATATACAATTTCGCTATCTCCGAGTTTAACTACAAATTTATTATCTCTTTTAAAGAAATAAGGATTGTCTGTAGTATTACCATTACCGATATTATTAAGAGTAAAGAACGTTCTATTATAAATAGTATTATTAGTTATTTCTGTAGCAATAATATTTATAAGTTTATCGTTAACATTAATAAAACTTGTGGTTTTTGAATTATCACCTGCAGGATTATAAGTAATACCTGTACCTAATTCATTTGAATTACCGGCTTTAAACTTATGTATAATAACGTTAAACTTAGAAGTATTATGTCCAATAGAAAGAATTATTTGATTATTAGAACTAATAACATCATAACCATAAAATATACTTGGAAATTTAGTATTAGCAGAATTAAACAGTAAACCAAATTTATCTCTAACTTCTTCAAAAGTATATTTTCTATTTTGAAAACCAGTTAAAATATCAACAAGTTCTTTATGAAGATTTTCTTTAATTTTACCATCAACTTTATTAGCACTTGTAAACATGGCTATAATAGGAGTTTTACTTCTACCTCCAATTAGGAAGCCCATATTACCAGCAAGAAAAGGAGCAGTAATTTGTTGTTTCTCGCCTGTTAATTCATTGATAGCAACTATACCATCTTTATCACTATCAATACCAATAATAGCATGTTGATTAGATTTAAAAGGTAATTCGTTAACGCCTTTTTCAGTATTTTCAATAATAGCATCAGAAGTTTCTTTTACACCTTGATTTGTTCCTGTTTGTCCAGCGTATTTAACAATAACCTTTTTACCATTAGTAGCAAGAGTTCCAATTTTATGAGTATTTTTATAATTATTAAAAATATTTTCTTTCCATTGTTCATAACTATCTTTATATTCTTCAATAGTTTGAGCTAAAGGATTATAAAAAATAATATTTTTAATATTATAAATAATACGTTTAGCTTTATCCACATCAGTTATTAAAGCAGGATCAAGTTTAATTATACCATCTTTAATAGCTTTTTGAATAACTTCACTATTATAGATTCTTTCATATTCTTCTTTAGTTAAATCATATCCATAACCTAAATCATAAAGATTATTCTTATGAAATAAATCCCATAGATCATTTTCATTATTAAAAATAGCTTCAAATAATTCATCTGTATTAGCTTCAATTTGATTATTTACTTGACGAACGTGATAATTAATTCCACCTTTTGGCCCAAGTTTTATTTTATAACCATTATTATCACTATCTGGAACAACATTAGAAATAAATCCAATTTCAATACCTTTGCGTTTAATAGCAAAAGAAACAATATCATGATTTCTATTTTCTACAGGAACAATTTCTAAATCATCTCCTACTTGTAAAGCATTAATGACTTGTTCATAATCAGGACCTCTATTAACACGAGAAGGAACAATATGCATATAATTATCAATAAATTCAACTCTTTTACTTGCTTCATAAACAGCATTATAAAAATCTGTAGGATTATTAAGTAAAGTATTAAGACCTGTCTCTTATACACATCTCCGAGCCCACGAGACTACGCTGCATCTCG
>ENA-OYVV01000505-OYVV01000505.1-human-gut-metagenome-genome-assembly--contig:-NODE-505-length-12039-cov-5.953021_pt1 | contig 12039 bp, 15 predicted proteins | sample MGYA00244164_ERZ653385 | MGnify/ENA primary metagenome ERZ653385 (study PRJEB26926, sample SAMN06165153) | human gut metagenome | biome: ENVO:00009003; feature: ENVO:2100002; material: ENVO:00002003... | reverse complement strand
AAAAGGTACTATCGCGCATTTGTGCGCTGCGGGGTGTGGGGCAGCAAGCCCCACCCGTTTGTCTTCAGCGACCGTAGGTCGCGTTGTTTCTTGATTGATAGACTTGATTACTTTCTTGATTACTTTCTTGATTACCTACTTGATTACAGACACTAAAAAGTCCAGTAAATACGCGAATTGTAAGAGCTATAGGACATAAAGAAATCCACGAAAGGACATAAAGAAATCCATGAAGGGACATAAAGAAATCCATGAAGGGACATAAAGAAATCCACATCTGGTCATAAAATTATATTGACATATTATGACCTGTAAGCTAAAATAAAGACGAATTAAAAAAGGTAGTAAGAAACAAGTAAAAAGGGGTACTTGCAAATGGCCAGAAAGAAGATCGCACCAATAACCAGTTTAGGAAGCGAGGATAAGCTCACCGTTCAGAAGAGTTTGCCACTCTTCGCACTTTGGCGGTCCGAATTGACACTTGCAGAATTCAAAATCCTCGATACATACCTTTCGAGGATAGACAGTCACAAGCCAGAAAAAAGAACGGTTATGTTTGAAAAAGGGGAACTTGAGAAACTTCTCGGAGTGAAGCGTATAAGGACAGAGGAGCTCGATGAAAGACTAAAACACTTAGGAACTCCTATTAGACTTGATGATAGTACTGCTAAAAACAAACGATTTACAAGAATATCTCTCTTCGAGAAAGCCACCGCCGAACAAGACGATTATGGCCTTTGGCAAGTGGAATTAACCGCAAGTCCGTCTGCTATGAAGTATTTCTTTAATATTGAGAATCTTGGCTATCTCCGTTATAAGCTCCGTTGCATCACATCGCTTACAAGCCGGTACACTTATATCATGTTTATATACCTTGAAGCAAACCGTTTCCGAAAGTCCTGGGAAGTTTCTCTTGATGAACTTAAAGAGATACTTTCATGCGACAAAGAAGAAACTTACAAAGCTTTTAAACGGTTTAATGACTTGATTTTGAAAAAAATACACAAAGAAATGCACGAAAAAACCGAATGCAGATACTCTTACTTTCCTGTTAAAAGAGGGCGATCTGTTAAAGCTATTCGTTTTGAAGTTGAAACCCTTCCGAAACAATATGAGGCTCCAGAACAGCTCGAAATGCCCGGATTTACTGACTCTGAGCCTGTTTTTGATGTCTCGCAAAGCGAAACTGAGCGCCGCGACCTGTACCGCGACGCCCTCGCTCCTTATGTGGTTACAGACGATCAAATCGATGAGCTTGTGCAGCTCGCACGTAAGCATATCGATGCACACGGACATTTTACTGGGAGCGCTCTGGATCAACAGATCTACAATTATCTGTTATCCGCAAAACGCCACGCAACGACAAATTCACGCGGTGAAATCAAAAATATCTATCGGTACTTGCTGCCGATCATAAAAAACAATGATATGGGGTGGTGATTATGTGGCTGCAGCTTCGTTCAAACCCGGCAATACCGTATATTGGACCGAAACCGGCAATACAATTCGCTCCGGCGTGATCGTCCGGCGCACTGGCAACCGCTATATCATTCGAGCAGGATACGAAGCCGGTGTTTGCCTTCCGGCTGCTCGCTTATATGCGACGTATGAAGACGCAGCTGCCACACTACCACCGCCTGAAGACCATCATTCTGGCAAAGGCCGCTGGCACTGGGATCTCGAGTAGTCCATCCCGATGAGTGTACCGAGTTTGTCAGTGCATCGGTACACTTCTTGTAATTGCTCCATACACTTCCATCCCGAAAACCCGCATAAACACTGGCTTTTTTGATACCCGTAATCAGGGGGAAAATAGCCGTCCCACACTTCTTGGTGTAGCGTCAGCAATAGGAGGTATGCCTACCGATAACATTCTTTTTTGCCTGTAAAATATGTTGTGAGGCGAAAAAGTCTATGTTGTCAAACCTCCGCTATTCAAAAGTACGATTAAAGCTACGTGTTTCGTACCTTTTTGGAAAAAGTCTCGTATCTTTTCAGAATTTCATGGTAACGTATAACCCGAAAATCCCGCATAAACACTGGCTTTTTTGATACCTGTAATCAAGAGAAAAATAGACGCCACCACACTTCTTGGTGTAACATCAGCAATAGGAGTTATCATAACTATTTACTTTTGAAAATCCATATTGTATACTAAATATCAAATACGCAGGACAACGCGGCATAAGGCCGTGCTCCTAGAAAAGAAGAAGAAAAACAACATGGAGAAAATGAAAGATCTGGCATATTATAACGGAAAAATTACCAGCATTGACGATATGATGATCCCGGCCAATGACCGCGGATTTTATTTTGGAGACGGCATTTATGAGGCGGCAATGGTATTTGATTATAAGATCTATGCGCTGCAGGATCATCTGGACCGTATGTTCAACAGCGCAGCCATGCTCCGCATTGAGCTTCCTTATACTAAGGAAGAAGTCGGCGCGCTTCTGACCGACCTGGTACAGAAGCTGGAGAGCAGCTGCCAGTTCCTGTACTGGCAGGTAACCAGAGGAACCTCTCCGAGAAACCATCTGTTCCCGGGTGAGGGCGTTTCCAGTAACCTGTATGTATACAGCAAGCCATGGAAGGGAGTGCAGATGTCCGATGAATACCGTCTCATCAGCATTCCGGATACCCGTTTCTACCACTGTAATATCAAGACCCTGAATCTGATCCCGAATGTGATGGCAGCCCAGCAGGCATCCGAGGCAGGCTGCAATGAGACCGTTTTTGTCCGGGACGGCTATGTGACCGAGTGTTCCCACTCCAATATTTCCATGGTGAAGGATGGCGTGTTCATTACCCATCCGCTGGACAACCTGATTCTTCCGGGAACCGAGCGGAAACACATCATCCGCTGGTGCGGTGAGCTTGGCATTCCGGTGAAGGAGCGGGCCTTTACCCTGGAGGAGCTTTACACCGCAGATGAGATTCTGGTGACCAGCACCAGCCATCCAAGCATGCGTGCCATGGAACTGAATCAGAAAGCCGTCGGCATGAAGAATCCGGAGCTGATTCAGAAACTGCGGGACAAATACTTAAACGAAATCGGAAAATAATCTGCTGCAGCAGTTTCAGATGGAAAGCGGGAGGAATTCATACGTGGAGAGAAATCGAATCCGGGACTTCGGCATTGTGCCGGGGCGCCTGGAGACTGGAAAACGGAATAAGATTACCGATGTACCTGGCGTAAAAGTCGGGCACTGCACCGTAAAAACGGAGGAAAACCATACCGGCATAACGGTGATTGTGCCGGGAGCGGACAATGCCTTTGCGCAAAAGTACACGGCTGCTGCCTATGTCCATAATGGGTTTGGCAAGAGCGCCGGCCTGGTACAGGTGGAAGAGCTTGGTACCCTGGAAACACCCATTGCCCTGACCAATACCTTAAATGTGGGAAAGGTCTGGGATGCTATGGTGGATATTGTGGTGGAACAGTGTGAACAGGATGGTCTGGAGCCTATGAGTATCAATCCGGTCGTAGGCGAGTGCAATGACAGCCGCATCAATCAGATTCAGAAACGGGTTGTGGGAGCAGATGAAGTCCGCCAGGCCTTTGCGTCAGCTTCGGAAGAGTTCGAGGAAGGGGATGTGGGAGCCGGAGCCGGAACCATCTGCTACGGTTTAAAGGGCGGCATTGGTTCTGCTTCCCGCGTGATCCGGATCGGAGAGAAAGAATATACGATTGGCGTGCTGGTGCAGTCCAATTTTGGCGCAACGGAAGATTTTGTGTTAAATGGCGAATCGGTGGGAGCAAAGATTCTGGACTGGAAGCAGGAGAAAGATGATATGGCGGCATCAGAAGAGGATAAGGGCTCCATCATGAGCATCCTCGCCACGGACCTGCCACTGACCAGCCGCCAGTTAAGACGCATTCTCCGGAGAACCGGCGTGGGCATTGCCCGTACTGGCGGTTACACCGGACATGGAAGCGGCGAGGTCATGATCGGGTTTACCACAGCGAACCGGATTCCGTCAGGAGCAGAGGAAGAACTGCTGCAGATTCAGGCAATTCCGGAACATGTGATCAACCGGGCTTTCCTTGCGGCTGCAGAGGCAGAGCAGGAGGCTATTTTAAATTCCATGACGGCAGCAGAGCGGACCCGCGGACAGGCGGGAGAACTTTATTACAGTTTGTCAGAGTACCTGGAAGATCAGGATTCGAAACAGTAACAAATTTGTGCAGACAATCAACAGAAACTGTATAGAAAAAGCGGATTGCAGGATGAGAGAAACGAAATCTCTGTCTGCAGTCCGCTTTTGGTTTTGAAGTTATTTTGACAGATTATTTGTCAGCTGCTTTCTTCGCCGCTTCAATCAGTCCGGTAAACACCGGGAGCATATCATCGGATGCCACCAGCATGGCCTCCGGGTGCCACTGGATAAAATAAGCAAAACGATAGAATGCTCATTGGGGCAGATGAAAACCCCCGGAGATGCAAGCTGAACCGCACCAATTTGTGCGGACAGCACAAAAAGCCCCCCTATGCAGGGATATGAAATTTCAAGCAACATACTGGCACCGAAATTCCATCGGTGTCAGTTTTGTTTTAGTCTGAATTCGCTGATGGTTGTAGAAGTAAATATACTCATCAATGAGCCGCCTTGCTTCCGCAAAAGTCTTTATCTTAACTCGGTGTATGCACTCCGTTTTGAGGATAGAGAAAAAATTTTCAGCTAAAGCGTTGTCATATGGGTTGCCGCGTCTTGACATCGACGGCGTAATCCCGTATTGTTGAGTCAGCTTAAAATATGCTTGCGATGTGTATTGAAAGCCTTGGTCACTGTGGAGTTGCAGCTCTGCAGTGACCTTTTCCTTTCTCTTCGCCGCTTTAATTGTGTTCAACACGAGATGTATATTCTGCTCCGTACCCATCTTGTAAGATACGATACTGTTGTCGTAGAGGTCACGGATAACCGAGAGGTAAAGGAAGCCTTGTCCTGTGCGTATATAAGATATGTCCGTTACCCACTTCTGGTTAGGACGTTCAGCAACAAAGTTCCTGTTAAGCAGATTAGGATACTTGTGCAGAGCTTCTCCGTACTTTACATACCTCTTTCTGCGCACAACCGACAGTAAATTGTACTTATTCATAACTCTCAGCACTGTTTTAGGGTTGCAATGAACACCGTTGCGATCTAACCATATATGCACTCTACGGTAACCGTAGGTGTGTTTACACTCTTCCTGACACTCCTTAATCTTCTCGGCCAGAGATAGATCCTTTGCCGGTTTGTCCATGCGCTTAACATAGTCGTAATATCCGCTGCGTGATACGCCGAAGATACGGCACATCTCGCTGATGCTGTACTTCTCACTGTGACGGTAGATAACCTTATACTTTACGCTTGCCTTCACTCCTTTCCTGTGAGCGAGAGAAAATCCCGCAACAGTTCGTTTTCCATCTTCAAACGGCGTATTTCATAGGCTTGTTCCGCAACAATATTTCGTGACATGTACTTGCTTGGACGGCCTTGCGGATTTACTATAATACCCTCTGAAATTTTTTGCGCTTCTCGCCGCTTCCGTTTTAAGAAGTCTTTTATTTGCTCTTTCTCTAATCCTAATGCTTCTGCTATTTCTCGTTTTGTTTTTCCTGAATCCTTCATCTCCAGGATTTCTTTCTCAAAAAGTTTGATGTGCGTATATTTTCTTTTAGACATAATGACACCCCTTGATGTACTTCTATTGTCCTACATCAAGGGGTGTTTTGTCTATTGTCCGTTTTTACTGGTTCAGTTCAAGCTCCGGGGGTTTTCATTATAGCTTATTGGTGTTGGGCAGCTATTCTATTTCTGTCCACATTATCCGAATAGAGGGTAGCTGCAGCGATTCGGCTTCTCAAACATTAAAACAGATCACTATGTGATCCTGTTCTAATCAGTTCCAAAATAAGAGTTTCATGTATTACCTTGTAAACTAAAAGCCAATCTGGTTGAATGTGGCATTCTCTCATGCCTTTATAATTTCTTGAATTTACAAGAGCGTGATCTCGATATGCTTCCGGCAAAGGTTCCTCTTTACACAGCAGCATAACGACTTCGTTTAACTTTTTCGGATCGCAGCCACGTTTTAACGCGAGTTTATAATCCCTTTTGAACTGCCCTGTAAATTCCGGTTTAAGCATTCAGAGCCTCCATCATTTCTGCAACGCTATTAAAAGGGCCGTACATATCTTCACCGTTTTCCGCTGCTTCCATCGCCGCATAAGTGACTTCATTCGGTTCTTCATCTGCTCGAATTTCAAACGGCAGGCCATGATAACGCAGCGCTTGACGGTAAAATATCCCCGTCGCAGTGCTTAAATCTAACCCCAACGACTTAAATAAAGCTGCCGCCTGCTCCTTCAACTCCGGTTCAATTCGAAGCGTCATATTACTTTTACTTGCCATATTAAAAACTCCTTTACCAAGTAATTTCACTTTATATTATACTCATTTTTAATCGCATTGCAAGTGCATTGCATTCATTATTTAAAAACATCTCAAATATTTCACTTCATTAGTTTAGGGGAAAGCCTATCAATAGATTAGCATAAAAATTTTCGTAAACGAATTTCTTTATACTACCTATTTATTTGTCCGCCGAAGAGTGCTTCAGCGCTCTTCTTCTCGATCATCTTGTTCTCTCTTGGCGGTCATTTCATAGTATCTATGCGCAGCGCCTTTATCATTATCTTCCATTGCCGCTTTAAAATATCTAAGCACTCGGCTTAGGTTGCGGTCAGCGGCGTCAAGACTACTTTTTTCGCGATACCGCGACGCAAAATCCGCTACGCTGCGCACTTTCTGCTCTTGCTGTGCAGCTGCATCGTCAGGGGTTTCCTGCGGTGAACGCTCCGGCTGCTCACGCTGCATATTTACACGGCGCTGCTGTTCGACCCATTCAGCATGTGCTTTCCTTTCCGCTTCACGTTGCTGCCGAATAGCTTGAAGCCGTTCACGCACGCCGATCTGTTCCGCCGATGCAGCCGGCTGCAGAAGATCCGAAGCGTGCTTAACAATCGGCAATTCTTCTCCCAGACGTTCCAAATCGGCTCGCAGCTCTGCTTGTTCCTGGCGAAGTTGCCTTATGCGTTGTAAAATGCTCTGCAGCAAGGATTTCGCTGCTTCAATCGTAGCGCAGCCAAGCTCATACAGCGCTGCAAACGCCTCTGTACGCTTCTGTAACGCGTTTTCGCGTTGTTCGGCTTGTTCCTTTCGCTTAGCCCTCTCCCACGGCTTACAGCGCTCTACAGGCGCAGTAAGCGCTCTTTCCGCATCTTCTGCTTGCTGTATTGCCCCGGAAAGCTCTTTGCTTTCGCTTTCAAGGTCTCGAATAACATCTCTATACAGTCGCAAGTGCTCACTGGCGGCATTATACAGCTCACCGTTCGCTACTTCCAAACTTCTTGTATGCTGCTCATTGAGCGCCTTGGTTTCTCGGTTGATCTCGCAGCGGTCTGATACCCGTCCTTCGCTTTCCATTTTGCGTGCTGCATAGCCCTCGTGTATGGTCGGCTCCTGCTCTACCGCCTGCCGAGCATAGCTCCTATGATCGATCTGATGCTGCCGATCCAAGCGCCGGTTACACTCTGCTGCCCATGCTGCGCGCCATTCTTCAGCCTTGCTGCGGTCATTCCAGTCATTAGCCTGTACCGTTTCCCGCTGCCACATTTTACGACCACGTGCGCCGATCTTTTGTTGCCCGGTTGTTGGGTCAATAGCCGGGATTTTCTGCCCGTTTTTATCGAGCTTATATATGCTTTTTTGCTTATCCGCCCATTTTCCATTGCGCGTAAACGCTCTGGTTGTCAGCATGATATGCGCATGCGGGTTTCCGTCTCCTTTGTCATGCAGCACCCAATCGGCACACATTCCTTCGCGAACAAAATTCTTCATGATGTATTCGCGCACGGTATCGATCTGCTCCTGCCGGGTAAATTCACACGGCAGCGCAACTTCCACTTCACGCGCAAGCTGCGCATCAGAACGGGTTTCTTTACTCTCTACTGCATCCCACAAAATGTTCCGATCAGCAGCAAATACAGCCGGGGCATTTTCCGGCAGTAACACTTCAGAGAAAACCACGCCGGGTTTATTCGAGTAGTCAAATACCTTGCCGGTTGCTAAATCCGTAAGCTTTGTGCCGGAGCGATACGCTGCACACGCAACGGCGCTGCGCCCTTTCCCTCTGCTAATAATTTTAATTGAGCAATGATAAATCGCCACGGTTTTTCCTTTCTCATATACGGCATAACGGTTTGCAAAGGCAGAGCCTTGCCCCTTGGAGAGCGCACGCAAATATGTATACTTATGTAGTAAGTGTACATATAAGTGCGCCCTTATGGGATTTACTGCGAGATAATCTTTACCATAATTATACACGTTGTTCTTGTGTTTTGTCAATAGCTATGATACAATATATAGAGTTAGTGTTTTGAATTTCACATATAGAAAGGATAGTAGCCATGCCGAGAACTAAAAGAGATTACGCAGAACGTCTTGCGGAAATTGAGCAGCGCGAAGCTGCCGCAAAAGTAAAAATCGATACAATTAGAGCCGAAAAACGCCGTCTGCAAAATAGGGAACGTGAAAAAGAACGCAAAGCACGTACCAAACGCCTGATTGAGATCGGCGCTGTGGTGGAGCACGTTCTCGGCCGTCCAATCGAGCATGGTGATCTTCCGGCACTGCAAGAAGCCGTCGAACAGCTCGAACACGCCGAAAAAAGTCCCAAGTGGCTTTCTAGAAAAATTTGGAAAGATTAAAAAATGCCCCGCAGCTGCGGGGCATTTTTTATAACTATTGGGATTTGACCTTTTATCACTCCAACAATCTGCCAATATCTCGTTTAGCATATACCACACGAGCGACTGTCACTAATTTCTTTTCTTCATCCACCCAGTAAAATATCAAAAAATTCCGCACTAAAATTTTTCGGTATTCATGCTTCAGTGAACGGATCGGTTGATACACCGGAAGTGCATACGGAAACGTGAGTACGCTTTCCGCTGCGCCCACTAACTCCACCGCCAAACGATCTGCTGCAATAGGATTTTTCAGCTCCTCACTGATATAGCGCACGATCTCAATCATATCTCTCTGGGCAACTGGCAAATACTCCAGTTTATACGACACCTTATTTCCCTCCAATAGCAGCTTTCATCGCTTTAAGTACGTCTTTAGAGGAATAACGCCGGTCTGTCAGTTCCGCCTCTCGCTCAGCTTCTTGCAGTTTGAAAAAAATTTCGCTTTCACATTGCAGATTTTCAAACGCTTCCATGCTCAAAACAACCATATCACCGTACCCGTTTTTCGTTAAAAAAACAGGCTGTGCTGTTTCATGTACCGTTTTAGAAATATCAGCAAAGTTATTTCTCAAATCTGAAACAGGTCTAATCATATTCATACTCTCAACCTCCCTATTCAAAATTTTATCATAATTACGCTAAAATTTCAATACTGCTCGCAAAATTTTGCAGCCTTAATTTTTTCTTTTTCCCGTTAAGCGTTCATACAAAGACAGTGGTCTACTCATTTCTTCTTCGAGCTGCTGCGCACGTTCTTCAGCCTGCCGGAGCTTGTCCTCTGCTTCTCGCGCAGCATTTTCAGCCTCCTGAAGCTTATCCAACGCCTCTTTTGCCGTGCTTTCGAGCTGCTCCACGCGCTTGGTACGCTCCTCAAGCAGAAGTTTCTGCTGCTCCGCACTGGCTATAGCTACCGCCTTTTCTGCCTTCCATTCTGACAACTCAGCAATACGATCCGCTTGCGCCGCCGTCTTCATCAACAACTGTTTTACTTGTTCTTCTAAAGCTTCAATTTGTCCATTCTTATCTTGCTGTATAACAGTCACGGGATTTTTTTGCCTTTTCTCGTCAAGAAAAGCAACTGCTTCTTCATCAAGAAATTGCTGCCTGCCGTCACGGATTATATGATTACCGAGTTCTTTTTTATATCGAATAACCTGTTGCCTTACCGCTTCATAAGACACCCTTTTCTGTTCTGCATAATCTTTCAGTGAAACTGTTTTCATCTGCTCTTCCCCAACTTCAAATGCAAGTGTCTTGTACAGTGCTTGTACAAGCTTGTATTATGCTTATTTTATCGCATATACGGGGATTTTTCAAGTCTTTTTTCATTACTACAAGAAGAATGCTTAAAACTTCATCATCCAAACTGTATATATTTCCGGGATGGATATTTTGTTACTGCTATTTTATATGGCATATTTCTGTCTATTTCTTTTTCTTTATCCATATATATCAGTGGATAAGGAAGTTTTATTTCAATTTCCTTTCCCGAAGCTGTAGATATAGATGATAAAATACTATCTACTCTTTCATCAGTATCCATTAGAAGCTGTTGATCCAAATAGGCAATAAAATCATCATTCTTACCTATTAAAGCCCAATCTGCAATCTGTAACTTTCCAGTTTCATTTTCTTCATTTTTAATTTTAATCGTTACTTCCATAATATACGCAAAAGGATCGGCAACGCTCTGATCCTTTCCTGATAGATCATACTTTGAAAAGTACTTCTCTTTTTCCATAACCTCATATCCTACAATTTTAACGCTATACCCTTCCGTATTTTCTTCCCACGAGCGAATATAACTTCCATTTAATCCTGCCCATTCGTTCTCAGAATAATACTCAATAATAGGCTTTTCAGCAGTAATATTCACATAAGCAATTCTCGCAGCCACTCCGGCCAGCACAAATATTAAAGTATATATTGCTATCTTTCTTTTCAATTTTGAATGGTTATTGTCGCTCATAGCCGACTACTCTCCCTTCTTCAATAAAATAAATGCTATCTGACAGTTCTTTTAATACCGAATAGTCATGACATGTTAAAACAATTAATGCGCCTCTTTCTTTTTCTTGTTGCAATATACACTTAACCATTTCCACGCCTTTGCTATCAAGAGCATTTGTGGGCTCATCAATCAATATAATATCTGGATGTTCCATAATTGCAGCCGCTATGCCCAATCGTTGCTTCATTCCTAACGAAAAGTATTTATATTTTTTCTTTCCCGCATCAGCTAATTCTACTTTTTTTAATAAGTCCTTAATTTCTTCTCCTGAAACCTTATTTTTTACAGAAGCCATATATCTTAAATTGTCATAAGCAGAATACCCATCCAAAAACGCTGGACTATCAATAAGCACCCCTATACTTTCAGGAAAGTCCATTTCTTTTTTTAATTCTCTCCCATTGATAAAGACCTTTCCTTCTGTGGGGCGTATTAACCCACTGATAATTCGCATTATCATCGTCTTTCCTGAACCATTAATACCTTTAAGCCCTGTTATCTCCCCAGATTCGAATTCCAAAGACACATGATCAAGAACTTTAACCTTTTTTATTATTTTCGTTACGTTATCAACTTTAATATTCATATTTTTCCTCTTTTTCTATACAGTTAATTAAAATTCCGCGTCAAATGCTTCATCTATGTTTATTTATAATATCCGAATTTTTCAAATACAAATAACCAACCAGCATACATATGCTGGAAATCCAGGCTATAATTATTACCTCTACCCAAGCTATTTGTCCATTCGTTACTACTTCCACACTCCTTGCAAACATACTTACATTTGGAAAAAGAAGAACACTCTGCATATATGCACTCATAAGTAAAATAGCCGTGCTTACCAAATAACTAGCTAATCTAGAGATTACCATTGATACTGTTAACTGTATCATCCCAAGGCCAATTCCTACTGGAATAAGCATAAGCAGAGTTGGCATTATATTCCATGGTGGTTCCGTTACAAAGTCATACGAATTAAAACGAAAATACGGATAATATGTTCCTATTTCAAAATTTGCTTTTGCCCCCAACATAATTGCTGTTACCGAAAAACACGTAAGAGCAATCGTAAAATACACAAACACGGAAGCCGCGATCCATATACATTTAGAAATCCACCAATATTGTATTTTATTTGATAAAATAATTATATTTTTTCCAAACCCCATCAAATCCTCATAGGGGTATTCTAACGTTAATAATAAGAGGATTAGATATATAAGAATC
>ENA-OYVV01000504-OYVV01000504.1-human-gut-metagenome-genome-assembly--contig:-NODE-504-length-12084-cov-4.322886_pt1 | contig 12084 bp, 7 predicted proteins | sample MGYA00244164_ERZ653385 | MGnify/ENA primary metagenome ERZ653385 (study PRJEB26926, sample SAMN06165153) | human gut metagenome | biome: ENVO:00009003; feature: ENVO:2100002; material: ENVO:00002003... | reverse complement strand
CTGCGTGTTTTCCAGCAGCGCGACGGTCTGTTCGCGGTTTTCAAGGTTTTTCGCGAAATACACGATGCCGCCGACCGGGTACTGCTCCAGCGCTTTCTTTGTCGTCTCCCCCGCTACGGTGGCGGTGTTGACGTTTGTGATGGCCTCCGGCGTTACGAAGAACAGCTGCCAGATTTTTTCCTCGTCCGTCATGGTATCGAGAAGCGCCTGCGCCGTCTGCTGTGCGGCGGAGGCTTCCGGAGCGTCCGGCGTCTGCGGGTCTGTTTCATTCTGATCATCCGTACCCGGCTGTGGCTGCTCGTCCGGCGTCTCCGGCTGGGCGGCCTGGCCGGGAAGCTCGCCCTCGTAGGGCGCTTCGCGCTCCGGCTCTACGGTCGTCGGTTCGTTGGAAAACACGCCGTCCGTCTGGATGGTCTCGGCCTGCTCGGGCTTCTGCTTTTCCGGGAGCGTCTTCCACAGAAGAACGCCGACACCGGCCAGCAGCGCAATGCAGAACAGAACGGCGAGCATGGCGGGTAATTTACTGCGGGAATGTTCCATAGCGTCGATCCCTCACTTGTGATAGAGCGTGTGCGACTGATAGACCGGCTCGAACGTAACGTTCATGCCGAGGCGCTTGAACATCCCCTCGTCGACCGAGGAGAGAATGACGGACGACTGCACCTGACTGCCGCGCAGGGAGGCCAGCGCCTCCATGGCAAGCTCGGCGGTCGGATTCGTCACGGCGCTGATGGACAGCGCGATGAGGATCTCGTCCGTGTGCAGGCGGGGGTTGGAATTGCCCAGATGCTCGATCTTCAGGTGCTGGATGGGCGCGAGAACCATCGGAGAAATGAGGTTCACACGGTCGTCGATCCCTGCGGAAAGCTTGATCGCGTTCAGAAGCGCGGCGCACGACGCGCCCATCAGGCCGGAGGTCTTGCCGGTGACGAGCCGCCCGTCCGGCAGCTCGATCGCTGCGGCAGGCGCGCCCGTCTCGGCAGCCTTGGCCCGCGCGGCGGGGACAGTTCTGCGCATGGACACATCCAGATGCAGCGAATTCATGAGCATTTCCTGCTTGCGCAGCTCCTCGGGCATGGCGACGCCCTTTTTGACGGCGCAGGCGGAGGCAAAATAACGCCGGATGATCTCCTGATACGACGCTTCGCGGCAGGCATCATCGTCGCAGATGGCAAAGCCCGCCATGTTGACGCCCATATCCGTCGGGCTTTTATACGGGCACTCGCCGAAGATGGAGCGGAAGATCGTTTCGAGCACCGGGAAGATCTCGATGTCGCGGTTATAATTGACCGTTGTTTCGCCGTAGGCCTCAAGGTGGAAGGGGTCGATCATGTTGACGTCGGCCAGATCGGCTGTCGCGGCCTCGTAGGCGAGGTTGACCGGGTGCTTGAGCGGCAGGTTCCAGATCGGGAACGTCTCATATTTTGCGTAGCCCGCGTTCACACCGCGCTTATGCTCCTGATAGAGCTGGCTGAGGCAGGTTGCCATCTTGCCGGAGCCGGGGCCGGGGGCCGTGACAATGACGATGGGGCGGCTGGTTTCGATATACTCGTTTCTGCCGTAGCCCTCATTGGAAACGATGAGATTGATATTCGAAGGATAATCCGCGATGGGATAGTGCCGGTAGACCTTCACGCCCAGCGCCTCCAGCTTGCGCTGGAACGCCTCGGCGGCCTGCTGGCCCGCGTACTGCGTGATGACGACGCTGCCGACATAGAGCCCGATGGAACGGAACGTGTCGATCAGGCGCATGACGTCCAGATCGTAGGTAATGCCGAGATCGCCCCGGCGCTTGTTCATTTCAATGTGGGCTGCGTTGATGGCAATGACGATCTCCGCCTGCTCCTTGAGCTGCAGCAGCACCTTCATCTTGCTGTCCGGCTGGAAGCCGGGCAGGACGCGCGAGGCGTGATAGTCGTCAAAAAGCTTGCCGCCGAATTCCAGATAGAGCTTGCCGCCGAAATGCGCGACGCGCTCCAGGATCCGTTCGGACTGCAGCTTCAAATACTTCTGATTGTCAAATCCAATTTTCATAAATCTTTCCCTGTCCAGCGCATGGCAGAAGCTTCTGCCGATTTTGTACTACACTTCACATCATATATCATAAACCGAAACCGAAAACTTTGCAATCACCAAACGGAAAAACACGAAAATTTTCCCCGTCCGCGAACGCTGGGCAGGCCGCCGTATATCCTGCGGGCTTTGCGGCAAACCTTGACTTTGGAGTAAAAAAACCGTATACTATATCTAATTATAGTGGGTGGAATGCCCGTTACAGCACGAAATATTGTGAGGAATCCGCATGAAAGAACAAAAAGCCTATGGAAACGAGTCCATCTCGTCTTTGAAGGGCGCGGACCGCGTCCGGCTGCGGCCGGCGGTCATTTTCGGCTCGGACGGCCTGGAGGGCTGTGAGCACGCCGTTTTTGAAATTCTGTCCAACGCCATCGACGAAGCACGCGAGGGCTACGGCCGGCAAATTCTCGTGACGCGTTATGAGGATCATTCCATTGAGGTCGAGGACTTCGGGCGCGGCTGTCCGGTCGACTGGAACGAAAAAGAGGGAAAATACAACTGGGAGCTTGTCTTCTGCGAGCTTTACGCAGGCGGTAAGTACCAGAACAACGCGGGCGGCGACTATGAATTCTCGCTGGGCCTGAACGGCCTCGGCTCCTGCGCCACGCAGTATTCGTCCGAGTATTTTGACGCGACCGTCCGCCGCGACGGGTTTAAATACACGCTGCACTTTGAAAAGGGCGAGCTTGTCGGCAAGATGAAAAAGGAGCCGACCGACCGCAAGGCCACCGGCTCCGTCTTCCGCTGGAAGCCCGATCTGGCCGTCTTCACCGACATCAACATTCCGAAGGAATATTTTGAGGACACGCTCAAGCGGCAGGCTGTCGTCAACGCGGGTGTGACGTTCACGTTCCGCGATCAGGAAGGCGGCAAATTCGTCAAGACGGATTACTGCTATCCCAACGGCATTTTGGATTATGTAAACGAAATTGCAGGTGAGCAGACGCTGACCATGCCGCAGTTCTGGGAGGCCGAGCGCAAGGGCCGCGACCGTGAAGACAAGCCGGAATACAAGGTGCGCATTTCCGCCGCCCTGTGCTTCTCGAACCGTGTCAACCGTCTCGAATACTATCACAATTCTTCTTGGCTCGAACACGGCGGCGCGCCGGAAAAGGCCGTCAAAAACGCCTTTGTCTACGCCATTGACGCCTACTGCAAGCAGACGAACAAATACACGAAGTCCGAATCGAAGATCACGTTTCAGGACGTGGCCGACTGTCTGGTGCTGGTGACGAACTGTTTCTCCACGCAGACCTCGTATGAGAACCAGACGAAAAAGGCCATCACGAACAAATTCGTGCAGGACGCCATGGCGGAATTTTTCCGCGACCGGCTGCACGTCTATTTCATCGAAAACAAGCAGGAGGCCGACCGCATTGCCGATCAGGTGCTGGTCAACAAGCGGAGCCGTGAATCGGCGGAAAAGGCGCGTCTGAACATCAAGAAAAAGCTGACCGGCAATCTTGATATCGCCAACCGCGTGCAGAAATTCGTCGACTGCCGCACGAAGGACGTGTCGAAGCGCGAAATTTATATCGTCGAGGGCGATTCCGCGCTCGGCTCGGTCAAACTCTCGCGCGACGCGGAATTTCAGGGCATCATGCCCGTGCGCGGCAAGATTCTGAACTGCCTGAAGGCTGATTACGACCGCATTTTCAAGTCCGACATCATCACCGACCTCATCCGCGTGCTTGGCTGCGGTGTGGAGGTGCAGACGAAGAAGACGAAGGATCTGTCCGCGTTTGATCTGGAAAATCTGCGCTGGAACAAGGTCATCATCTGCACCGACGCCGACGTCGACGGCTACCAGATCCGCACGCTGATCCTGACCATGATCTACCGGCTGTGCCCGACGCTCATTCAGGAGGGCTATGTCTATATCGCGGAATCGCCCCTGTATGAGATCACGTGCAAGGACAAGACGTGGTTTGCATACACCGACGCGGAAAAATCCGAGATCGTCAAGAAGCTGGAGGGCAAAAAGCTCTCCATCAACCGCTCGAAGGGTCTTGGCGAAAACGACCCGGAAATGATGTGGATGACGACCATGAACCCTGCCACGCGCCGCCTCATCAAGGTCATGCCGGAGGACATGGCGCGCACGATGCAGATTTTCGATCTGCTGCTGGGCGATAATTTACAGGGCCGCAAGGAGCATATCGCGGAAAACGGATATAAATATCTCGACCAGCTGGATGTGTCGTGAGGCTGTATAAGGCTGATAGTCTTCTGCGAATCAGCAGCTGCCCTTCAGCATTTTCTTTTGCTTCTCCAAAAGAAAACGCTGCGCTGGTTTGCAATTTGAGGCCCGGGGGGATTTCGATTTCCCCCGGAGCCCCCTTGAACCGACCAAGAAAACCGCTTCGGTTTTCTTGGATCTTTCCCGCGAGATTTGGAGCAGTTCAAAATTTCTGATGCTGTCCGAAAAAGATTTGCAGAGATCTCGGCAAATCCGTACAATCCTGCAAATTTTGGATGCAGGACTAATTTACCGCACCTATTCAAACGCAGCGACTCACAAATTGGGCCGTACCGTAACAGGCGGCGCGTACCAAAACTCTCATAGGGTGGCTATGTGTGATTGTAACGACTAAAAAACAGGTTCCTGCCTGAATAGCACCCGCAGTATGCACCAAACGTAACCGAGCGCCCTTTTCTCCCCATTCTTTTCCGGCAAGGCGGAAAAGAATGGGCCGCCGGAGGCTTGACCAGCCTCCGAAACGGCCCATGTTTTCTATTCAAACATTCGTAAAATGATAGGAATGCCCCAGGTCGTAGGCCATTTTGTCGCTTTCAGAGATAAAGTCCATAAAGCGGTTCGCGGCAGAGGTCGGCGCGACATCGCGCAGCGTGCACATACAGACCGAGCGCGGCGGGATCTCAAAGTCGGTGCGCAGCGGCAGGATGACACCCCGTCCAAGGCCGGACTGCGAAAACTCCTCCGTCACGCAGGCCACGCCAAGGCCGATGCGGGCCAGCGAAATGAGCAGATTGTGCGAACCCAATTCGATCTCCGGCTTGATGCTCACGCCATGCTGCTGAAAAAACTGCTCGACATAGATGCGGGAGCTTGCCTTGCGCTCCAGCAGGATCAGCGGAAATGCCGCGATTTCTTCCATGGAATGTACGTGGTCAAAATCGCAGTCATAATTCGGCGCGGCGACAAAGAGCTGGTGTGTGTCGAAGCAGTGCCGGACGGAATACGCGTCCTTGTCCTTCGGCTCGCTGGCAAACGCGATGTCGACCTGACCGGCGTGCAGATAGTCGAGCACCATCTGGCTCGTACCGTTCAGGATACGGATCTGGATGGCGGGATAGTTCTGGTGGAATGCCTCAAGGCGCGAAACCAGATAGGTCTTTGTGACCGTATCGCTTGCACCGATGATCAGCTCACCCGTGAGCAGCTGGCGCGACTGCGCAAGCTTTTCCTCGCCGCACTGGATAAGCCCCAATCCGTGCGAGACATAGTCCAGCAAAAGCTTTCCCTCGCTGGTCAGGACGACGCCGCGCGTGCTGCGCGAAAACAGCCGGACCTGCAGCTGCTCCTCCAGCTGCTTGATGGACTGGCTGACTGCCGACTGGGATATAAACAGGTTCTGCGCCGCAGCGGAGATATTGCCCATGCGGGCGACCTCCTGAAAGACGCGGTAAAGCTCTAATTTAACAGCCATGGTTGCCTCCTGTCATTACTTATATTTATAGTGCTAATAGCAATGATTAAAAACATCTATTTTACTTATTGCCTGATTCCGATTATAATAACCAAAACTGAAATTGTCCAGCACGAAGTTTATATCGTTGCCAATATAGTTCCGGATGTACGGCCCGGATGTCTCTACCGCAGCGCCAAAGCTGCGACTATTGGAAGTTCGCTCACGCAGGGCTTTGCGGTCCTGCGCGCGGCTTTTTATCATTGGCAGCAGGTTTTATCCCCGCTGTCTATTTTTATTATGTTTTTGGAGGAAGCTATGCAGGAGCTGAAGGATCGCATCGTCAAGGAGGGCAAGATTCTGCCCGGAAACATTGTAAAGGTCGACGGGTTTCTCAATCACCGCGTCGACTGTGCGTTTATGGGACGTATCGCAGATGAATTCAAAAAATATTTTGATCTCGACAACGTAGATCTCATTCTGACCGCAGAGGCCAGCGGCATTGCCCTTTCCGCGATTTGCGCGTACCGGTACGGCAAGCCCATGGTTTATGCGAAAAAGGCCAAGAGCGACAACATCGAAGGCGGCCTGTATCAGAGTGAGATTTTTTCCTATACTTACAAGAAAAAGGTCACGCTGCTCGTCTCCAAGGAGTGGATCCATCCCGGCGACCGCGTGCTCGTGATCGACGATTTTCTGGCGCGCGGCGAAGCGCTGCGCGGTCTGTGCGAGATCGTGCAGGCTGCGGGGGCTGAGCTGGTCGGTATCGGCTGCGCGGTCGAAAAGGGCTTCCAGGGCGGCGGCGACAAGCTGCGCGCGGCGGGCGTGAACCTGCACTCTCTCGCCATCATCGAAAGCGCGGAGCCGGGCAACATCGTATTCCGGGAGGAAGCGTAATGGAAACTGTTCTGATTCTGGACTTTGGCGCGCAGTACAGCCAATTGATCGCCCGCCGTGTGCGCGAGCAGAACGTGTACTGCGAGGTCAAGCCCTGCTCCATCTCCCCTGCCGAGATCGAAAAAATCGCCCCCATCGGCATCATTCTCTCCGGCGGCCCGCAGAGCGTTTATGAATCTGTTTCCCCGCACGTGGACCCGGCGCTTTTTGCGCTCGGCATCCCCGTTCTTGGCATCTGCTATGGATGCCAGCTCATGGCATATTCGCTGGGCGGCACCGTTGCAGCAGCGACGGAAGCGACCGCCCGCGAATATGGCAAGACGCTGACCGAGTTCGATACAGACTGTTCGATTTTCCGGGGCCTTCCCGCATCCAGCGTGACGTGGATGAGCCATGGCGACTATATTTCCCAGGTGCCGGACGGCTTTGCCGTCACGGCAAAAACCGCCGTCTGCCCGACTGCAGCAATGGCCTGCCCGGAGAAAAAGCTCTATGGCGTGCAGTTCCACCCGGAAGTGCAGCACACCGTAGAGGGCAGCGAAATGCTCCGCCGGTTCCTCTATACCGTCTGCGGCGCGTCCGGCGATTGGACGATGGCAGACTACCGGCAGACCGCGATCCGCTCTATTCGGGAAAAGGTCGGTTCTGGCCGCGCGCTGCTGGCGCTGTCCGGCGGCGTAGATTCCTCTGTCGCTGCAGCGCTTATGGCGGAGGCTATCGGCAGCCAGCTCACCTGTGTGTTTGTTGACCACGGCCTGATGCGCAAAAATGAGGGCGACGAAGTAGAAGCTGCGTTCTGCAAGTGGGATATCCATTTTGTCCGCGTCAACGCGGAAGACCGCTTCCTTTCGAAGCTTGCGGGCGTTTCCGACCCGGAGACGAAGCGCAAGATCATCGGTGAAGAATTCATCCGTGTTTTTGAGACAGAAGCCAAGAAGATCGGCACGGTCGACTATCTTGTGCAGGGTACGATCTACCCGGACGTGATCGAATCCGGCCTCGGCAAGTCCGCCGTCATCAAGAGCCACCACAATGTTGGCGGATTGCCGGATTATGTCGACTTCAAGGAGATCATCGAGCCGCTGCGTATGCTCTTCAAGGATGAGGTGCGTCAGCTTGGCCGCGAGTTGGGATTGCCGGAATATCTGGTCATGCGGCAGCCCTTCCCCGGCCCCGGCCTCGCCATCCGCGTGATCGGCGATATCACCAAGGAAAAGCTCGATACGCTGCGCGACGCGGATTTCATCTTCCGTGACGAGATCGCCAAGGCTGGTCTTGACCGCAGCCTCAGCCAGTATTTCGCCGTTCTGACCTCCATGCGCTCCGTCGGCGTCATGGGCGACGGTCGGACGTATGATTACACACTTGCTCTGCGTGCTGTCAACACCAGCGATTTCATGACCGCCGACTGGTCGCGCATCCCCTACGACGTCCTCGACCGCATCTCCGTCCGCATCGTCAACGAAGTCCGCGGCATCAACCGCATCTGCTACGACATCACCAGCAAACCCCCGGCAACGATTGAGTGGGAATGATTTCATTAGTGAACTACCAGCCCTCTTTAAACGAGTCTGAGTGGCATATGGATAGATTATCTTAAAAATAATAAAAAGGCATTACTGACTTTTACGGTCGGTAATGTCTTTTTGTATTTGTATTTATTTGCTTAAATCGCAAAATGTATTTTCAAGCTTGTTGGTTCGGATATATCACTGTGTATTACTTCTGCCTACACTTCCTAGATATCCGTAACCATGCAGCAAAGATCGTACATTCAGAAATGATTCAAACGGTATGCTCGTACTGGCCACCAGTGAAGAACTCCGTCACCTTTATATGAGGAAGCAAAAAGTGTATAATATTTTTCGAGAACGATATTGTTATTATTCGAGTTATAGAATATAATATCATACGAATATGTACAGAAAAGGTGCAAAAGTTCTTTTTCGTCACATAATTATTTCGGGAGATTGTGGCTATGAACCTAAAATTTGATAATTCTATAGTTGCAAAATATCACTCAAATTCACAAATTGCACGGCTACTAACAGAAAATTGGGTCAAAAGAAATATGTATTGTCCCCGGTGCGGTGGATTGCATATTGAGCAATTTGAAAATAATCGCCCTGTAGCTGATTTCTTTTGCCCGCAGTGTAATAATGAATTTGAACTAAAAAGCAAATCAGGAGGACTTGGAGCCAAAATTAATGATGGTGCATACGCAACAATGATTGAACGAATCACAGGAAATCACAACCCCGATTTTTTCTTTATGAGTTATTCTAAATCAGAGTACTCTGTTAATGATTTGATATTCATTCCTAAGCATTTTTTCGTGCCGGATATTATAGAAAAGAGACGGCCTTTGGCCGAAAATGCTCGACGTGCAGGTTGGGTTGGGTGCAATATTATCATAGGCAAAATTCCGGAGCAAGGAAAAATACCAATTATTTCAAACAGAATTGTCAGTGATTTTGCACAAGTGGTAAGGAAAGTTAGCTTGAGCAACAGGTTGATAATCAGAGATGTGCATAGTCGCGGCTGGCTTATGGATGTATTGAATTGTGTAAATAAAATTTGCAAACAACAATTTAACTTACAGGACGTGTATTACTTTGATAAGGAACTGCAACTGAGGCATCCCGAAAATCATAATATCAAGCCCAAAATTAGACAGCAGCTGCAGTTCTTGCGAGATAAAGGATTTGTTCAATTTTTGGGTAATGGGCAGTATTTAAAACTAAATTAAGAAGCGTAAAATGAAAAAGTTTATTATTCGCATAGAAGAAACGATTTTTCAGTAATTTGAAGTAGTCACTGAAACTGCAGAGAAAGCTATGGAATCAGCAAAAAACTATACAAAATCGGCGCATTTGTATTAGATAACTCCGAACTATGTGCAAAACAAATGGCAGTTGTTACGCCAGGCAAAGACGCAACAGAGTGGTGTGAATTTTAGATGGTTAATGTGTTTGATACATAGACATACTCTGCGTCAGTGCGCCAAAGGAATCGTTTCAAGGTAGTTTTTGTGATTGCAAATGGGACTGTTTTCTATTGACGCAGCGAGTAGTTTGCCGGTTGGATTGTTTTTAATCCTGTATATATAGTAAGCATAAAAAGGCTCTGCTGACTTTCTGTGAAAGATAAGCGGCAGAGCCTGAATTTATGAAATGAAAACGAAGGCGTTGAGCAGATGTAAGCGTCAAACCACCCCGCGCATGGACAGGCATGAGATAATAGTAACGGGACGTTGCGAAACGTTCCGTTACTGTCATATTGGAGGTAAGGGGATGACAAGTGCAAAGTTGAAACACCGTGTAAAGCTGCAGGAGTGGGCGGCCCTGCAATAAATTTGCGCATAAATCTTGACGGCACCCACAGTAGGGCTTCCACGATATGCAGAAACCGCGCTGGCAGCGCCAGCGCGGTCATTTTAATTTTCCCGGGTTTCGAGCATTGCCCATGCGATCACGAAAAACGGCGTTGACAGGCACATGGAGATCCCGAAGAACGCCTGCACGCAGTACCCGAGCACTGCGCTGCCACAGATGAGAGCTGCGGGCCGTTCCCCTGCCCTGCGTACAAAGCGGACAGCGGAGCAGCCAAGCGCGCCCAGCCAGCAGAGCAGGGCGAAAAGGCCCTGATTTGCAAGGATGTTCAGATACTCGTTGTGCGCCGTATCGATCCCAGTACGGCGTACAATGTGTCCGGCTTCGTCGTACCGCTCAAAATACGCCGTAATACGGCGGGACAGCGTATCCGGGCCGCCGCCGAACAGCGGTCGCTCCTTTACTGCCTGCCAGACGTTTTTCCAGATATAGATCCGGCCGGAGCCAAAATCGTCCTCCGCGCGGCCATGCAGAAGCGCGTGCGCTTCACCGAGCATTCCGGGCAGTCCCGGAAGCAGGAATACCGCGAGGAACGCCGCAAGCAGGACACCTCCAATGATGATTGTCGCTGCGCGGCGCTTTTTTTCGTCCAGCGCCAGCGGAAGCGGCAGAACAAGGCCGGCTGCAATACCGAGCAGTCCGGCGGAGACATTCATCCTGACGCTGACAGTCACGCACAGCGTCAGCGGAACAAGCAGCCAGCAGCGGCGGAGCTTCCACGCGCCATAGAAAAAAGCGGGTACGGCCACGCACATCACAGCCGCCAGCAGGTCTGTATTGCCGATAGTACCGAGATATGCGCCGCTGTAGGCGGTTCCGGCATCGGAATAGGCCAGCCCCTTCGGGTACAGGCCAAGCGGGTTTCCGCCCGCCAGCTGCCAGAGCGCCAGCAGACAGCATAGGCTCATGGCCGCGCCGAAGACGTCAAGCAGCCATGCTTTCGGGCGCGCAAGCCGCCCCAGCAGCAGGAAGACCGCGCCATACAGCGCAAGCGTCAAAAGTCCCTCGCGCCGTGAAAGACCAAGCCACGCGTCAGCGCGCCACGGTGAAAGGAACGTCGAGAGCAGGCTGCACAGCACGTACCCCAGCATCAGCCATTCAGCCGGGCGGACGGCACGCAGCAGCTTGCAGAAGCAGAACGTTCTGATCTGCCGCAGTGCAGACAGCGCCGCAGCGGCGCAATAGACGATCGTCAGAAGCAAAAACAGCCGGTATTTGGCCTCCAGAATCTTGGTGTAGCCGTCCGGCCCCGTCCAGAGGAGAAATGCGCTCAGCATCAGCGCAAGGTACACATCGGAGACGGTTTCCGCCGTCCGCGCGCTGCGGTTCATCTGCGTTCCAGCGCGGCCTGCAGTGCGCCGCAGAGCGGAAGGCCGGCGGACGCGTCTGAAAGAAGAAAGACTTTAGCATATGCGGGTGTCTTGGACGCGCTGGCTGTCAGCGTCAGCTCGTTTACGCCGGTATCCGACGCGGCGATTTTCTGAACGGACAGGCCTTCCATCAGACCGTCGCTGTCATACAGCGCCAGCAGACAGGTAAACTCCGTTCGCGCCTCCGGGGTCCCGGCGCGCATATCGCTCACGTCCACGTCCAGCAGATATTGCGTCTGACCGGCAGACGTGTCGGCGCGCAGCGTTCCGGCGAAGGCCGCAGCGGAAGTGGTGTAACTCAGCGTCGTGGGCCGCACGTCCGCGGCGGCGATGCGGCTGCCGCTGTCGTCGCGGAAAATCGCGTTTGACAGGTCAATTGCGCCGGGAACGGCGTTCTGAATCGTGAGTTTCAGCAGGCTGACTTGATCGGCGACGGGCGTAGCCGAGGCGAAGCTGGCGCGGAGCTTGCCGGGCTCAGCGTTGATCTGACAAGTACCGGAAGGCTCGGCCTGCACGGAAAGCGACTGGTCGTAGGTCAGGGTGAAGCTTCCGCCGCAGACGATGCCGCGCCCCTGTAAAACAACGGATACGACCGCAGAGCCGTCCGGCTGGATCGCACCGCCGACAGCCCAGAGCTTTGGCGCACGGTCGGATGGGAGCACCACATCGACGCTGCCGTCTTCGGCGGACGCGTCAATC
>ENA-OYVV01000491-OYVV01000491.1-human-gut-metagenome-genome-assembly--contig:-NODE-491-length-12377-cov-5.358221_pt1 | contig 12377 bp, 8 predicted proteins | sample MGYA00244164_ERZ653385 | MGnify/ENA primary metagenome ERZ653385 (study PRJEB26926, sample SAMN06165153) | human gut metagenome | biome: ENVO:00009003; feature: ENVO:2100002; material: ENVO:00002003... | reverse complement strand
GCGCCAAGAGTACCCTGGTGAGCCTGATTCCCCGGCTGTATGAGGCCACGGAGGGCGTTGTGTCCGTAGGCGGACATGACGTCCGGGAATACACCATGGAGGCCCTGCGCCAGGGCTGCGCCATGGTGCTGCAAAAGAACACCCTGTTCTCCGGCACCATCCGGGAAAACCTCCGCTGGGGCCGGGAGGACGCCACGGACCAGGAGATGGAGGAGGCCTGCCGCATGGCTTGCGCCGACGAGTTCATCTCCCGGATGCCCGACGGCTACGACACCCACATTGAGCAGGGAGGTGCCAACGTCTCCGGCGGTCAGAAGCAGCGCCTGTGCATCGCCCGGGCCATTCTCCGGCGGCCCCGGGTGCTGATCCTGGACGACTCCACCTCCGCCGTGGACACCGCCACCGACGCCAAGATCCGGTCCGCCCTGCGCCAGGCCCTGCCCGGGGCCACCAAGCTCATCATCGCCCAGCGCATTTCCTCCGTCATGGACGCCGACCTGATCGTGGTGCTGGACGACGGCAAAATCTCCGGCGCAGGCACCCATGACCAGCTGATGGCCTCCAACCACATCTATCAGGAGGTTTACAAGTCCCAGCAGGAAGGAGCGACGATCGATGGCTGAAAACAAGAATCAAGCGCGGTCCGGCGGTCCGGGTCACGGTCACGGCCGGGGTCACGGCTATCAGCGGCCCCAGAATCTCCGGGGCACGGTGGGGAAGCTCCTGGCCTATATCGGCCGCTATAAGGCGGCGCTGATCGTGGTGGCGGTGTGCCTGGTGCTCAGCTCCGTGGGCTCCGTGGCCAGCAGCTATTTCCTCAAGCCCGCCCTGAACCACATTGTGGCCGGGGACTTCAAGGGCCTGTTCTGGATGCTGGTGGCCATGGGCGGCGTGTTCCTGGCCTCCGCCGGGTGCTCCTATGCCTATTCCCGGATCATGGTGCGCATCTCCCAGCGGACGGTGGCCACCCTGCGGCAGGACCTGTTCAACAAGCTCCAGTCCCTGCCCCTGCGGTATTTCGATACCCACCAGTCCGGCGACCTGATGAGCCGCTTCACCAACGACATGGACACCGTGTCCGACATGATCAGCAACAGCTTCGCCAGCGTGGTGTCCAACCTGCTGACCTTCGTGTGCACGGTGGTGATGCTGGTGTATCTGAACTGGGCGCTGACGCTGATCACCTTCGTGTTCCTGGGGCTGATGCTCCTGGTGGTGAAGGGCGTGGGCGGCCGCAGCCGCACCAGCTTCCAGCAGCAGCAGGCGGCCCTGGGCAGTCTCAACGGCTACATTGAGGAGATGATCGAGGGCCAGAAGGTCATCAAGGTCTTTCACCATGAGCAAAAGACCCTGGACGAGTTCTCCGCCCGCAACAGCGCCTATCGGGATGCCGCCGCCATGGCCCAGACCTACGCCGGGGCCATGATGCCCGCCATGGGCAACCTCTCCCGCATCAACTATGCCGTCACCTGCTGTGTGGGCGGCCTGCTGTCCATCTCCGGCGTGTTCGACATCGGCTCTCTGGGCGCGTATCTGCTGTATGTCAAGCAGGTGTCCCAGCCGGTGGGCCAGATCAGTCAGCAGGTGAATACCCTTCTGGCGGCGGTGGCCGGCGCCGAGCGGATTTTCGCCGTGATGGACGCCGACCCCGAAACCGACGACGGCACCGCCACCCTGGTCCGGGTGCTGAAGGACGGCGATACCCTGACGGAGACGGACCGCCGCACCGGCCACTGGGCCTGGAAAAAGTCCGACGGCTCCCTGACGGAGCTGCGGGGCGACGTGCGGTTTGAGCACGTGGACTTCGGCTATGACCCGGAGAAAACCGTGCTCCACGATGTGTCCCTGTTCGCAGAGCCGGGGCAGAAGATCGCCTTTGTGGGCTCCACCGGCGCGGGAAAGACCACCATCACCAATCTCATCAACCGGTTTTACGACATTCAGTCCGGCGTCATCACCTATGACGGCATCGACGTGCGGGATATCCGGAAGGACTCCCTGCGCCGGTCCCTGGGCATCGTCCTGCAGGACACCCATCTGTTCACCGGCACCGTGGCCGACAACATCCGCTACGGCAAGCTGGACGCCACGGATGAGGAGGTCCGGGCGGCGGCCAGGCTGGCCAATGCCGACACCTTCATCCGCCACCTGCCCCAGGGGTACGACACCGTCATCACCGGGGACGGCGGCAGTCTCAGCCAGGGCGAGCGCCAACTGCTGGCCATTGCCCGGGCCGCCGTGTCGGATCCCCCGGTGCTGATCCTGGACGAGGCCACCTCCTCCATCGACACCCGCACCGAAAAGCTCATCGAAAAGGGCATGGACTCCCTGATGGCCGGGCGCACGGTGTTCGTCATCGCCCACCGGCTCTCCACCGTCCGCAATGCCCAGGCCATTCTGGTGCTGGAGCAGGGCCGGATCATCGAGCGGGGCGACCACGCCGCCCTGATGGCCCAGAAGGGCAAGTATTACCAGCTGTGCACCGGCCAGGAGGAGCTTTCCTGACCGGAAGATACCAAAACACCAGGCAGGGCTTTGGCCCTGCCTGGTGTTTTGCCGCATTTGGGGGTGGATAATCGGCGGAGCACATTGGGCCCCCGCCCTACAAGACGTGTGTCGGTAGAAAATCCCGTAGGGCAGGGCCCGCGTGCCCTGCCGCAGGGGAATGGGATGATTCCCAGAGAACCGCCCGTAGGGGCCGCTGTCCTCAGCGGGCCGCTACCCCGCCGGAACAAAAAGCCAGAGGCGGACCGGCGGTCCGCCTCTGGGGGTATAGTCGAATACAATTACTTCCTGATCTCGCCGTTGGCTGCAGCAGTCAGATAGGCGTTGATAAACCCGTCAATGTCGCCGTTTCCCCGCAAAGCGGGGCTTTGCGGGGCCCCCGGATCAAACCATGCCGGTCGGAAATGAATTCCGCCCGGCCAAGGTTTTGCCGCAGGCAAAACGCTTGTGCGCCGCAGAGCGGCGAGTCATGGACGGCTTGTGCGTCCCGCTTACTTCTTGATTTCCCCGTTAGCGGCAGCAGTCAGATAGGCGTTGATGAACCCGTCAATATCGCCGTCCATGACGGCCTGGATGTTGCCCATTTCATAGCCGGTGCGGGTGTCCTTGGCCAGGGTGTAGGGCATGAACACATAAGAGCGGATCTGGCTGCCCCACTCGATCTTCATCTGCACGCCCTTCAGGTCGCTGACCTTTTCGGCGTGCTGCTGCATCTTCAGCTCCGCCAGCTTGGCCCGCAGCATCTTCATGGCGTTGTCACGGTTCTGGAACTGGCTGCGCTCCGTCTGGCAGAACACCACGATGCCCGTGGGCAGGTGGGTCAGGCGGACGGCGGAGGAGGTCTTGTTGATGTGCTGGCCGCCGGCGCCGCTGGAGCGGCAGGCCTGCATTTCGATGTCCTCGGGGCGGATCTCGATCTCGCTGTCGTCGTCCAGCTCGGGCATGACCTCCACGGCGGCGAAGCTGGTCTGCCGCCGGGCGTTGGCGTCGAAGGGAGATACACGGACCAGCCGATGCACGCCGTTCTCGCTCTTGAGATAACCGTAGGCGTTGTCGCCCTCGATGAGGATGGTGGCGGACTTGATGCCTGCCTCGTCGCCTGCCTCGTAGTCCATCAGCTGATAGGTGTAGCCGTGGCGCTCAGCCCAGCGGGTGTACATGCGGTAGAGCATCTCGGTCCAGTCCTGGGCCTCGGTGCCGCCTGCACCGGCGTGGAAGGTGAGAATGGCGTTATTGGCGTCGTATTCACCGGACAGCAGCGCTGCCAGACGCCGCTCGCTGATCTCCTTTTCCAGGTTCTCGTACCCGCCGGTGACTTCCGGCAGCAGGGAGGCGTCGTCCTCCTCCTGGGCCATTTCGCACAAGGTCACGGTGTCCTCCCACTCGGACACCAGCCGGTCATACTTCTTGATGCGGTGCTCCAGACGCTTGATCTGCTGGGACACCTTCTGGCTGTGCTCGATGTTGTTCCAGAAGCCCTCCTGCTCCGTTTCGGCCTGGAGATTCTTCAGCTCCTGGCGATCCTTGGGGATGCCCAGGGCCTTCTCCAGCTCCCGCAGAGTGGGCTCCAGGGCCTGGAGCTTCTGTTTGTACTCGTCGTATTCAATGACTGCCATAGATGGTCGTCTCCTTATCGAAAAAATTCCTTAGCTTATCTATTATAGCCGGATATGGCCATTCTGTAAAGGAAAATATACCATTACCAGGAATTTTCTTTACAGGATGAAGCCGCCGTCGCAGGTGAGGACCTGGCCGGTGATAAAGGATGCCTGCTCCCCGGCCAGGAAGGCCACGGCGTGGGCAATGTCCTCCGGTGTGCCCAGGCGGCCCAGGGGCGTTTCCTGAGCCAGCTGCGGCAGTATCTCCGGCGGCAGGGCATCCAGCATATCCGTGCGGATAACGCCGGGTGCCACGCAGTTGACCCGGATGTGGGTGGGGGCCAGCTCCATGGCCAGGGAGCGGGTCAGACCGATCAGCGCCGCCTTGGTGCAGGAGTATGTCACCTCACAGCTGGCGCCCCGCTGACCCCAGATGGAGGAAATGTTCACGATGCAGCCTGCGTGCTGGTGGAGCATGTGGGGCAGCACTGCCTGGATGGTGTGGAACGCGCCGTCCACATTGACGGAGAAGTACCGGTGCCACAGCTCCGGGGTGATGTCCTGGAACAGGGCCTGACCCGCCACACCGGCGTTGTTCACCAGCAGCGATACCGGGCCGAAGGTTTCCTCCCCCTGCCGCACCATGGCCGTCACCTGGTCCTGTTGAGACACGTCGGCCTGGACCATCATGGCCCGGCAGCCCTCTGCCGTCAGCTGCTCCAGCAGCGACCGGGCGCAGTCCTCCCGGAGCCGATAGTTGATGCACACGGCCCAGCCCTGCCGGGCCAGCTCCGCCGCCACAGCCCGGCCGATGCCCCGGGATGAGCCTGTTACCAGCGCGATTTTTTCCATGATGTTTGTCCTCCTGGGTGGTTTTGAGAAAAGTATAGCAAAAAAAAAGAAACTTGGCAAGAAAACTGTTGACAAATACGGGCAAACCGTGTAAAATACATACTGTTCCGCGCGGTTAGCTCAGCTGGTAGAGCACATGCTTGACGTGCATGGGGTCACAGGTTCGAGTCCTGTACCGCGCACCATAGCCGGACACCGATTCTGATGCGATGTGTATCACAATTGGTGTCCGGTTTTTATTTCATCCAAGTCGCGCAGATCATCTATTCAACATTTGGAAGATTCGACTAAGGGAGTGAATGTTTTGTTTTCAGTGACAGCGAGAATAAAAAAAGTTAGCCAGCCAAGAGGGGGCTACATTCCGCCCAAAGGACTAAAAGCAATCGAATACTACGACCAATACGAAATTGAGAAATTAGATTCTGCATACAAGCCAATTCAAGGATTAGCTGTTGATTATCTAACAAGATTTGTGAATGGAACACCGAAACAAGACGCTTTTCGCGTTTCTTTGATGGGGGCAGAGAAAGTCGATGAGCTTGATAATGCGAATCGGTTGTTAGACAATGTTAGAGGGTTGGATGCCGCATCAATCCGTAATGCCTGCCAGCTGGTCGGCTATGACGTTGCATACCGTAGGGGGAAAAATTATTTTTCACCCGTTGACAGGATATGTCCCAGCAAACAAATGGTGGAAAACATTACCATACTGGTTAACCGTAGCCGTACCTTCTTGAAAAGTGTTGGCCCAATTATTTCCAGCGGATTTACTTTTGAAGGTGGCTATAATCGTATTATCGACAGCGGTGACGGTGATTACCTGACCCGTGATACGCTGTGGGATTTTAAGATTTCTGATGCCGCTCCTACGAAAGAACACACGTTGCAGATACTGGTTTACTACATATTGGGCATTCATTCAAGGCACCCGGAGTTTCAAGAGATAAAAAATTTAGGTATATATAACCCGGAGCTTAACATTGCACACACCATACCTTTGTCAGATATTTCGGATGAGACCTTTTATAACGTCAGCAGGGATGTTATTGGTTACTGTATGCCTGCCGATATAGAGAAGTGGAGGCGGGCGACTGGTACAAGTGAAGATGCAATGAACAAGTTACGTACTGATCTTGCTGCCGAACTCAATGATACCGGTTTTTCACCGGAGAAATGCAAAGACGGTATCCACGATATAACGCTGGATGATTATTGGAGCTTCTATCAGAAAATATCAACTACACCCAGGCCAAAATTTTCAGGCATCCGTTCCATCAAACTTGTCAAAAATTCCGGTTATTTTATGTTTGTGGGCTTTTCTGAAATAGGAACTAAACACATTATGTATGGCGGGAAGAAAAGAAATCTCGACCAGTCCTTGGAGTATTACTACCAGATGCTACCCGAATATGCAAGTGCAGTGATGCGGAAGTTTTCAAAATATTGGGATGCTTTATACGGTATATCAAGGCAGATCCAATCTGTTGTTCTCAACGAAGAGGAGGTTGAAAACTGCTACCAGAAATATGTTTCCCAATGCAAGGCGGATAATGCCATATACGTGGATATGAGATCGTGGAAAACCCAACACAAGGATCAGTATTCGTTCTATGGAAGGGTACACGGTTGCATAGTAGACATTGATAATTTCAACCATATCTATCTGAACCCTTATGATGGTTCAGTTACACCATATTGGGCAACATCCAAGTACCTGAAGTTTGCATATTCAAATGTTGCCAGTCTGATTGCGGCCAAGAGACCTGAAATGCTGATGGCATTCAATCGCATGGTCGATGCAAACGCTGGAAAAGAAGTCGCTCTGCTTACATTGGCCGCTTCAAAGGAAGCGGGAAAAATCTCTGTGCTTGAGCAGCAGAAGATCGATACGTGCTGTACGCCCGTGACGGATACAAGTATGAATGATATTTCAGACCGTTTAGGGCTGTTGCAGAGAATATATGACTATCATTACGTTTGTGCATGGTACGATAAGCTCGAGGACGAAGATACACGTCCCGCTAGACTCACTGCGGGAGAATCAGAGCGGTAAATTGCAATGTTCTTGAACTTTTTGACAATGGCAGACTTTTTCGGCAGTCCTACAGTCCCGATGGCTTCTCATCGAAGCCATCGGGACTTGTTTCATTTGAACTAACCGCACGAATCTGATATAATTCAATCGCCAATCCCCGCTTTTACAGGAGAATCCACATGATCGTGACAATCGATTCCTTTGAGAAATACCGGGCGTTCATTCTGGACATTTCGCGCGACCCGCTCTTTTGTGACCCACATTTCACATATGACCCCGATAATCTTTACGGTTCACTGCACCGGAAGGACGAATCCGCGTTTGCCGTTGTGGCAGACGGGACCGTGCAGGGCCTGTTCGTCTGGCTGATTCTTCCCGACCGGCGGTACATGGAGATGCTGATCGGGCTGACAAGGTCTGAGGCGGCCTTTTCCGAGATGCTGTCCCATCTGGCGGAAAGCTATCCGGGCTATCAGGCCGATTTCGTGCTCAACCCGAAAAACACGGCCCTATTTCGCGTTCTGACCGGGAAAGGCGCTTATTTTGACGGGGAACAGCAGAAAATGCTCCTGACCGGCCCTGGGCCCGCTGTATCAACGGACTGCGTGGAGCCATACGCGGAAAAGTGGCAGGCCCAGTACCGCGCACTGCATCGCACGGACACCTACTGGACGGCGGAGCACGTTCTTTCGGCGCCGGAGCGGTTCCGTGTTTTTCTCGCCGTGGAGGACCGGCAGCTTCTGGGATACCTGGACGTTACATACGGCTGCGATATAAACGAACCGTATGATCTGTTGGTCAGGCCCGGACTGCCCTTCCGGAAATATGCGGTCCCCCTGCTGGCAGAGGCGGTCAGACGAAACGGGCCAGGCCGGATGATGGCGCTGGTTTACACAGACGCGGCGGAGGGAATCGCGGCCTACGCTGCGTCCGGATTCGAGAAGGTCGAGGGGCAGAACAGCGTATACGCCTCTTACCGGCTCTGATCGGCCAGCGGTACTCAGTCGATGTGCTCGCGGACGAATTTGTCGAATACCCAGCTCTCACCGGAATAGAGAATATCGTATAAAGTATCCTCCAGCTCCCGCTTTGAAAGACTGTGGATATAGGCGATGATCTTCTCGTCCAGCTCCTCCTGCTGCCGCTCCTCCTCCGCCTCGTATTCCAGGACATCCCTGTAATATTTTTCGGCTTCCTCCGGAAAGCAGGAGAAGAACAGCGCCACCTGGTGCTTGCAGACGATCCGCTTTCCGTCAGCGTGCGGACAGTTGCAGTGCGATTTTCTGGGGTGTTCAATATCAATGAACACCTCGTACTGTGCGTGATTGCTGCCGGACACCGTGCCGGTAAACTTCGTTTCCGATAGCTGCTGTTTTGCCAGGACCTTGCCGCTTTTATAGTAACTGTAGCCCCGCCACACGGAAGCGCCGCTGGCTATATCCAGAATACCCATATAATAACTCCTTATAAGCTGTGCGGCCCCTGACCGGGGGCCGCACGTTTTTTATGCCCCCTGCCGGTCTGCCGCGCACGGGCGGCCGGTGCTGGCGGGAGAACGCCTTACCGCAGGAGTTCATGATAACAGGAAAAACCGGAAAAAGCAACGCTCCCTGCCGCCGGAACCCCTCTGATCCCTGTGGATTTTTAGAAAAGTACGCTAAGGCTTTGTGAAAAAGGTAAAAACGCAAGTTCACAATTTGTTAAAATAATGGAAACTATCGCTAAGAACTTGACAAAGTGTCCTGTTTGCGAGTAAGATGAAGGCACCAAATCTGAGGAGGTAAATCACCCTAATGGAAAAGAAAGGTACCAAAATAGCGTATTTTATTGCGCTGGCGATCGTTGTGATCGCTCTGGTCATCGCGAAGGTCACCAATGACGGCAGCGGCTTCGTTGCCACCGGTTGGGCCCTGTTCCCCCCGGTCGTGGCCATTGCCCTGGCCCTGATCAGCAAGGAAGTGTATTCTTCCCTGTTCCTGGGCTGCCTGGCCGGCGCCCTGCTGCTGGCGAATTTCCAGCCCTGGCAGATGGTGGTGAATTTTGTCGGCGCCGGTGAGGGCGTGGGCATGATCAATGCCATCGACATCTCCATCCTGATCTTCCTGGTGATGCTGGGCATCATGGTGGACCTGATGAACAAGGCCGGCGGTTCCGCCGCCTTCGGCCGCTGGGCCACCAAGGCCGTGAAGACCCGCTGCGGCGCGCAGCTGCTGACCATGCTGCTGGGCGTGCTGATCTTCATCGACGACTATTTCAACTGCCTGACCGTGGGCGCGGTTATGCGTCCCGTCACCGAGAGCCACAAGATCTCCCGGGCAAAGCTGGCCTACATCATTGACGCCACCGCCGCCCCCGTGTGCATGCTGGCCCCTGTGTCCTCCTGGGCTGCCGCCGTTGCCTCCTATGTGCCCGATGGCTTCCCCGGCTCCCGCATCAGCATGTTCCTGAGCCAGATTCCCTGGAACTATTACTGCATCCTGACCCTGATCATGGTCATCGTCATCTCCGTGCTGAACATTGACTACGGTCCCATGCTGACCCATGAGTACAACGCCCAGGTGAAGAACGACCTGTTCACCACTCCCGAGCGTCCCTTCGAGGGTGCCGACGACTATGAGGAAGGCGCCAAGCATTCCTCCGTGCTGGACCTGCTGCTGCCCGTGATCGTGCTGATCGGTATGTGCATCGTGGGCCTGATCTGGACCGGCGGTGTGTTCGATCCCGAAAGCGACAACTATCAGAACTTCGTCATGGCCTTCTCCGACGCTTCCGCCGGTCCCGGCCTGTGCCTGGGCTCCATCGTGGCCCTGGTGTTCACCTTCATCTATTACTGGCTGCGGGGCCTCATCGGCTTCACCAAGTCCATGGAGTCCATCCCCAACGGCTTCATCCAGATGATCTCCCCCATCCTGATCCTCTGCTTCGCCTGGACCCTGTGCGGCCTGTGCCGCGACAACGGTCTGCAGGTCGGTGAGTTCGTCCGAGGCGTCATGGCGGGCACCGGCAGCCTGGCCAAGTTCCTGCCCGCCGTGATCTTCATCGTGGCCTGCTTCATTGGCTTCGCCACCGGTACCTCCTGGGGCACCATCGGCATCATGGTCCCCCTGGTCTGCGCTGTGTTCGACTGGTATGATCAGTCTACCCTGCTGTCCATCGGTCTGGCCGCTTCCTGCGCCGGCGGCGTGTGCGGCGACCACCTGTCCCCCATCTCCGACACCACCATCATGGCCTCCGCCGGTGCACACTGCTTCCATCTGAACCATGTGTCCACCCAGCTGCCCTATGGTATCACCGTGGCTGCCGTGTCCTTCGTCAGCTTCATCATCGCCGGTCTCGTGCAGAGCGTTGTGGTCTGCATGATTATCGCCGTGGCTCTGATGATCGGCACCCTGCTGGTGATCCGCGCCATCGTAGCCAAGAAGCACACCGGTATCTTCCAGGAAATGGCCAACGCCGACAAGGCAATGGCCAAGTAAGGAAACCTGCCCATCAAAAACCAGGAGCGCTCCGGCGCTCCTGGTTTTGTTTGGGGAAAAGCCGCCATCATCGGAAAAAAAAGAAGGAAAACAATAAAAAGGGAAACTGTCGGGTTTTACTTGTGATCCACGGAATACATGTGCTCAATCAGGCACAGGATCTTATCGGAATAGCCGATCTCGTTATCGTACCAGGAGACCACCTTCACGAAGGTGTCGGTCAGGGCGATACCGGCCTTGGCGTCGAAAATAGAGGTGTGGGTGTTGCCCAGGAAGTCGGAGGACACCACGGGCTCGTCGGTGTAATCCAGGATGCCCTTCAGCTGGCCCTCGGCGGCCTTCTTCATGGCGTCGCAGATCTCGTCATAGCTGGCGGGCTTCTCCAGGTTCACAGTCAGGTCCACCACGGACACGTCCAGGGTGGGCACGCGCATGGACATACCGGTGAGCTTGCCGTTCAGGCTGGGGATCACCTTGCCCACGGCCTTGGCAGCGCCGGTGGAGCTGGGGATGATGTTGCCGGAAGCGGCGCGGCCGCCCCGCCAATCCTTCACGGACACACCGTCCACGGTTTTCTGGGTGGCGGTGGTGGAGTGAACGGTGGTCATCAGGCCGTCGGCGATGCCGAAGTTATCGTGCAGCACCTTGGCAATGGGGGCCAGGCAGTTGGTGGTGCAGCTGGCGTTGGACACGAAGGTCATATCGGAGGTGTAGCTGTCCTGGTTCACGCCCATAACGAACATGGGGGTGTCGTCCTTAGAGGGGGCGGACATGACCACATGCTTGGCGCCGGCCTCGATGTGGCCCTTGGCCTTGTCCTTGGTCAGGAACAGGCCGGTGGACTCGATGACGTACTCCGCGCCGATCTCCTTCCAGGGCAGGTTGGCGGGGTCACGCTCGGCGTACACGGGGATCACATGGCCGTCCACAATGATGGAGTTATCGCCGGAGGACACCTGGGCATTGATCTTGCCGTGCATGGTGTCGTACTTCAGCATATAGGCCAGGTAATCGGCGGGGCACAGGTCGTTGATGCCCACGATCTCGATCTCGGGGTGCTGCAGGCTGCAACGCAGAACCATGCGGCCGATGCGGCCAAAACCATTGATACCGACTTTAATGCTCATAAAACAGCTTCCTCTCCGTAATGGAATATATCAAACGTATGGTATGTTTGTATTATATGCGATGGCCTCCGAAAATGCAAGACCCTTTTCGAAAAATTTTTATATTTTTGCAGGGTGCGACAAATATCTTGTGTTTTTCCTCTTTCTTTGATATAGTATGGTATAAATTTGCATGACAGACAGAACGTTCCGGGAATAAGCGTCGGGCTTTTCCGGAATCGTAAACAATAGCGGAAGGAGGCTGTCATCACATGGAGTACAGCGACACCGAAAAACAGATGCTTCGCGAGGTGCTGCCGGGGATTGCCGTCCAGCTGCGGGGCGCCCTGGCCAATATACACGGCGCTCTGGGCCGGTTGGCTCCGGAACAGCTGCGGGACCGGGACAACAGAACGGACCACAGCGCCGCCATCCTGTGCCAGAGCTACTATCAGATCCTGCGGGTGGTGAACAATCTGTCCGACGCGCCCATGCTGGCGGAGGACAAGCCCTTTGACACGGAAAACGTGGAGCTGGTGGAGCTGCTGGACGGCCTGAGCCGCCAGGGGCAGGTCCTGGCGGAGCTGCTGGACCTGAATCTGTCCTTCACCTGCCGGGACCGGGCCCACGTCATCGCCGCCAACCGGGAGCTTTTAGAGCGGCTGTTCTGGAACCTGGTGTCCAACGCCATGAAGTTCACGCCTTCCGGCGGCACCATCGAGGTGTCCCTGCGGACGGGGCCGGACTGCGTGCTGCTGCTGTCTCTTATACACATCTCCGAGCCCACGAGACTACGCTGCATCTC
>ENA-OYVV01000485-OYVV01000485.1-human-gut-metagenome-genome-assembly--contig:-NODE-485-length-12443-cov-8.914918_pt1 | contig 12443 bp, 8 predicted proteins | sample MGYA00244164_ERZ653385 | MGnify/ENA primary metagenome ERZ653385 (study PRJEB26926, sample SAMN06165153) | human gut metagenome | biome: ENVO:00009003; feature: ENVO:2100002; material: ENVO:00002003... | reverse complement strand
CCGCCGGTGGCGGAAAAAGGGAGCAAAGCGCTGTCTGAAATAACGAGCAAAAGGCAGTGCATTTATGCACAACGCATTGCGACTATATTTCAGACGGGAGGATATCATCCGCCCGCCTTGATGAAATTTTATGTTTAAATAAAATCATTTGATGATATCGAAGTTGTGTATTCAAATGTCAAAGATTGTAAAAACAGAGAGTACAGCTCGGGCGGCATAGTTTCCGATAAATCTAACTATCTGCCCGAGAGTAAATAAAAAGGAGTGAATGCTTTGGCTGATATGGACAAGGACAGGCTTAAAGAGCTTGAAATCGAGAGCATACTCGAAGAAACCCACTATCTTGCCGATCAGGAGCGAATGGAGCAGACGGCACAGAAATACCGTGCAAAGCCGAAGATTGAAGAGATTTTCAGCAATGCCGATAAAAAGCCGAGGTTAAAAAATACAAATCCGCTTGATGAATCCGAACCTGATACTTCAAACTCAATAGTCGGGGATAAGACTGCCGCCACAATGCAGGCAGAGCTTATAATGGACGGAAATGACGATGACCTTGTAACTCCCGAACAGCTTAAAGCAGAGGCTGAAAAAAAGGCTGCTGAAAAAGCCGAAAAAGCCAAGCGTGAGTATGAGGAGGCAAAGAAAAAAGCCGCCGAGGAAGAAAATAAGATAGTTACCCTCACACCTGAGTATGATGAAAATACAGAATTTTCGGGCGAAGTGCTCGGAGAGGTTGACCAGTTTCGTGACGAGGCTGAAATTAAAAGCTACCATACCATAGATATCGACATTCCCGAGGATAAGCCAAAGGAAAAGACCGAAACCAAAGAAAAGAAAGAGGCTTCACAGACTCCCGTTCATCAGTTTCCGAATACCGAAAAACCGCCTCGCAAGGTGGTTGCAAAAGTTCCCGTGTATCGTCCCGATGAACCGAGAAATATTCTCAATGTCAAGGCAGGCAGATTTTCCGAGGTTGTAGCGAATGAGTATGAGGAGTATGTGCGTTCAAAGAATCCTTCGGTAATCGCTCATGTGCTTCGTCCCGAGCCGACAATCGTTGATGAGGAGATCGCCCCAACCGAGGAAAAGCATAAGGATAACCGCCCTATAGGAGAAAAGGTTATTTCTGCCCTTGTCGGAATCTTTTCAAAGGATGAATCCGACGATAACGATACCGTAAAAGAGGAAAATTCAAAGCCTGTTGAGGATTATACAGGCGAGGAGGACGAAAAAAGTATTCTCTATGAGCTGAATCATAATATAAGAAAGCTCTTTATGAGAAGTCTGTTGTCGGGAATAATTGCCGCAGTTGTGGTTGTTCTCACAATCGTTACAAGAATTTTTCCGAGTGCAATATGTTCGGCAGTTCCTTTTGCACCGGCGGCATACGCAATTTTGCTGTTTATTCTTATGGCGGCATCGCTTGTGCTGAACCGTGTGGCAATGCTCAGCGGACTTTCGCCGCTTGTGCATATCAAAGGTAATTCCGATACAGCCGTTGCCGTTGCAGGTGCGGCAGGAATGGTTCAGATAATTGTGTCATTCTTCTGCCTTGGCGATTTGAACGGATTTCATGTGAACTACTACACGGTAATTCCTATGCTTGCGTTCTTTGCCAATAATGTGGGAAAGCTTTATATGGTTCTTCGTGTAAAGGACAATTTCAAGTTTGTTTCGTCAAAGGGACAGAAATATGCGTCAAAAATTTACAACAACGAGTCTGTTGCAATGCAGATGATGAGCGGTACTGCCGCTGACCGTCCGATAATTGCCTATCAGCATAAGACCGAATTTCCGTCAAACTTTCTCAAAATATCTTATGCACCCGATCCGAGCGAGGATTTGGCGTCAAAGCTTGCCCCGATAACAACAATTGCATCAATAATCATTGCGGTAATGTACGGTGTTGTTAAGCTGTCATTTGCAGACGCTTTAAATGCATTTGCACTTATTACGGCGGTGTCTGTGCCTGTGGCAACACTTCTTTCTGTTAATGCCCCCGTGAGAAAGCTCTGCAAAACTCTGCTTTCCTACGGCTCAATGCTTTCGGGTTATCCGTCGGTAAAGCAGTTCTGCGACAGTACGGCTATAATGATAGATGCAAATGAATTGTTCCCTGCCGAGTCAATCTCGCTTGAGGGCATCAAAACCTTTGAGGATTACGGCATTGATGAATCTCTTCTCTGCGGAATTGCAATTCTTAAAGAGGCTCAGAATCCGATTGCAAATGCTTTTGATTCGGTAGTTGCAGAAACCGAGGAAACACTTCCCGAGGTTGAAAGCGTTCTTTATGAGGATGAAATCGGACTTGTGGGATGGATTAAGAGCGAAAGAATCCTTGTGGGTTCACGCACGCTTATGGAAAAGTACAGCGTGGAAGTTCCGAATATGGAATATGAGGAGAAATATACTTCTCAGGGCAGACAGGTCACATATCTGTCAAGAGCAGGCAGACTTGTTGCAATGTTTGTTACAAGATACACTCCCGACGCTCAGCTCAAGGCTGAAATGCAGAGAGCCGAAACCAACGGAATAAGCTTTCTCATCAGAACAACCGATTATAATGTTACAAATGACCTTGTTGCAAAACTCTACGATTTGTTCTACCGCAGTATCAAGGTGCTTCCGACAGGACTCGGAAATGTTCTCAGGGAGGCTGAGGATACGGTTGAGGAAACCTCCCGTTCATATCTCATTACAAACGGCAAAGCCGCATCGCTTGCCCGTGCGGTTACGGGTTGCGTAAAAATCAAGCACAATATTTCGCTTTCAATCATAATTCAGCTGATTGCCGTAATTTTCGGATTGCTCGTTGCGTCAACACTTTCGCTTTATGCCGGTGTACAGGTTATGGGTTCGCTTGAAGTGTTGATTTATGCGTTGTTCTGGGGCGCCGCCGCTGTTTTTGCTCCGGCTGTCCAAAAACCGTAGGAAAGGATGTAAAATATGAAAATAGCTCCGTCACTTTTGTCTTGTGACTTTTCAAAAATGGGTGAAGAAATTGAAAGAATGGATCTGGCGGGTGCCGATTGGATGCATCTTGATGTTATGGACGGTCACTTTGTTCCGAACATAACCTTTGGCGCTCCCGTAATCAAGGCGGTAAGAAAGTTCTCAAACCGCCCGTTTGATGTTCACCTTATGATAAGCGATCCGCTTAAATATATTGACGATTTTGCCGATGCAGGTGCGGATATCATTACCTTCCATGTTGAATGCGACTCTGATATTGATGATACAATTGCGAAAATCAAGTCAAGAGGAATCAAACCCGGACTTGTTCTAAAGCCAAACACTCCTGCCTGGACAGTATTTCCGTATCTTGAAAAACTTGACCTTGTACTTGTTATGACGGTTGAACCTGGCTTTGGCGGACAGAGCTTTATGCCCGAGATGATGCCGAAGGTTAAGGAAATCAAGAGGGAATGCCAACGCAGAGGTCTGAACAATATCCTTATTGAGGCTGACGGCGGAATCGGCAGAGATACCATTGAGCAGGCGTCAGAGGCAGGCGTTGATGTGTGCGTTGCGGGAACGGCTGTTTTCAGAGCCGCAGATCCCGCAAAAGCAATTGAGCTTTTTAAATCATTCTGATAAATTCTGATAATAAGCAAGTCCGAATCCGATATTTCTCGAATTCGGGCTTTTGTTTTTATATGAAATGAACAGGCGTAAAACACTGAAATTTCTTATATTGTAATTGTCAATATATGTAAAAACTGTCGATAAAAAGGCAATATACACAATAATAAGCACGAAAATTTGTACAATGCAACAATTTCACCGTTATTTTGCACAGATTTTTAGCTAAAACATTTCCGTTAAAAGAATAACAGATTCATTGCCCGAACAACTTAAATGTGCTATAATCTAAATGTCCTCGGAAATTTTGTACTGTTAAAGTTTCCGAAGCTTAGAAGTATTGCCACAAAACTGTGGCGAACGGTAATTTTATTTTATTAAAGGAGCAGCAAGTATGAAAAAAATTCAGAAAAAGCTTTCTGTGGTTCTTGCGGTAATGATGGTGCTGTGCATGTTCACAGCTCTGCCTTTCTCAGCAAGTGCTGCCGAAACAAGCGAAGAAACAAGTGCAGGCAACAAGATCAATGTTACATCAAATGTGGCAGATCCTGTTTCGTATGATTACAATGCACAGACAAAGCAGGTTGTTGTCACTTACCTTCTCAAGGCAGATCACATGATCGTTAATGCACAGAGCAGTCTTACATACGACAGCAAGGTTCTCAAGCTTGCATCAACAAATACAAGGGAAAAGGTTTTCCCTGTATTCCAGAGAAGCATCGTTTGGAATCCAAGCCTTACAAATAAGGTTCGCTTCACCTGCTCAAGCCTTGATCTTTTCAACTTCAAGTCAGAGAATGTTTATTGCACATTTACATTTGATGTTGTAGGCAGCGGTGACACAACAGTAAATCTCGATGTTGATTATCTTACAGGTACAGAGGCTGATACATATGATGAGCTCTTCGAAAGCGAAAAGAAGGACATCGGTTATATTGACAATGGTGCTAACAAAGTAGCAGGTGCTGCATTTACTGCAAAGGCAGTTCTCGTTCAGGACGAAGAGCCAACAACAGCTCCTCAGCCTACAACAGCAACACAGCCTACAACTGTAACACAGCCCACAACAGCAACACAGCCGGCAACACAGCCGACAACAGTTGCTCCTTCGGATGTTCCTACAGACGGCTACTATGTATACGGCGACAACATCAAGCTCAAGCTTACAGCAATCGGTACAGATAAAGTAGGCGGAAAAATCGCTCTTCAGAAGGGTACATACACATTCAAGATTGATAACTATGGCACACTTCTCGGTTACTCTAAGACATTTACAGACACAACAAAGGGTCTTACATTCAACAAGAAGTTCAAGAGCAGCACAACACTCGTTGCAACAGGCGGTACATACACATTCCAGTTTAACACAAAGACGAACACACTCGTTGTTAAGTATGACAAGAACCTCCCGAATGAGTACCTCATCGGTGACCTCAACACAATTCTTTCGCCTGTAAAAGGCAGAACTATCGCAGTTGGTTCAACATATCTTGCAGCAGGCACATACAAGTTCAAGCTTTCTGCAGATAATGTGGTTTACGGTTACAGCAAAGTAATCAACAACACAACAAACGGAAATTCACTTTCACTCAACAGCAAGTATTCAAGCTACCTAACACTCAACGCAACAGGCGGTACATACACATTCACACTCAACACAAAAACAAAGAAACTCGTTGTAGGTTATGTTCCTACAAAGGATGAGAAAGCTGATGATGTTCATGTATCGGGCGACATCAACCTCGTACTTGATGACAAGGGCGGCGAGAGCAATGTTGCAAAGGGTACAGTAAAGCTTAGTGAGGGTACATACTCATTCAAGGTTTATAACTACGGTACAGCATACACAATCGGTTCAAAGATTGTTGACAGCGGTACAAAGAACCTCAAGAGCTCTTACACATCTAATGTAACACTTATCGCATCAGGCGGTACATATACATTCAGCTTCAACAAGACAACAGGAGCACTTAAAGTAACTAAAAAATAATCATTGATTATAATTTAGCGGTGTTCGTCACTTGTTCGTAAGCGAATAATAAGACATAACTGAAATTATTAAAAAATGCATCAGATCCCGAAAAAGGTCTGATGCATTTTTGTTTTGTATAAAACCCGTACGGCGACTTGCCGTCGGCAAATTATATACAATATAAATTCGTATCCCATGCCGGAATATATGGGTGGTGGCGGAGAAAAATTTTGTAGTCGGGATTCACGCTGTGAATGTATAGTGCAAGGCGGAAAATATCCTCAAATCTGTGGTATGCCGAAAAATTCAGCTTTGGTTTGTAGTTTTCCATTGTTTTCTGCATACCGATGAGGGTTTCCATATCAGCCCCCTCAACATCGGCTTTAATGTATCCTGCCGCCATTCCGCAGAGAATCGTATCGACTGTCGCAACCTTTGTTGCAACGCCCTTGTCGGCAATTGCGCTGTTGCGACCGGCCTTGTTGTTGAATATAAGCTCCGTGTTTTTACTGTATGAGCCGAGTTGCCAAAGCGACACATTCGCCATGCCCTTGCAATGAAGTTTCAGCTTTTCAAAATTCTTTGCGTTAGGTTCAAATGCGATTATACGCTTGTAATTGCCGTTTGTGTAGTGCAGAAATTCGTCAATCGTGTCGCCGTTGTATGCGCCGAGGTCAACATAGCTTTCGTTTTCACTGAGATTCAGAATATTGTCGAAAGCCTCGTCCTTGTCGGTTGTGACAGGGGGGAGGAGGTCAATTCTGCCTGTGTAGTAGAATTTCAGAATGTTTTCGTAAACATTTTTTGAAAGGTCATCGGCAAGCAGACTGTATGCACTTTCAATTTGCTCTTTATTTTCGGTAATAAAATCATTGTCAAAAAGTTTGTTTCCAAAAACGGGAACGGAGGGGACAAGCGTTTCGTGCTTTTCGGAAATTTTCATTATGTGTTCCATAACATCGGGGAGCTGGCTTGCAAAGCAGAGGGCGATTATAATGTCGCCGAATTCGGTTTCAACATTGGAAAGCTTCTTCACCGTGAAATCGTGGAATTTCTGCCCACGCACAAAATCATCACTTGCAATAACGGCAGACGCTTTGATTCCGTATCGGTCAAATGCGGTAAGAACCTTGTCCGCACCGTCACCCATTCCGTAAAGCACAACAGGCTTTCCGCAATTTTTCAGTCGTTCCCATACGGATATTTCATCTTTTAAAAGTTCGGTTATATTAAACATATAGATACTCCAATTAGTGTATAATGGCATTGTAATTGTTTTCGCAATGAACGCCCCTACGGGTTTGCAAAGCAAAAAAAGTATAAAAAAACGCCCACCCTACTGGGTGGACACTTTATATGTTGGCATCTCCCTATTTTTCCGGGCCGTCACCAGCCAAGTATCTTCGGCACCACTGAGCTTAACTTCTGTGTTCGGTATGGGAACAGGTGGACCCTCAGCGTCATCAACACCAACTTATTAACTTTTGTTTCTCTCTTGAGAACAGTATTGATTATACTACGGGCTGCACCAAATGTCAACACTTTTTTAAAAAAAATTTAAAAATTCTTTGAAAACCTTGAAAAGCCCGTATTTATCCCGATTTATCGCCGTTTTAACCGTCATTGAACCCAATGTATACTTGATGCGGTGAAAAATTATACATATTTTGGCTTGTTAAAGCGTAAAAAATAGGATGCCGTTGTTTGCCGTAAATTATTGACTAAACGGATAAAAATGTGTACAATTAAATAGATTAGAACAGATTGGGATGTTTAGAATGAATAATGTAAATAAGTGTAAAATGCTTTTGTCGTCACTCTCTGTATTCAGAGGTATAATGAACAGAAGCGTTCCGAAAGCCTTTTATGAACTTTTGCTTTCGCTCGACAAAAAGCCTGAGGAATTTCTAGGTGCATACGGCAAGCTTTGCTCAATGCTTTGCGAAAGAGGTTGTGCGGATAAGTTCGCATTTGCAATCAGCGAAACGGCTCTTTTTGACGATAACTGTTTTGCCCGTGCCGCAACAGCCGGCAGACAGGGTGAGTTACCCGAAAATGTTGTTTCTGCCGTTAAGACAGACTGCGACGCTATTTTAACAGCCGCAAAGCTTACTTCCGATGAAGTGCTTGAGGCATATACCTATGCCGATGAAATCAAGGAGCTTATTCCGATTCTTCCAAAGTGGCAGACAGGCAAGTGCGCTCCGTGCTTTGACGGATTTGACGGTTCACTTGACAAGCTTTCTGCTTATTATAAGGAAAACGGTTGCGGAATGTTTGCCCGTTACAAGGCATTCATCTGGCGTGACGGTGACATTCAGCCTGTTGAGCATCCGGACAAGATTGATATGGATACATTTACGGGATATGAGCGTCAGAGAAGTCAGGTTGTAAACAACACACTTTCATTTATTCAGGGCAAGAGCTGTAACAACTGCCTGCTTTACGGTGATAAGGGTACAGGTAAAAGCTCAACAGTCAAGGCAATTGCAAACGAGTTTCGCAAGGACGGACTCCGCATTGTTGAAATGCCTAAGGACAGGCTCATTGACTTTCCGCTTCTTGTTGACAAGATTGCCGCTCTTCCGCTTAAATTCATTATATTTATTGATGATCTTTCGTTCCAGCATCAGGATCAGAGCTATACAACCCTTAAAGCCGTGCTTGAGGGCGGACTTGCGGCTCGTCCCGATAATGCGTTGATTTATGCAACGTCAAATCGCAGACACCTTGTTAAGGAAAGCATTTCCGACAGAACTCATACTGTTGATGATATCAATGTTCGTGACAATATGCAGGAAAGTCTTTCGCTTTCGGACCGTTTCGGTCTTGCAGTCTGCTACACAATTCCTTCAAAGAATGATTTTCTTGAAATTGTATATTCTCTTGCAGAGCAGAGAGGCGTCAAGATGACTCACGAAGAGCTTGCACTCGGCGCTGAGCAGTTTGCACTTTCAAGAGGCGGTCGTTCGCCAAGATGTGCAAGACAGTATGTTGAATCGCTGTTTTGCTGATTAATCGGAGGTCAGTTATGAAAACAAAAATAATTTCAATTGCTCTTGCAGTTGTGACAATGCTTTCGGCAGTTGCGCTTTTCAGCGGTTGTTCTGACGGAGAATATCCTGTTAAGGTGGCAAACATCACGATAGAAAGTCAGCCAAAGAACATAGTTGTTCTTGATGCGCCGACAGCCGATATCCTCATCGCAACAGGATATGACAGATATATTGTGGGCAGAAGTGATGAGGTTGACCAGCAGTCAATCGCAGTTGCCCCGAGCGTCGGTTCATATGAAAATCCCGATACCGACAAAATTATCAATTCCGGCACAAACCTTGTGTTTGCAGGTCAGTCAATAAATGAGGACGCAAAGAAGAAGCTTCAGGACAAGGGTATTCAGGTTGTCACAATGTCACACGGTGACACTCCCAAGCAGGTTGAAACAAACTATGTGACAATCGGCAAAATTTGCGGCGGCACAAAAACGGGCGCAAAGAAGGGTGAAGATACCTACAATGAATTGCTTGATAAGATGAACAACTACAAACAGCAGGTTAATAACAGAAATTCCGGCATTCTTGATACGGTTTGTTATCTCTATACAGAAGACGACAGACTCAAGATGATGACAAGCGGAACATACGGCGATATGCTCCTCGGCTATACGGGGGCGGTTAATGCCGCAGTAAACATCAGCGACAACAATGTTGATGTTGCAACTCTCAAGATTGCAAATCCGAACTTTATCTTCTATGCAGACAAAGCTACTCTTGATAAAATTAAGGGCGATACAACACTCGCAAGTCTTGGCGCAGTCAAGACAGGCAAAATTCTTGAGGTTTCGCTTGAAGAAATGTCAAGACCCGGCAATACTGCTCTGGAAGCACTTGAAAAAATGGTTTACTTTATGTATCCCGACCTCAAGCCAAAGTCTGCAACAGACACAACAAAGGCTCAGGATGCGACAGCGTCAAAGACTGACGCAACAACCGCAACTCAGGCAACAACAACCGCAAGCGATTCAAAGTCGGTTGCCGATAAGTATAATCTTACCATTACATCAGACCTTTCACTCAAGCAGGAAGATGAAAATGACACGGTAAAGGCTATGCAGCTCCGCCTTTATAACATCGGTTACATTGCCGACAAGGACAATGTGACAGGCTACTACGGCGAAGTAACAGCCGAGGCTGTTAAGAAATTCCAGAAAAACAACGGTCTTAAAGAAACAGGTACAGCCGATAACGCAACTCTTGTATTGCTTTTTGACAGTTCAGCGAAAAAAGCGAAATAAATCAGAAAATTGAAAATGTAAAATTATAGTCGGGAAGACAGTTTGCAAAATGCAAAACATTGTCTTCCCGACTGCTTTTTATATGTGATTTACCGATATACCGTAGCGACGATCAGCGATCGCCATTTGATTTGGTTGTAAAACCAAATCAATAATAGATGCCGCAATAAAATTGTGACAATGCACGGTCGAACCGATTTTGCAATCGTTTCGATTGGCGGTCACTGACCGCCGCTACAATTAAACCTTAACATTACGGTGGTACACCGTTAAAACAGTTCCGGGTGCATTCGGCTGTAGTGAAAAATGTACTGCTGGGCGATGCCTGCGTACTGACCGAAATCGTCACCGTTCATATTCGGGAACAGCTTTTCCATTGCCCGTTTCATCCACACATCAATCGGAAAAGCCTCAATTCTGTGCATACCGAAAAGAAGTGTGCAGTCGGCAACCTTTTTGCCGACGCCCGTAATTTTCATAAGCTCCGCTCTTGCGTCTTCATAGCCAAGCGTGAAACAGCTGTCAAGATTCACCTCGCCGTTTGCAACCTTTTGTGCCGCATCAATAATGTAACGGTTGCGAAATCCTGCCCTCAGCGGTGCAAGGTCATCGGGCGAAAGCTTTGCAAGTGTTTCGGCTGTCGGGAACGCAAATTCTCCGTCATCAAGCCGTGTGCCGAAGTTCTCACACAAACGCTCAACAATACCCTTGATTCGCTTTATATTGTTGTTCTGCGAAATGATGAATGTGCAAAGTGCCTCAAAAGGCTCTTGTCTTAAAATCCTTATGCCCGGGGCGTACTTTGCCGCCTCGTTCAGAACGGGATGTATTGTGCTGATTTCTTCACGGATTTTTCCGTAATCAAGCGAAAAGTCAAAGTAGCTGTACCAGATGTTTTTGAAGTCGTCAGCCGTTGCATTTTCAATGTACATATCCGTTTTGTCAAGGCTGACGGTTACGCTTTTGCCGTAGGCAACACCGTGAAAAGAACCGTCGGCCTGCGGTTTCCAACGAAAGCTCTGACCGCAGTCGAGAGTCTGCGCAAGGTCAAGGTCATGCACATCGGTTATTTTGATTTTGTTGTCGAGTTCAATACATTCCATGATTTTCACCGCCGAAATTTTCTTAATAAAGTATATCACATTCGGGAAAATTATGATATACTTTATTTAAAATTGAAAATGGAAAATTGAAAATGGAAAATGAATGTCGGGAAGATAGTTTGTTTGTAAAACAGATTTCAGTCCCGACTGTATTTCAGACAGGAACTCATTGAACGCAAGCCTTGATGAAATATTTTGTTTAAACACATATGTTTTGATATGATGAAAACGGTGTGTTATAACCACCACATTAACTCAAAAGGAGGATTATTGTGAAAGAAACTATCTGCACAATTCCGATTAACGATATATTTATGCCGAAATGCGGTTGTCCGTTTTGCCGAATGGAGAGTATGCTTGAGGAGCAGTATGTAAAATTCATTACGGGCGATGCAATGATGGAGCCTAATATCAGGATTGAAACCAACAAAAAAGGTTTTTGTCACCGCCATTTTTCGCAGATGTTTGAAAAAGGACAAAAATTGCCGAATGCGCTTATTCTTGAAAGTCATCTTCAGGAAATTATTGATAACGATATGCCGAAAAAGCTGAAGGGCAAGCCTGATAAGAAACAGCTTGAAGTTATTAAAAAGCGACTTGATTCGTGTTATGTATGCGACAGAATCGAGTGGGATATGCACCATTTTTGCGACACGATTTTTGTTGAGTGGGCAAAGGGAGAGGAGTTTTATAAGCTGTACAACGAACAGCCGTTTATCTGCTTTAAACACTACGATTTTATTATGAATGTTGCAACCCAAAAGAGCAAGCTGCCGTCAAAGCTTTTACCGCAGTTCTATGCCGAAACGGCAGGTCTTACAAAAAAATATCTGCTGTCGCTTAAAGAAGATATCACATATTTCTGCTCAATGTTTGATTACCGCAACCACGGCAAAGATTGGGGAAGCTCCAAGGATTCAATTGAGAGAAGTATTGAATTTTTGACAGGCGAAAAGCCGTAAACGGAGAGCCGACTTTTTATGTTCGTGAAGACAGTTTGTGAATGTCAAAAAACATATTATGCCCGAGCGAAAGGTTTAATTAATGTAAAATTGAAAATTGAAAATTAATGTCGGGAAGACAGTTCGCAAAATAAAATGCAATGTCTTCCCGACTGTTTTGTTAATATGAAATTTACTGTTTATTTATGGCGAACACGGTTCGGCGCTACTGACAAATTTTTGATATAAACAAAGATTGCATCAGAACTTTACTCGGGAATCTGATGCAATTTCTTTATCCTACTGCCTTCTCGAATAGACTGCGGTGGCACACCGCCGACCGCAATTTTCAATTTTCCATTTTCAACTTTCAATTTGAATCATTCACTGCCATACCGCCATAACGGCATTGAAGTATTCGTCAGAGAGAACCTTTCTCAACTGTTCTCTGCCGGATTCGTCGTTCATATATGCGTTGCGGATGTTTCCGCCTACCTGCATTTCTTCACCGTTAAAGGTCAAAAACTGCTGTCTGAGTACCGACACGC
>ENA-OYVV01000469-OYVV01000469.1-human-gut-metagenome-genome-assembly--contig:-NODE-469-length-12658-cov-5.001349_pt1 | contig 12658 bp, 10 predicted proteins | sample MGYA00244164_ERZ653385 | MGnify/ENA primary metagenome ERZ653385 (study PRJEB26926, sample SAMN06165153) | human gut metagenome | biome: ENVO:00009003; feature: ENVO:2100002; material: ENVO:00002003... | reverse complement strand
TGACCACGCGGACGCAGCCGTTGGTGAATTTCTTGAACACAGACTCACTCTCCTTTAATATGTCCGGAGGAGGGGTCCCCTCCCCCGCTGTCCTGGCCGGGCCTCTGCGCGGGGCCGGACCGTCTCTGACACTATTGTATAATAGTCAGGGCTTGTTTACAATTAATATTTCGCCGAATTTTTAACAATCATTTTGGTAAAGTACAACAATTATGCATTTTTCAAGGCTTTTCGCCATAAATTTGCCGTTAAAAATCAGGAAAATGCATAAAGACACTTTAACGGAGGCGGAAGAACTGCCGAAGCCGTTCTACACGGTCTATACAAGAGTGGGAAAATGTGTATAGACATATGCCCAAATTTTTAAAAAACAGTTGCATTTCGCAATTTAGGGTGTTACAATACCCCCGATATCTGATGGGAGATATCACCAGAGATGATAATCCTTACATAATTATGGGATATTCTCCTATAAATGTACAAGTCTGCCAGCGAGAGCAGTGCATACAGAAAGACCCTATACCCGTGAATTCGGAACCGCCCCCGCGCCGGAATGTCCGGCGGACACCGCAGTATGCGGCGGCCGAATCTGCGGTTTTTGCATAGTTTCAGGGAAAGGCGTGGAGACCTATGACGGATAAGGAACTCAGACGGCTGGGCCGTCCGGAGCTGATCGAGATCATATACCAGCTGGAAAAGAGCCAGGAGGAGAGCCGGCAGGAGATCGCCCGGCTGCAGGACCGGCTGCAGGACCGGACCCTGCGCCTGTCGGAGGCCGGGTCCATCGCCCAGGCGGCCCTGCAGGTCAACGGCGTGATGGAGGCCGCCCAGGCGGCGGCGGACCAGTATGTCCAGGCGGCGGAAGCCGACCGGCAGCAGGCCCGGACGGAGCTGTCCGACGCCCAGGCCCGGGCGGAGCGCCTGGTGGCCGATGCCCAGACCCAGGCCGACGCCATCCTGTCCGACGCCCAGGCCCAGGCCCGGACCGTTACGGACCAGGCGGAGCAGCACGCCCGGGACCACTGGGACCTGTTCCGGGAAAAGGCGGAGCAGCTGATCCGGGATCATCATGAGCTTTCGGCCCTGCTGAACGGAGAGGACCCGCAATGAAAAGAACCGGCCGCGCGCCGGAGGATCTGCCCACCATCCAGCAGCTGGAGGCGGAGCGGAACCGCCTGCGCAGCAAAAACCGATACAACCGCACCCTGCGCAGCACCGTGGCCATCCTGGTGGTGGTGGCGGCGCTGGCGGTACTGGTGGCGACGCTGTGGATGCCGGTGCTGCGGATCTACGGCACGTCCATGTTTCCCACCCTGACCGACGGCCAGGTGGTCATCACCGTAAAAACCAGGCGCTTCCGGTCAGGAGATATTGCCGCGTTCTACCACGGCAATAAGCTGCTGATCAAGCGCTATATCGCAGGCCCCGGGCAGTGGGTTGATATTGACCGGCTCGGGAACGTTTCCATAGACGGAAAAGCCCTGGATGAGCCGTATCTGACGGACAAAGCATACGGCGAAACCAACATTGACCTGCCATATCAGGTGCCGGATGACCGGTACTTTCTCATGGGAGACAACCGGGAGGTTTCCGTGGACTCCCGCAACACCACCGTGGGCTGTGTGGCCCGGGACCAGATCGTGGGCAAGGTCGTGTTCCGCATCTGGCCCTTGAAGGACTTCGGCCCGGTGGGATAACTTATTGGAGGTGAGGATGTGCAGAGCATGATGCCGAATCCCGCAGACGGCTATAATGAGCGGCATATTCGCAAAATGAAATGGCGCAGGATCGTGACGATCCTGTCGTGTATCGTGGTGTTCTGCACCGCCTACGCACTGATCATACCGGCAGTGACCATGTCCCGGGACACGGCCTGCGGCAAGGAGGAGCACACCCATACGGAGGCGTGCTATGACGAGAATGGCGCGCTGATCTGCGGCAGGGAGGAGCATACCCACACGGACGCGTGCCTGCTGGCGGTGCGGGAGCTGACCTATGAGGACGGCCAGCTGACCATCTGCCTGCGGGTGGAGAGCATGGATCCCCTGCCGGAGGACCTGACCCTGTCCGTGGAGGAACCGCAGGCGGCGGTGCAGTCCGCCGCAGACGGCAGCGGGCAGACCTTCACCCGGCGGCTGACCCTTCTGTCCCAGGGACAGCAGGTGGACACCTCGTCCTATGCCATGACGGCCACGGTGCAGGTGAAGCCCCAGGCCCTGGAGCCGCTGGAGGCGGCTCTGGAACAGCTGCGGCAGGAGGCCCCGGAGTCGGACACCGGCATCTCCCTGACCCTGAGCCAGACCACCGGCCGGCAGGAGGAGCAGCTGGCGGAGGAGCTGATGCTCCCCGGCGGCGAGATCCCCGCCGTCACCGCCGATGTGCGCAGCGGCGTGATCAGCGTCCAGGCCGATCCGACGGCCAACCCTCACTATACGGTGCAGTATTACGCTAACATCCCCCGGTTCAGCATCAGCGGCAGCAACCCACTGACGGTGATCGACACCAGCGGCGGAAAGCTGCCGCAAAACAGACAGAAGCTTACAACAAAGGAAATCTACCTGACGCAGGCCAACGGAACCACCAACAAAAACAACGGCGAAAAAACCCCGCTATACCGTGTGGCCGAGTCCAAGTAGCTGACCCGGATGTATACCGACAACCAGTTTGAGTACATCAAGTCCCCCAACCCCTCCTATATCAACAAGCTCATGGACAGCCCCAGCTACACGCTGAAGCAGCTGTGGGTGCTGAAGGAGGGGAAAAGCTCTGACAGTGAAAACCAGGCAGATTGGGATGTCTACAGCGATCCCGGCAGCGTCCACTTCACCAACCGGAAGGACGTGACGGGGGGCAACGTGGTCTACATCCAAAATGGCACCGTGATCCGTCTGGTGTATGACACCAACGAGAAACAGCAGAATTTCCCCGCCAACTTCTATGACTATGATATCTCCGGCGGGCAGGACAGCGCTGGCCGCTATCTTACCGGGAGAAACGGCATCAACGCGGCGTCCAACTACGGGACCAGCCGGAATGGGAAGAGGACCTGGGGGTCCTATTGCGATGTGCTGGCCTTCGGCAACGACAACTGCGGCACCGGTATGTCCCGGTACAGGTTTGACGAACTGTTCCTGAACAAATACAGCACCAAATGGACAGACAGCAATAAGGAGACGCACACAATAGGCGCCGACCAGTATGGCTGCACCTTTGGGCTTGCGGACAGCCTCAAGGATGAAAAGATCGTCTACAATGAGTGGCTTGTTGCGCCCGACCTGTTCAACGAGGGCACTGCCAACGGAAAAACCATCTACACAAACGACAGTAGCCTGACCTTCTCCCGGGTGGGGGATACCTATACCCTGTCTGCGGCCACGGTGGGCGGAGTAGGGACCATCAATGACCTGCAATACCTGTTCAATCCCTCGCCCAATGGCACAACAACATACAGCAGCATTTTCACCAACGACTTCTGGCCCCTGGACGGAGCAGCCAATGGAACCGACCCGCTGTTTGGCAAGGATACGCCTGATTTTTACGGTTACGATGCCGATGCGCAGGGGAAGGACACGAGCAAAACGAACGTCTGGAAGGAGACGGCTGGACGCCTCCCCGGCAGCGATGACGGCAACAACCACAACTGCTTCTTCGGGATGCAGTACGCCGTGAAGTTCACCCTGACGGCGGACTATGTGGGTCCGCTGGAATACTACTTCTTCGGCGACGATGATATGTGGGTGTTCCTGGATGACAAGCTGGTGTGCGACATCGGCGGCGTCCACTCCTCCGTGGGCGAGTATGTGAATCTGTGGGACTACCTGCGGAAGGACGGACGCACCGAATCCGAGACCCATACCCTGACCTTCTTCTATACCGAGCGCGGCGCCTCCGGCTCCACCTGCTACATGAACTTCACCCTGCCCTCCGTGTCCGGAGTGAACATCGAGCAGAAAACCAGCGACCTGGAGGTCCGCAAGCAGGTGGTGGGCCAGGATGAGTCCGGCCAGGAGTTCAATTTCGACATCCAGTTTTATGACCAGAACGGAAAACCGGTGCTGGACGACTACGCCTACACCAAGTATGGCAAGGACGGCAAGGAAATTGACAGCAACCTGGTGGTCCACACCGGCGACAAATTCACCCTGAAGGACGGCCAGTACGTCCGCATCCGGTATCTGCCCTTCGGCCTGCGGTATACCATCACGGAGGTCCCGCGAGATGGCTACACCGTCAGCAGCACCATCAACGGCGTCACCGGCCAGGGCAGCGAGGCCAAGGGCACCATTCTGAACACCGGCCAGATGAACACCGTCCTGTTTACCAACACCATGACTTATCCCAATGCCATCACCCTGCAGAAGCAGGATCTGGACGGCCACATTCTCACCGGCGCGGCGTTCCGGCTGGTGGACAGCAAGGGCAATATCGTCAATGTGGTAGACAACGGCAGCGGTAGCTATACCGTCCCTTCCACCGCCGATGATCTGATCAAAGACGGGGAGCTGTATTACATCGCCAGCGCCGCTGATGATGCCGGGAAGTGGGTGATTGAACAGAATACAACGGATAGTAGGTTCCCGGCCCAGTTGCAGAAAAAGGAGACGGACAACGCCTATCAGCAGTACCGGGTATACCGGCAGTCGGACGGCTCCTATAGCTTCTATTGCGAGGCAAACCAAAGGTGGCTGGATTTGGACAACGCAGGATTGACCAACGGAACGCTGGTCCACTTCTGGACCAACGAGGTTCATCCCACCACCCACGACAACCAGAAATGGTACATCACGGTGACGGAAACCGGGCTGAAAATTAAGCCGCGAGTGGCGGTGCTGAAAAACTCCACGGCGGTGCTGGACCTGTACGCCAGCAAACTGGAGCAGGGCGGAAGAATTGAGGTGTATGAGGACAACGGCACTGCCGCCCAGCGGTGGAAGCTGGTGCCGGTGAACCCGGCTGCGGCAGTGACCACCACGGACACCCTGACGGTGGACGCAAACGGCCGCCTGACCATCCAGGGCCTGTTGCCCGGGACCTATACCCTGAAAGAGGTTACCGCGCCCGACGGCTATCAGACCATGGCGGACGCGACCATCAAGGTGGACGCCAATGGCCATGTCACATGGGTCAGCGGCAGTCCGCTGGTCAGCGCCAAAGACTCCCAGATAACGGTGAAAAACCGGCCCACCGACAAGACCCTGACCCTGACAAAGCAGGTGGAGGGGCTGGACACCGGGAAGCAGAAGTTCGGGTTTACCGTGACATATGTGGACGCAATCACCGGGGAAACCAAGACGGAGAAATGGAACCTGGCCAACGGCGGTAGCAATACGCTGCAGATCCCCTACGGGGCCACGGTGACCATTTCGGAGCCCAGCCACCCGGGCTACAGTCTGTCCTTCCAGCAGGGGGACATGCTGGTGACAAACCTGGACAAAAATTCCTATCAATTCGTCATAACGGATGACGTGACCATCATCGCCGTGAACACGGCGGGCTACGAGCTGCCGGACACCGGCGGCCCGGGAGCTGTCTGGTGTACTACCGGGGGACTGTTGCTGATGGCAGCGGCAGGGGGCCTCCTGCTGTATAAAAACCGGAATCGCAGGAAAGGGGGCCGCTTACTTTCCTGAGAACCGGAAATTTAGCAGAAGATGAAAGAAAAAGAAAGGATCCGAAACATGAAACGCACAAAGTGAATCGCCAGCGTCCTGCTGGCACTGGTCATGGCCCTGAGCCTGATCACCACAGCCTTCGCCGCGGGGGAAACCGGCAGCATCACCATTGATAACGCGGTTGTGGGCCAGACCTACACCATTTACCAGATTCTGGACCTGGAGAGCTACGACGCGAAAGCTGGTGCATACGCCTATAAGGCTACTACTGCTTGGAATGACTTTATCAACAGCGATGCCATCAAGGGCCAGTATGTGAATGTGGACGCGCAGGGCTATGTGACCTGGGTTAAAAAAGCTGATGTCGCTGCCTTTGCCAAGCTAGCACAGAAGTACGCTGCCGACCATAACATCGCCAATCAGGGCACCAAGACTGCTGATTCTACGACAGTTGAGTTTATCAATCTGGACCTGGGCTACTACCTGGTGGATTCCACGCTGGGCACGATCTGCTCCCTGGACACCACCAATCCTTCCGTGACCATCAAGGAAAAGAACGCCGCGCCCACCAACGTCAAGGAAGCGGAGGAGGACTCCACCAGCAAATATGGCACCGCGAACGATGCTGATATCGGCCAGACCGTGAACTTCAAGAGTACCATCACCGCTCAGGCGGGTGCTGAGAACTATGTGTTCCACGATAAGATGTCCGCTGGCCTGCAGTACACCGGCGTGACCGGCATTACCCTGAACGGAGTCGCCGTGGGCGTTGCAAATTACGAGGTCAAGACGACGGGCATCACCGACGGGTGCACCTTTGAGGTCGTTTTCACCCAGGCTTTCTGCGACACGCTGAAGGCCAATGACAAGATCGTCATTTCTTATACCGCAGTTGTGACCAAGGACGCTGTTATTGGCGGCGATGGGAATCTCAACCAGAGCCAGATCGAGTACGGCGAAAACGGCAAGACTACGACAACTCCTCCCAGCGAGACTAAGACTTATACCTGGAAGCTGGACGTGCTGAAGTACACCATGAAGGATGACCAGGAAGTCAAGCTGGCTGGCGCTAAGTTCACCCTGAGCAAGAATCCCGATGGCTCTGCCCCCATTAGGCTGGTGGAAGTGGAGAAGAATGTCTATCGCGTTGCTACTGAAGGTGAGAAGAATACCGTCACCGAGATTACCACCGATGAAACCGGTAGCTTTACCATTCAGGGGCTGGACTCTGATACTTATTATCTGACCGAAACTTCGGCTCCTGCCGGCTACAACGTGCTCAAGAGCGCTATTGAAGTGAAGGTCAGCGACAAGGGCGAAGTGACCTATATCTATGATGGCGTTACGGCCACCGGCACCGTCAAGGTCGAGAATAAGACCGGCGCGGAGCTGCCCTCCACCGGCGGCATCGGCACCACCATCTTCTATGTGGTGGGCGGCCTGCTGGTGGTGGCTGCGGGCGTGCTGCTGGTGACCCGCAAGCGCATGAGCAAGTCCGAGGACTGAAATAAACAAGAACCCATCTGCTGACTGAGCAGGCGGGGAGCGGGCCGCCCCGCCCCCCTGCCTGCCGCAGCGGCAAGGAGAGACCTGCAAATGAAGAAAAAAGGAACTACCATACTTCTGATCATTGTCTTTCTTGCAGGTCTGTCCTTGCTCCTGTACCCCACCGTCAGCGACTACTGGAACTCCTTCCACGCCTCCCGGGCGGTGGCGGCCTATGACGAGACGGTCCGCCAGCTGGACCCGGACCGCTACCGGGACCTGTGGGACGCCGCCCGGGCCTATAACCGGGACCTGGCCGCCCGGGGCGGCGGCACCTCCCTGACCCCGGAGCAGAAGCGGACCTATGACAGCCTGCTGGACGTGGACGACACCGGCATCATGGGATATATCGAGATCCCCAACATCAAGGTGTCCCTGCCTATCTATCACGGGGCGGAGGAGTCTGTTTTACAGGTGGCCGTGGGCCATCTGGAGTGGTCCAGCCTGCCCACCGGCGGCGAGGGCACCCACTGCGTTCTGTCCGGCCACCGGGGCCTGCCCAGCGCCAGGCTGTTCACCAATCTGGACCGCCTGACGGAGGGGGACACCTTTGTGATCCGGGTGCTGGACGAGGTGATGACCTACGAGGTGGACCAGATCCTGATCGTGGAGCCGGAGGACGTGTCCGCCCTGCAGATCGAGCCGGGGCAGGACCTGTGCACCCTGGTGACCTGCACCCCCTACGGCATCAATACCCACCGGCTGCTGGTCCGGGGACACCGGGTGGAAAATCAGTCCGAGGCCATCCGTGTCACCTCCGACGCCATCCGGATCGAGCCGCTGATCGTGGCGCCCATTGCGGCGCTGCCGGTGCTGCTGGTCCTGGTGCTGGTGCTGATGCTGCCGGGACGCAAAAAGAAATCTTCCGGAGGGAATGACAATGCGGAAAATTCGTGATATAGCGGCTCTGGTGCTGGTGTGCGCGCTGGTGGTGACCACTGCGTGGGGCGCCGGGGTCATTGAAACGGACCGGGAGGCCGGTCTGACCCTGACCTGCCGCCAGGAGGGGCGGGCCGTCACCGGGGTGACGTTTGCCCTGTACCGGGCGGCGGACGTGGACCCCTACGGGGCCTATACCTTGACCGGGGACTTCCGGGACTATCCCGTCCTGCTGGACGGGCAGACGGCGGAGAGCTGGCGTCTGCTGGCCCGGACTCTGGCAGGCTATGTCCGCCGGGACGGCCTGACGCCCCAGACTACCGGCACAACGGACGAAAACGGCCGGGTGGAGTTCGGCGGCCTGCGGCCGGGACTGTACCTGGCGCTGGCGGAGCCGATGACGGAAAACGGTGAGATTTTCACCGCCGAGCCGTTCCTGGCGGCGCTGCCGGAGCTGGATGTTGCCAGCAACACCTGGAACTATCAGGTCCAGGCGGCCCCCAAGTTCACGGTGGAGCCGGTGCCGCCGGAGCCGGTGGACCGGCAGGTGGTGAAGATCTGGAACGACGGCGGCAGCGCCGCCCGTCCGGCCTCCGTCATCGTCCAGTTGCTGAAAAACGGCGCGGTGTATGACACCGTGAAGCTATCGGAGGAGAACAGCTGGCGGTATGGCTGGACGGACCTGCCCGCTATGGAGAATGGACAGCCCGTGGACTGGCAGGTGACGGAGTTGACGCCGGAGGGCTATACCGTGACGGTGTCCCGGGAGGGGGAGACCTTCCTGGTGACCAATACCGGCCACGGGCCCCAGAACCCCGGGGAGCCTACCCTGCCCCAGACCGGCTCCTTGTGGTGGCCGGTGCCGCTGCTGGCGGCCTGCGGCCTGATCTGCCTGGCCCTGGGGGCACGGAGACGCCGCCATGACTGAGAAAAAACGCGGACGGGGCTGGACCCTGGCGGGGATCGTCCTGCTGGCGGCGGCCCTGCTGCTGACGGGGTACAACCTGGCGTCGGACCTGCGGGCGGGACGGTCTGCCCAGGCGGTTTTGTCGGGGATCGCCGCCGCCCCCCGGGCAGACAGCCCGGTGCCGGATTATCTGCTGACCCCGGGCATGGAGATGCCCACCTGCCTGGTGGACGGTCAGCGGTATGTGGGCACGGTGTCTGTCCCCGCCCTGGAGCTGACGCTGCCGGTGGCGGCGGAGTGGAGCTATCCTCAGCTGCGGCAGACTCCCTGCCGCTACAGCGGCACGGCATACGCCGGGAACCTGGTCATCGCCGCCCACAACTATACCCGGCATTTCGGCCGTCTGAAGGCTCTCAGCCCCGGGGATGAGGTGGTTTTCACCGACGTGGACGGCCACGTGTTCCGCTATCAGGTGGCGGAGCTGGAGACCCTGGCCCCCACGGCGGTGGAGGATATGACCGATTCCGGCTGGGAGCTGACCCTGTTCACCTGCACCGTAGGCGGGCAGGCCCGGGTGGCCGTCCGCTGCCGGGCGGCGGGATAGAACGGCCAAATCGGAATACGCGGAACGCCTCCTGCCGGGGGCGTTCTTTTTTTGCCCCCGGGCGCATACGGTGAAGAAAAAACGGGGAGGGGTTTGCCATGAAAAAGCTGCTGGGGGCACTGCCGGTGCTGGTGCTGCTGCTGACGCTGTGTCCGGCCTGGGGGGTGGAGCTGCCGGTGCAGGCGGAGGCGGCGCTGCTGATGGAGAAGGAGACGGGACAGGTGCTCTACGCCAAAAACGAGCACCAGGCCCTGGAACCGGCCAGCGTCACCAAGGTCATGACCCTGCTGCTGGTGATGGAGGCCATCGACCGGGGAACCCTGGCCTATGACGACGTGGTCACCGTCAGCGACTATGCCGCCTCCATGGGCGGCAGCCGGATTTTTCTGTCCCCCGGGGAGCAGATCACCGTGGAGGACCTGCTGAAGGGGGTGTGCGTGTCCAGCGGCAACGACGCCGCCGTGGCCCTGGCGGAAAAAACGGCGGGGGTCACGGAGCTGTTTGTGGAGCAGATGAACAACCGGGCCCGGGAGCTGGGGATGCAGGACACCCATTTCGTCAACTGCACGGGCCTGCCGGCGGAGGGCCACGCCACCAGCGCCTGGGACATCGCCGTGATGTCCCGGGAGCTGATCCGCCGTCACCCGGACATCCGGCGCTTTACCACCATCTGGATGGACACCCTTCGGGACGGACAGTTCCAGCTGTCCAACACCAACAAGCTCATCCGCTTTTATGAGGGGGCCACAGGGCTGAAAACCGGGTCCACGGACTCGGCTAAATACTGCATTTCCGCCACGGCGGAGCGGGAGGGCATGGAACTGATCGCCGTGGTGCTGAAATCCCCCACCGGCCAGCAGCGGTTCGAGGACGCCAAGACTTTGCTCAACTATGGGTTCTCCACCTATGGCCTGATCCATGCCGCCCCGGAGGAGCCGCTGCCGCCGGTGCCGGTGACATTGGGGACCCGGGATGCGGTGCAGTCTATGGTGGACCCGGCGGAGGGCCTGCTGCTGGCGGAAAAGGCCCGGCTCCAGGGGCTGGAGCAGACGGTAACTCTGCCGGAGTCCGCAGCGGCCCCGGTGCGTCAGGGGGACGTTCTGGGGACCCTGACCGTCACCCAGAACGGCGAAACGCTGCTGGAGGTGCCCATCCGGGCGGCGGAAACCGTGGAAAAGCTCACCTTCGGGGAGATGTTCCTGCGCCTGGCCCGGACCATGTGCTTCTGCGGGTGATCCTTGGCGGAAGCTGAACAGGAATGATATTGCGGCACAGAGGAAACAACGATACAATAAAATATAAACTCAGGATAAACTCAGGAGGGTAATCATAATGCAAAATATTCTTCGATATCTGACCCCGGAGATCCTGGCCTGGCAGAGCGGCAATATCCGGGAGGTCCGGCCCCTGGGCAGCGTTCTGTGTCTGCCGGACGGGCGGGAGTGGTACGCCTTCGGCTTTACCCGGGATGCGTATTACGGCAGTCTCAGCCTGCTGATGGCGTCCTCCCGGAGGGAGTGCGGAGAATGGGCGCGGGCCAACAGTCCGGCGGCTATCCGCTTCGGCGCGCAGCGGTATCTTATTGATACGACCGGCTATGGGATGTTCAGTGGCAGCGACGATCAGCTGTTCCGGCTGCCGCTGCTGCTGCGGGACCGCCCGCCTATGCCGGACTGGCTGAGAAGCACGCCGCTGTCCCGGCTCCTGATGGTGGACGCCCGGGTGGACCGGGCCCCGGAGCACATCCCCGGCGGTCCGGCGGAGCTGCTGCTGCGGGATGGGCGCGGCTGGGACCTGACCGCGTCCCGGGCAGAGCTGCGGACCATGTGATCGGATAGGATTTTCACCGTTTCGACGGGAATCCCCTTGTATTTTCCGGGAAAACGCGGTAAGATACGGTGTGATGAAAAATCCGATTTACACAGGAGGTAATCCCTATGATCCAGGTGGACCTGACCCATATGCGGCGATTTATCGCCCTGCCCTATGAGGCGGCGCTGGCGCCCCGCCTGCGCATCGCCCACAACCACTTGCAGAAGGGCGACGGCGCCGGAGGCAACTTCACCGGCTGGGTGCGCCTGCCCCAGGAGTATGACCGGCAGGAGTTCGACCGCATCCAGGCGGCGGCCCGGCGCATTCAGAGCGATTCCCGGGCCCTGGTGGTCATCGGCATCGGCGGCTCCTATCTGGGGGCAAGGGGCGTCATCGAGTGCCTGTGCTCCCCCAACTATAACCTCAGGCGCAAGGACACCCCCAACATCTATTTTGTGGGCAACGGCCTGTCCGACCGGCAGCTGCGGGAGACCATGGAGCTGCTGGAGGGGGTGGACTTCTCCGTGAACGTCATCTCCAAGTCCGGCACCACCACGGAGCCTGCCGTGGCCTTCCGGTTCTTCCGGGAGCTGCTGGAGAAGAAATACGGCCCCGACGGCGCGGCCCGGCGCATTTACGCCACCACCGACCGGCAGAAGGGAGCCCTGAAGTCCCTGGCCGATCAGGCCGGGTATGAGACCTTCGTGGTGCCTGACGACATCGGCGGGCGCTACAGCGTCCTCACCGCCGTGGGCCTGCTGCCCATCGCCGTGGCGGGCATCGACGTCCGGGCCCTGATGCAGGGAGCCGCCCGGATGCAGGAGGTCTGCACCGCCGGAGATATGGAGCAGAACCCCGCCTGGCAGTACGCCGGGGCCCGGTACCAGCTCTACCGCGCCGGGAAGAAGATCGAGATCCTGGCCTCCTATGAGCCGTCCTTCCGGTTCATGTCCGAGTGGTGGAAGCAGCTGTACGGCGAGTCCGAGGGCAAGGAGAACAAGGGCCTGTTCCCGGCCAGCGTGGAGTTCACGGCGGACCTGCACTCCATGGGCCAGTATATCCAGCAGGGGGAGCGCCATCTGCTGGAGACGGTGGTGCGCTTCGACCCGGAGGAGCAGGAGAGCACGGTGCCCTTTGATGCCGCCGACGGCGACGGGCTGAACTTCCTGGCGGGCAGGACCATGGACTTTATCCGCACCCAGGCCATGGACGGCACCCTGCTGGCCCACGAGGAGGGCGGCGTGCCCAACATCATCCTGCGTCTGTCTCTTATACACATCTCCGAGCCCACGAGACTAC
>ENA-OYVV01000448-OYVV01000448.1-human-gut-metagenome-genome-assembly--contig:-NODE-448-length-13111-cov-6.043352_pt1 | contig 13111 bp, 9 predicted proteins | sample MGYA00244164_ERZ653385 | MGnify/ENA primary metagenome ERZ653385 (study PRJEB26926, sample SAMN06165153) | human gut metagenome | biome: ENVO:00009003; feature: ENVO:2100002; material: ENVO:00002003... | reverse complement strand
CTTTGATGCATTTTGATAAAGTTTAACGCTTGCTGAACTGGGGAGCGCGACGAGCGGCTTTGAGGCCGTACTTTTTCCTTTCCTTCATTCTGGGGTCACGGGTCAGGAAGCCTGCCTTCTTGAGAGCGCCGCGGAGTTCGGGATCCGCAGTAATCAGGGCGCGGGAGATGCCGTGACGAATAGCACCGGCCTGGCCGGTATAGCCGCCGCCGTAAACGTTGACCTTTACGTCGAACTTGCTAAGGGTATCGGTCAGCGCCAGAGGAGCGCGAACGATCATCTTGAGGGTCTCATAGCCGAAGTAATCCTCTACATCGCGGCCATTGATGGTGATAACGCCGGTTCCGGGAATAAGGCGAACGCGGGCAATGGATTTCTTACGCCTGCCGGTACCAAGATACTGAGTAGTGGCTGCCATTTCTTAGTTCCTCCTTATTACTTGAGCACCAGAGTCTCGGGCTTCTGGGCTGCATTCTTGTGCTCAGAGCCCGCATAGATGCGAACCTTCTTGAGCATCTGACGGCCAAGGGGACCCTTGGGCATCATAAGACGAATGGCTTCATATACGGCAAACTCGGGCTTCTTTGCCATGAGCTGACGATAGGTGAACTCCTTAAGTCCTCCGGGATAACCGGTATGATGATAGTACTTTTTCTTGTCCAGCTTGTTTCCTGTAAGAACGACCTTGTCCGCGTTGACGATGATCACGTGATCGCCGGTATCAACGTGGGGGGTATATATGGGCTTATTCTTACCGCGAAGTATAGCGGCTACCTGAGATGCAAGACGGCCGAGCACCATGCCTTCCGCGTCCACAACGTACCACTTGCGTTCTACGGTTTCGCCTTTTGCCATATAGGTATTCATGGCTAAACCTCCTGAGTAGTAATAAAAAAGATTATTTGCCGCGTAAGATGCGGACTAATGCACAGCGTGCCGGGGCTGTGGCCGCAGAAACACCTATCCTATCAAACGCACATTTGCTATTTTAACCAAATTATGCTCGCCTGTCAAGGGAAAAATACCTTATAACCGGGATATTTTATATAATTTGCAAAGTTTTTTGGCTTTACATCTCCGACGGCCCATCACACCGCTACTCAAGGCCCTGAAAACCCGTCTGCCGCAGGGCTTCATAGAGGACTATGGCAGCGGAATTTGAGAGGTTCAGCGACCGCTGGTCATGCCGCATCGGTATGCGTATGGCGTCCCTTGCCCTTCTTGTAAGCAGCTCGGGGCCCAGTCCCGCCGTCTCCCTGCCGAATACCAGAAAATCCCCATCCCTATACTCAACGTCGGCATAGCTCCTGACAGCGTGGGTAGACGTCAAAAAGAATCTCCCGTCCGAATATTTCGCTTCCAGCTCCTCGAAGGAATCGTAATAGCTCACGTCCAGATCCTTCCAGTAATCCAGCCCCGCCCGCTTTAGTGTTTTGTCGTTTATCTCAAAGCCGAGGGGGCGTATGAGATGGAGCCTTGTGCCAGTAACGGCGCAGGTGCGGGAAATATTTCCGGTGTTTGGGGGTATTTCGGGGTTTACAAGCACTATATTGAACATATCGGTTATCTCCGTTTCTTTTTCCGTTCACATTCTACCACCGAAGGCCGTTTTTGCACAATAGCAAAAGGCCCCCGCAAGGAGGTCCTTTTGTCGTTTACCCTTCTTTGTCCTCGGCTATCGCCCTTAGCTTGCCGGCGTATACGTCCGTAAGCTCCTTCGAGTACTCCGCGTCAAAGCTGCCGGCAATGACCCGGTACGCCGTGAAACCGCTGTCCGGCCGCACCAGCACCCAGCCCTTATCCACATTTACCTTTACGCCATCCACGAGCTGTATCTGCTCATTGCGCTCACCTTCCGTAAAGCTTCTGAGCACCCTGCCCATATCCCGCCATGAACACGGCACCTTTTTTTCGTTTATTGTGACCTTTGGCAAGCCTTCCATGTATTCCTTCAGTTTTCCCGCAAGATACAGCTCTGCCGCCCGTATTATCTTTGCTTCCGGCTCAAAAAGCTCCGGCAGATAAGCGCCCGCCTCTATCGCTGCCCTCGCCCAGCGGCTCCGCTTCGCCGGGCATACGGATATCTCCGCGCCCTCGTCCGCGATCTGCTTTACATATTCGCCCGGTATATCGGCTGGCAGCACCAGCTTGTTTGCCCGCCCGTCTTTCACCGCTGCCATTGCCAGCACTGCGTTGAGCTCGTGACGGGTTATATGCTTACCGTATGCTATAGCGCACATAACACCTTCCATGCCGTCCGCCATGAATGCAAGAGCTGTATTTTCCTCCTTGGCGGTTTCAAAGAGCTTGTCGCTGTCCAGCCCGGTGTAGTACCTGACTGAATACCCGCAGGGCAGCAGCACACGCGCAACGGCATCATATGTCTCCGGGTTGCCGCCTATGAGCACCGTCACGCCATTTGGACCGCTGCGCACCGATTGAGCAAGTCGGTTCAGATGCGCATCATATGACTTTGCCGCGCCGCTTACCCTTTGTACTATGCCGAGGCGCTCCGTGGTGATGGGCCGCACTGCTCCGGCCTTAAGCTCCTGCTGAAAAGCCCGAAAGCCGCTGCCGGTAAGCTCTGTGCCCGTGCCGTCGCAAAGCACAATCTCCCCTGAGTGGGCGTCATCGCCCATGCGTATATACATGCCGCCCCGGTAGCCGAAGGCCCGTATGCCGTGTTCGAATGCGGAATAGCCGCAAAAGCCCATATCTGCCGCATCCGCGCCCTGTGATACCAGCCCCGCTATAACGGCGTGCTTGAGCATCACGCCCTGCTGGCTGCCGTCGGTGGATACGGCTATCTCCAGGGGCAGCCTGCCGCTGCTTCGGGCGAAGGCAGCGCCTATTCGCACAGCGCGTTCCGGGGTCATAGTCCTGTCGCAATAGCCTCGTATTCGGCTCATTATTCCGGGCTTCGGGGTATCCTCATCCCATTGGAGATTCTCTGTACAGTCCTCGTCCTCCCGGAGCTCTTTTTCCGGCCAAAGGGACGCGCCGTTGCATACCGTGCAGTTTTTGCCTACCCGGCTGCCGCTGCCTATCACCGTGCCGCTATATATTGAAGCTCCGCTTTCAACCTCCGCCCCTTCGCACAGTATGGCTCCGCGCAGCTCCACATTTTCCCGTACGCGGGTGTTTTCCATAAGTACCGTACGCTTTAGGCTGCTTCCCCGGCCTATCCTGGCCCCGCTGCCTACCACAGAGTAATCCGATACTACAGCCTCGCTAACCTCCGCCCCGCTGCCTATATAGCAGGGGCCAAGCAGCTCCGCGCTCTCGGATATTACTGCACCGTCCTCTATCCACGCTCCGTCTTTCTGTTTTGCAGCAGTAGTAAACGCGCACCTTCCGTCCAGCATATCACGCTGCGCGGCCTTATACTGAGCTATATCGCCTATATCGCACCAATACCTGTCCGTAACATAGCCATACACCGGCATTTTCTCCTTCAGGAGCGCCGGAAACAGATCCTTGCTGAAGTCGTATTTTTCGCCTTCCGGTATACGCTCTATGACCTCGGGCTCCAGTATGTATATACCGGTGTTTGCCAGGTCGCTGAACACCTCTGACAGCATGGGCTTTTCGAGAAACCTGTATATCTTGCCCTTGGAGTCCGTCATGGCGACTCCGTATTCAGTAGGCACGCTCACTCTTTTGAGCACAATTGTCACCGCTGCTCCCCGCGCCTTATGGAAGCACATCGCTTCGGTCAGATCTGCGTCCGTCATGGCGTCGCCGCTTATGACTATGGTCCGCCGCGCATCGGCGCCCACAGCCTTACGCACGCTGCCCGCTGTGCCAAGAGGCGCGTCTTCGATAGAGTAGCTTAGCTTTACGCCATACTTATCGCCGTCGCCGCAGTGCCGCATTATGACGTTTGGCAGGTAATGCAGCGTGGCCGTTATGTCCTCTACACTGTGCTTTTTAAGCAGCTCTATGCAGTAGTCTATCACCGGCTTGTTCAGCAGGGGTACCATTGGCTTGGGAAGGGTACAGGTTATGGGACGGAGGCGTTTTCCCTCTCCTCCCGCCATTATTACAGCTTTACACATAAAAATACCGCCTTTTCTATTGGAAATTGCGGTATTAGTTTTTCCCGTAAAGAGCCTTTTTATTTAGTTTTAAGCCTTAATAGTAAAAATAGTTGCCGCCTATCTTGGCATACAGCTCATGATCCCAGCTGCCGCTGTTTCTGAAGAACAGCACATCGGAGGGAAGTACGGTATTGCCGTTGATAAATACCGATGTCACCGCAGCCTCGGCCGCGGCATTTGGCGCTTTTAGGCTGGAGGTGGAAAACTGCCCCTTCTGGTATATCACGCCGTTTACAGTACTTGGAAACCTGCTGCTGTGCAGGCGGTTGTATATTACGTTCGCAACGGCGGTATAGCTTTCGCTGTCCCCCTCCTTACGCACCACCTGCGCGATAAGGTACAGCTCCTCGCCGGTATAGCCTTCGCCGCCGTTCATGCTGCCCTGCCCGCCCGACGGCGTTTCAACGGGTGTTATCACCTCGATCTCCTCCGCCTTGGGCGTGGCCTTGGGCTTGCTTGTGGCCTTGGGCTTTTCTGTGGGCTTGGGGGTGCTTTCCGGCGGGTCCCCCAGCTTTATGTATTCCATAAGCATAAAGCCCTTCCTCTTGCCGACCCTTACCCTGTACCAGTCGCCCGACTTGCCCGTGATCGTCACCTTGCGGTTCTGCTGGTATTCCCGGACGATCTTGTAATCCTCTCCCGGGCCGGAGCGCAGGTTTACGCTCTTTGCGTAGACATAGCCTGCGGTATCATCCATATCCTCCACGGTATACTCAGGCTTGTCCGAAGAATCCGGGGTGTTCGCAGGCACGGGAGACGCGGCAGGGCTTGCGGCGTCCTCGGAGGCGTTCCCGTCCACCGTATATGGGTTTTCCGCAGGGGGCGTCGGCAGCGGGGACTGGCTTATTTTGATTTTGACCGGGGCTATGGTAGGCCGTGGAGTTGGCAGGTCAAAGAGAGATTTGCCATCTTCCCGGGAACTTTGCTCCGCTGCAACAAGCACCCCCTCCGTCTCTGTTTTGAAGACGGTATTGGCGGTGGTGGCGGCCTCCACGCAGCCGGTGCCGGTCAACAGCACTGCCATGGAGATGATACCTATTGCAGTAAGCTTGCCTGTCATTTGCCTTTTGTATTGTATGGGATCAGAGAATGAACCTTTGCAGGTCTTCGCCCTCGTATTCCCTCGAAACGTGCTCCTTTACGTATTTCTCGTCGACCTCCACCTTTGTGAGCGGGTGATCGCCGCCCGCGTTGAAGGATATGTCGTCCAGCAGGTTTTCAACTATGGTATGCAGCCTGCGCGCGCCTATGTTCTCCTCTCGCTCGTTTGCTGTGAAGGCGTACTTGGCTATGGCGCCCAAGGCGTCGTCGGTAAAGCTGAGCAGTATATTATCAGTCTTCAGCAGCGCTTCGTACTGCTTGGTTATGGCGTGCTGTGGCTGGGTGAGTATGCGCTTATAGTCATCTACAGTCAGCGCCTCAAGCTTTACCCTTATTGGGAAGCGACCCTGCAGCTCGGGTATCAGGTCTGATACCTTGGATACATGGAATGCGCCTGCGGCTATGAAAAGTATGAAGTCTGTCTTCACCGGGCCGTACTTTGTGGTAACCGTGCTGCCCTCGACTATCGGCAGTATGTCACGCTGCACGCCTTCGCGGGATACGTCTGCACCGCTGGTATTGCCGCTGGCGGCTATCTTGTCTATCTCGTCTATGAATATTATACCGTCCTGCTCCGCCCGCTCTATGGCCTCCTGAGTGATCTCGTCCATGTCTATGAGCTTCTCGCTCTCGTCCTGTACGAGGAGCTTCCGGGCCTCGGATACCTTTACCCGGCGGGTCTTCTTCTTGGGCGGCAGTATACCTCCCATCATTTCGTTGAGGTTCACATCTATGCCCATGGCTATCATGGCGTTGGAGCCGTTGTTGGGCATCTCTATCTGTACTTCTACTATCTCGTCCTCAAGCCTGCCTGCGCGAAGATCCCTGGTGACTTCCTCGCGCTTGGTGAGCCGCTCCCGTTTCTCGTCCTCGGTAAGCTCAGGCTCCTTGCTAGTTCCGCCGCCAAGCAGAAATTGAAGCGGGTTTTCCGGCGCATGCCATTTATCCTTGTGCATTGGCACCAGTATGTCTATCAGGCGCTGCTCGGCATTGGCCTCTGCAACCGTCCTAACGGCGTTCATCTTCTGCTCCTTGCAGATGCGGATTGCCGCTTCCACAAGGTCGCGTACCATAGAGTCCACATCCCTGCCCACATAGCCCACTTCGGTGAACTTTGTAGCCTCGACCTTCACAAAGGGCGCGTCCACCAGTTTTGCAAGGCGCCGCGCTATCTCGGTCTTGCCCACGCCGGTAGGCCCCATCATTATGATGTTCTTCGGGGTTATCTCGTCCCTGAGTTCATGGGGCAGCCTGCTTCTTCTGTAGCGGTTGCGGAGTGCGATCGCCACCGCGCGTTTTGCTTCGTCCTGCCCGACGATATATTTATCGAGAGCTTCGACTGTCTCTCTCGGGGTCATTGCTTCGCTCATACTTCCTCCAGTGTTATATTGCCATTGGTAAATATGCATATCTCCGACGCTATGCGTATGGCCTTTTCCGCGATTTCCTTTGCATCCAGGTCAGTATTCTCCTTGAGGGCCTTGGCGGCCGCAAGGGCATACATGCCGCCTGAGCCTATTGCCGCTATGCCGTCGTCCGGGTCTATGACCTCTCCCGTGCCGGAGATGACCAATAGGTCCTCGTCGTTTGCGGCGATGAGCATGGCCTCAAGCTGCCTCAACGCCTTGTCGCTGCGCCACTCCTGAGCAAGAGACACCGCCGCCCTCCTGAGGCTGCCGCTGTACTGGGTAAGCTTTGCCTCAAACCTTTCGCAAAGAGAAAAAGCGTCTGCCACAGATCCGGCGAAGCCTACCACTACCTTGTCGTTATAGAGCCTTCGCACCTTCTTTGCGGTGCCCTTCATTACTACCTTTTCTCCCAGCGTTACCTGGCCGTCGCCTGCTATGGCGCATTTGCCGTTGCGCTTGACTGCAACTATAGTGGTTCCTTTAAGGGACATATTTATTCTGCCTTTCGGTTGTGTTGATTTGAATATTTTATTTATAATATCACACAAACGCCGTTTATGCGGCGCTTGCGGCGTTAGTTTACATCTTGTTTTCGATTATGTCATCAATTGTCTCAATTGCGCGCTGTGAAATGAGGGTGTATCTTTCCTCCTTCTTCCTCGGCGCGTTCTCCATGCCGTCCATTATGCCGAAGTTTATGTTCATGGGCTGAAAGTCTTTACCGCAGTACTCGGAAACATAATGGCCCATTGCGCCGAGGGCGGTCTGTCGGGTAAAGTCTATCGGCTCCAGCCCCATAAGCTGCCGCGCTAAGGCTATACCTGCGACGAGGCCGCTGCCCGCACTCTCCACATACCCTTCCACACCCGTCATCTGCCCCGCAAAGAACAGTCCGGGACGGCTCAGCACTTCATAATTGAAGCTGAGCTTGCCGGGAGAATTTATGAATGTGTTGCGGTGCATCACGCCATAGCGCTCGTACTCCGCATGCTCAAGGCCGGGTATGAGCCCGAACACCCTGCGCTGCTCACCGAACTTAAGGTTGGTTTGGAAGCCTACGATATTGTACAGCGTGCCGTCGGAGTCGTCCTGACGGAGCTGCACCACCGCAAAGGGCTTTACGCCGGTGCGCTCATCCTTCAGGCCTACCGGCTTGAGTGGGCCAAACGCCAGCGTCATATCCCCCCGCTTTGCCATTATCTCAATTGGCATACAGCCCTCAAATACTCTGGGCGTCTCGAATTCCTTCAGCGGCGCAGTCTCGGCGTTCACCAGCTCATGCACGAAGGTAAAATACTCTTCCCTCGTCATAGGGCAGTTCAGATAGTCGCTGCCGCGCTCGTAGCGGGAAGCCCTGAACACCTTGCCCATATCCAGCGAATCGGCCCGGACTATGGGAGCCGCGGCATCGTAAAAGTGCAGTCCCTCGCCGAAAAAGTCCTCTATCGCCTTATACAGCGCACCGTCGGTAAGCGGCCCGGTAGCAACTATAGCCGGGGCGTTTGGCAGCTCTGTTATTTCCTCACATATAAGATTTATATTTGGGTTTGACTTTATTCTGTCCGTAACGCACCGGGTAAAGGTATCCCTGTCAACTGCCAGTGCGCCGCCGGCGGGAACCCGGCAGGAATCCGCACAGCTCATTATCAGCGAATCCAGATGGCGCATTTCTTCCTTCATGAGACCGGCGCCGTTTTGCAGCCGGTCTGAACGGAGTGAATTGGAGCACACCAGTTCTGCGAGTGTATCCGCGTTGTGGGCAGGGGACCTGCGTTTGGGCTTCATTTCATAGAGGTCCACCTCTATGCCTCTTTTGGCAAGCTGATATGCCGCCTCGCAGCCCGCAAGGCCGGCGCCTATTACAGAAGCCTTCATTCCTCGCTCCCCTTTTTATCCTGCTTGCTCTGCTTTGTGGTGTATCCGCAGCCCTCGGCTATGCAGGCGTCGAACCCGCCTCCGTGGCCCATTTTGTGTACCATCAGGCCGCCGCATTTTGGGCATTTCTCCTTTACCGGCTTATCCCAGGATACAAAGCTGCACTCCGGGTACTTTTCGCAGCCGTAGAATACCTTGCCCTTCTTTGACTTGCGCTTTATTATTTCGCCGCCGCACAAGGGGCATTTTACGTCGGTCTTTTCGACTATGGCCTTGGTGTTGCGGCAGTTGGGGAAGTTGGGGCAGGCGAGGAACCTGCCGAAGCGTCCCATCTTGTATACCATCATGGAGCCGCACTTTTCGCACTTTACATCGGATACTTCGTCGGGTATGACCACCTTTTCTATGCTCTCGGAGGCCTTCTCAAGTGTCTTTTCAAACGGGCCGTAGAATTCCCTTATGACCTCCTTCCAGGGCTCCTCCCCATCCTTTATGAGGTCAAGCTTGCTTTCCATATCGGCGGTAAACTTTATGTCAACTATGTCGCTGAAGTTTTCCTTCATTATCTTTGTGACCACAAAGCCCAGCTCAGTGGGCACGAGCTGCTTCTTTTCCCTGCGTACATAGCCGCGCTCGATTATTGTGGAAATCGTGGGGGCGTAGGTGCTGGGGCGGCCTATTCCCTTCTCCTCGAGCAGCTTTACCAGAGACGCCTCGGTATACCTGGCGGGCGGCTGGGAAAACTTCTGCTCCTTCTCCACCTTTTCCGCCCTGAATATATCATTTGCGCTAACCGTGGGTATGGCGGCTTCCTCTTCAGCGCTGTCGTCGCGTCCCTCGGTATATATTGCGGTATAGCCGGGGAACAGCACCTTTGTACCAGCAGATCGGTAGGTGCAGCCGTTGGCGTCAAAGGAGACGGAGGTAGTCTCAAGTTTTGCTTCAGTCATCTGGCTCGCTATGAAGCGCTCGTATATGAGCTTGTAAAGCTTATACTGGCTGGCGTTGAGAGAAGCCTTGGCTTCCTGCGGGGTAAGGCGTATGTCCGCGGGACGTATGGCCTCGTGGGCGTCCTGTGCGCCTTTGCGGCCCTTGTATATGTTGGGCTTCTTTGGAACGTAATCCTTACCGTAGGTATCGGATATGTATTCCAGGGCCGCCTTCTGGGCCTCGTCGGCTATGCGCACGGAATCGGTACGGATATAGGTTATAAGGCCGGTAGTGCCCTTGCCGTGTATTTCGACGCCTTCGTAGAGCTGCTGGGCGATCAGCATGGTGAGCTTGGTAGTAAAGCCCAGCTTGCGCGCAGCTTCCTGCTGCATGCTGCTGGTGGTAAAGGGCGCGGGGGCATGACGGCTCTTTTCTGAGGTCTTTACGTCGCTTACGGTAAACTCATTTCCGCTGCGGGCGATTATATCATTTGCGGTTTTCTCGTCGTGAACGTCCAGCTTTTTGCCGTCCATTCCGTAAAATTTGGCTTCAAGCGGCTTGCGGTTGCCCTGTACCTTGAGCTTGGCGGTGATATTCCAGTATTCCTCCGGAACGAAGTCGTTTATTTCCTGTTCCCTGTCGCAAATGATGCTTACAGCCACCGACTGCACGCGGCCTGCGGAAAGGCCTCTGCGCACCTTTGCCCAGAGTATCGGACTTATCTTGTAGCCCACCAGCCTGTCAAGCACCCGCCTTGCCTGCTGAGCGTCCACAAGGTCCATATTTATGGCTCGTGGTTCCTTGACTGATTTCTTGACCGTATTGGAGGTTATCTCGTTGAACACTATTCTGCATGGAGAATTCGCGTCCATCTTCAGGATATGTGCAAGATGCCAGGATATGGCTTCACCTTCCATATCAGGGTCGGTTGCGAGATATATCTTTTTCGCGGCCTTGGCCTCCCTGCGTATATTTTCCAGCACCTCTCCCCTTCCTCTGAGGGTTATATACTTAGGCTCGAAATCGTGCTCCACGTCCACGCCAAGCTGACTCTTTGGCAGGTCCCTTACGTGGCCGTTGGAAGCCACTACTTTATATTTACTGCCGAGAAATTTTCCTATCGTCTTTGCCTTGGCCGGCGACTCCACGATAACAAGCATTTCTGACATTTTCTGCTTACCTCCGTTTTTGCCTTTATGGACAGGCTATTTTACTGTTTTTCGCCCATTCCATCAAATCCCGTAAATTCTTCCGGGCGATTGCTTAATTATTCCCGATATTTCCATCTCTGTCAAGGCGGAATTTAATTTGCCCGGTTCAAATTGCGTCATTTCGCACAATTCATCTATTGTTTTCTCTCCCGCTTTAAGCAATCTTACTATCAATGTCTGCTCAAAGCTCAGGCCGTTCTCATCTATTTCCGTCATGCGTATCGCCTTATCCGATCGCATTCCGTATTCCTCCAGTATGTCGTCCACGCAAAACACCGGCTTGGCCGCGCCCTGCTGTATCATCTGGTTGGTGCCCTGGCAGAAGGGGTCGGTTATGCGGCCGGGTATGGCGAACACGTCGCGCCCCTGCTCAAGGGCAAAGTCTGCGGTTATCCTCGTGCCGCTCTTTATGGCGGCCTCTGCCACCACCACGCCCCTTGATATGCCGCTTATTATTCTGTTGCGCTGAGGAAAATGCTTTGAATCCGGCACTGTGCCCGGCAGGAATTCGGATACCACCGCGCCCTTGTCGCATATCTCGTCGTAAAGCTTCCGGTTTTCTTCGGGATATACCACGTCTACGCCGCTGCCCAATACCGCTATTGTAGATATTTCCGCTTTTGACCTTTCCAGAGCCGCGATGGCCGCCACCTTGTCTATGCCGTATGCCATTCCGGATACTATGCATGCGCCACATTCCGCTAACTGTCCGGATATCATCTCGGCGGCCTTTCTACCGTAGTCCGAGCACCTTCTGGAGCCGATGACGGCTATGGGCAGCCTTATCTTATCCGGCAGGCGGCCTTTTACGAAAAGCGCCGCCGGCGCCGAATGTATCTCCCGCAAAAGCGCCGGGTAGTTCTTATCCTTAAACAGCACGACGGATATGTTCTGGTTATGGAGATACTCGAGGCACCTGTCGATGTAGCCTTCCTCTGCCTTCGCCTTCATGAGCGCGAGCATGCGTCCGTCCGCAGCCGTTTTTGAGGGTATATCTCCCCTTGCCGCCGCAAGGAACACATCATATGCGCTGCCGTATTCTTCGATTAACTCATTGTGCCGCATGGGCCTCAGCCCTGCGGTGAAGGCCAACCACAGATTGTACCGCCTCATATCCTCCTTCACGCATTATTCCCCCCAGTATTTTTTATCCACCGTACGGTACTGTATAGCCTCGGCGATATGCTCGTATGTTATGTCGCCGCCGCCTGAAAGATCCGCTATTGTTCGCGCCACCTTCATTACTCTGTTATATGCTCTGGCGCTGAGGTTCAGCCGCTCGTAGGCCTGCCGCATGAGCCGCTGGCCGTTTTCGTCCGGTACGCAGTATTTTTTCACCAGCCGGGCGGAAAGCTGAGCGTTGCATATTATGCCGTCCTTTTTGTACCTTTCCCTCTGTATGCGCCTTGCTTCGTCCACCCGCTCCCGTATTGCGGCGGAGCTTTCGCCCGGCTTGTTTGAGGTGATGTCCGAATACCCCACCTCAGCCATTTCAACGTGCATATCCAGCCGGTCAAGCAGCGGGCCCGATATCCTGTTGCGGTATTTTGCTATTTCATAGGGCTTGCATCTGCACTCCTGCATACGGGAGCCATAATAGCCGCAGGGGCATGGGTTCATCGCGGCGATAAGCATAAAGTCCGCCGGATATGTTGCCTTGGCGCTGGCCCGGGTTATGGTAACGACGCCATCCTCGAGGGGCTGGCGCAGCGACTCCAGCACATCCTTGCTGAACTCCGGAAACTCGTCCAGAAACAGAACGCCGTAATGGGCGAGGCTTATTTCTCCCGGCATTGCCTTCTGCCCGCCGCCCACAAGAGCCGCTGTGGAGGCCGAATGGTGCGGCGACCTGAAGGGCCGCTCCGAGGCTATTCCCTCACCGGCCTCCATAATGCCGGTTATGGACTGTATCTTTGTTATCTCAAGAGCTTCATTGAATGTAAGCTCCGGCAGTATGGAGGGCATGCTCTTTGCGAGCATGGTCTTGCCTGAACCCGGCGTGCCCACCAGCAGCATATTGTGTCCGCCGGCTGCGGCTATCTCAGCCGCCCGCTTTGCCCCGTACTGGCCCTTTATGTCCTCAAAGTCGTTGTGGTAGCTTATGCGCTTTGGGCTCCACTGCTTCTTTTCCCACGGTACGGCACTTCCCTTGGAGTTGATTATATCTACTGCTTCTTTGAGGCTTGCCGCTCCGTATGCGGTAACAGGCGAAATATAGCTCGTCTCCGGGGCGTTGGCACTGGGCACCACGAAGGTATCATAGCCCTGGGCGCTGGCGCTTATCACCATGGGCAGAAGGCCGTGTATACCCCGTATGCTGCCATCCAGGGCCAGCTCGCCCAGATAGATGTAGTCCGGCATCGGCCCTTTCAGCTGCCCCGTTGCGGATATGATACCCAAGGCTATGGGCAGGTCGTATATCGAGCCCTCTTTTTTCATATCTGCCGGGGCAAGGTTTACGGTTATTCTGCCCACCGGGTAATCA
>ENA-OYVV01000446-OYVV01000446.1-human-gut-metagenome-genome-assembly--contig:-NODE-446-length-13128-cov-4.737398_pt1 | contig 13128 bp, 10 predicted proteins | sample MGYA00244164_ERZ653385 | MGnify/ENA primary metagenome ERZ653385 (study PRJEB26926, sample SAMN06165153) | human gut metagenome | biome: ENVO:00009003; feature: ENVO:2100002; material: ENVO:00002003... | reverse complement strand
ATACGAGATGCAGCGTAGTCTCGTGGGCTCGGAGATGTGTATAAGAGACAGTGCGCGGCCACGCTCAGCCACCGCGATATGGGCAGAAGGTGATTGCTATGACGGATTTTACAGAACAGATCCGGCTCTATGAGCCGCACCGCAGGCAGCCGCGCATCGCGGCCATCGGCGGCGGGCACGGGCTGTCCGCCATGCTGCGCGGCCTGAAGGCCTATACGAGGGATATCACCGCGATCGTGACCGTCGCGGACGACGGCGGCGGCTCCGGTATGCTCCGGGAGGACCTCGGAATGCTTCCGCCGGGCGATATCCGCAACTGTATTATGGCGCTTGCCAATACGGAGCCTACCATGCAGCAGCTGCTCAATTACCGCTTTACCGATGGGAGCCTTGCAGGCCAGAGCTTCGGCAACCTGTTTCTGGCGGCCATGAACGGCATTTCCGGCTCCTTCGACGAAGCGGTCCACCGCATGGGGGACGTTTTGGCCATTACGGGCCGTGTTCTCCCTGTGACCAATCAGGACGTGCGTCTAGAAGCGGAATTTCACGACGGCAGCCGCATTCTTGGCGAAAGCAAGATTTTTTACGCGAAAAAGATCAACAATTCCCGTATCCGCAAGGTGCGCCTCGTGCCGGAACGTCCGGCGGCGCTGCCGGAGAGCGTCCGTGCGATCCGCGAGGCGGATATCGTCGTGATCGGACCGGGAAGCCTGTATACCAGCATCATCCCGAACTTTCTGGTCAGCGGTATTGCAGACGCAGTGCGGCAGAGCCGGGCCTTGAAGATTTATGTGCTGAACATCATGACGCAGGACGGCGAGACGGACGGCTATGACGCCGACGATCACGTCCGCGCGATCCTGGAGCACGCGGGTCCCGGCGTGATGGATGTGTGCATTGCAAACGACGCGCCTGTGCCGCCTGAGATCATGGAGCCATACGCCAAAGAGGGCGTTTCGCAGCTTGAGCTGCGCCGCGAGGATCTGGAGCAGATGGGCCTTGCTGTGCGCACGTTCCCGCTCCTTGAGCCGGGACGCTATATCCGCCACAACTCCGACGCGCTGGCACGCGCGATTTTGTCGGTGTGGCGGGAATTCAGAAACTGAAACAAGCGAGGAGGCAAACGCCGTCATGTCTTTTTCATCCAACGTCAAGCAGGAGCTGTGCCGTCTGCCGATCAACCGGAAGCTGGAAGCCGCCGCAGAGCTGTACGGCATTTTGCTCTACTGCAACGCGTTTACCGCGGATCTTGTCCGCATCACGACAGAGTCGCGCGATCTGGCTGAGCGCCTGCCGCGCCTGATGAAGAAGGTCTTCGGCTTCTCCTTCGACCAGGAGCCGGAGGAGAGCGCGGGAAAGCTGCTGTTCGTGATGGAATCACAGGAAAAAATCCATAAAATGTTTGCGCAGTTTGGCCTCAGCGCGGCCAGAGACGTGACGCTGCACGTCAATTACGGGATGCTGGAGGAGGACGAAGAGCGGCTGGCGTTTTTGCGCGGCGCGTTTCTGTCCGGCGGCTCGGTCACGGACCCGGCCAAGCGCTACCACCTGGAGCTGACGACCTCTCACTATAAGGTCAGCCGCGAAACCTGCGCGCTGCTGCTCGACGCCGGATTTTCCCCGAAGGAAACGACGCGCGGCGGCAACAGCATTCTGTATTTCAAGCAGAGCGACATGATCGAGGATTTTCTGACGGCCATCGGCGCGCCGGTGTGCGCAATGGGAGTGATGGAGGCGAAGGTCGAAAAGGATCTTCGCAACGGCATCAACCGCCGCGTCAACTGCGAAACGGCAAATCTGACCAAGGTGGTCGACGCGTCGATTGAGCAGGTCGCAGCCATCCGGAAGCTTCAGAAGCAGGGACGACTCAAGGAGCTGCCGCCGAAGCTCCGCGAGACGGCAAAGCTCCGTCTCGATAATCCGGAAGCAACGCTGCAGGAACTTGCCGCCATGCAGGACCCGCCTGTTTCCAAATCCGCAATGAACCACCGTATGCGCAAGCTTGTCGCGCTTGCGGACGAAAGCTGAGAGGAGAAAACTGCCATGGCCTTTGTGCATCTGCACGTCCACAGTGAATACAGCCTTCTTGACGGAGCCTGCCGCATCGGCTCCATGATGGACCGGGTGCAGGAGCTCGGCCAGAACGCCATCGCCCTGACCGACCACGGCGTCATGTACGGCACCATCGATTTTTACCGCGCAGCGAAAAAGGCCGGGATCAAGCCCATTATCGGCTGCGAGGTCTATGTTGCGCGCAGGACGCGCTTTGACAAGGTTCACGGCGTCGATAAGGAGCCATACCATCTGGTCCTGCTCTGTGAAAACGAGATTGGCTACCGGAACCTCAGCTATATGGTTTCGCTCGGCTTTACCGAGGGGTTTTACAACCGCCCCCGCGTGGATATGGAACTGCTGCGGGAGCATCACGAGGGCCTGATCGCGCTCTCCGCCTGCCTTGCGGGCCGTATCCCGCAGGCGATCATGCAGGAGGATCTGGACGCGGCGGAGCAGGCCGCGCGTGAATACGCGGAAATTTTCGGCCCGGAGCATTTTTATCTGGAACTGCAGGATCACGGCATTCCGGAGCAGCGAACCGTCAACGGACATATTCGTAAGCTTGCTGAAAAACTGAACCTCCCGCTTGTCGTGACGAACGACGCACACTATCTGCGCAAGACAGACGCAAAAATGCAGGACGTGCTGCTCTGCATCCAGACCGGCAAGACCGTCGACGACCCAAACCGCATGAAATTTGAGACGGAGGAATTCTATCTCAAGAGCGAAGAGGAGCTGCGCAGCCTCTTCCCGGACGTGCCGGAGGCGTTTGAGAATACGGTCCGGATCGCAGAGCGCTGCAATGTGGAGTTCACATTCGGCAAGTATTTCCTGCCGGAATTCAAGCTTCCGGAGGGCGTGACGAGCCTTTCTTATCTCAACCAGCTCTGCAAAGAGGGCTTTGACGAGCTGTACGGCACGGCGCACCCGGAGTATATGCAGCAGCTGGAATATGAGATCGACATGATCGAGAAAATGGGCTTTACGGACTACTTCCTCATCGTGTGGGATTTCGTGCGCTTTGCAAAATCCGCCGGGATCCCGGTCGGCCCCGGACGCGGCAGCGCAGCAGGCTCGATGGTGACTTACTGCCTGCATATTACCGAAATTGACCCCATGAAATATGGCCTCTATTTCGAACGCTTCCTGAACCCCGCCCGCGTGACCATGCCTGATATCGATATGGACTTCGGCGATACGAGAAGGAGCGAGGTCGTCGACTATGTCCGGCAGAAATACGGCGAGGATCACGTCGCGCAGATCGTCACCTTCGGCACCATGGCAGCCAGAGCCGCCATTCGCGACGTGGGCCGTGTCATGAACTTCACGTTTGCCGAGACGGACGCCGTCGCAAAGCTCGTGCCGACGACGCTTCATATCACACTCAAGGACGCACTGAAGCAGTCCCCGCAGCTGAAGCAGATGTATGACGGCGATGCGCGCGTTAAGGAGCTTGTCGACACGGCCATGGCCCTTGAGGGTATGCCGCGCAATACCTCAACGCACGCAGCAGGCGTGGTCATTACAAAACTGCCGGTCTACAACTATGTGCCGCTTGCGACAAACGACGGTACCATCGTCACGGAATACACCATGACAACGCTTGAGGAGCTGGGGCTTCTCAAGATGGACTTTCTCGGCCTGCGCAATATCACCGTCATTGACGACGCGATCCGCGATATCCGGAAGACGGAGCCGGATTTCTCCATGTCCCGCGTGACGGACAACGACCCCAAGGTCATGGATATGCTCACGCAGGGAAGAACAGCCGGTGTGTTCCAGATGGAATCGACCGGCATGACAGGCGTCTGCATGGGCCTGAAGCCGCAGTCAATCGTAGATCTTTCCATTATCGTCGCAGCCTACCGCCCCGGCCCGATGGAGTCGATCCCGCGTCTGATCGCCTGCAAGCAGGACCCATCGCTTGTCAAATACAAGCATCCCATGCTGAAACCTATCCTTTCCGTCACCTACGGCTGCATTCTCTATCAGGAGCAGGTCATTGAGATTTTCCGGAAGCTTGCCGGATATTCGCTTGGCCAGGCGGACATGGTGCGCCGCGCCATGAGCAAAAAGAAGGTCAAGGACATCGAAAAGGAGCGCGGCGCCTTTATCCGGGGCGACGCCTCGCGCAATATCACCGGCTGCGTCGCAAACGGCATTCCGGAGCAGACGGCGGAAGCCATCTACAACGAGATGTACGACTTTGCGAACTACGCGTTCAACAAGGCGCATTCCGTCTGCTACGCGGTGATCGCGTACCAGACCGCGTGGTTCAAATGCTATTACCCGCGCGAATATATGGCGGCGCTCATGACGTCGGTGCTGGGAAGCTCGGTCAAGATCTCCGAGTATATTGCCGAGTGCCGCGCGATGGGCATTGCGCTGCTGCCGCCGGATATCAATGAATCCAACGACAATTTCACCGTCGTGCCGGGCGGCATCCGCTTTGGCCTGGCGGCGATCAAGAATATCGGACGCGGCTTTATCCAGAAGGTCATGAACGAGCGAGAGCAGGGCGGGAAGTTCACCAGCCTTGAGGATTTTGCCTCCCGTATGTACGGGACGGATCTCAACAAGCGGGCGCTGGAAAATCTCATCAAGGCCGGCGCCTGCGATGGCTTTGGACTGAACCGCGCCCAGATGCTGCGTATCTATGAGCTTGTGCTCGACGCAGCGGCCAGCCAGAAGAATAAGAATGTCGACGGCCAGATGGGTCTGTTCGATCTGCTGTCCGGCGAAGACAGCGCTGCTGCCATGCCAGCTGTGCAGGCACCGGACATCCCGGAAATGAGCGTGCAGGAGAAAATGAGTCTGGAAAAGCAGACGACCGGTCTGTATCTGTCCGGCCATCCGATGGACGAGTACCGGCCGCTGCTGCGCGGCATGGATGTGGTTCCAATCGGTGAGATTCTGGAATGCTTTGAAAACGGCGGCGATGCCTATCAGGACGAGCAGATCGTGAACATTGCCGGAATCGTCGAGGCGGTCAAGATGAAGACCACGCGCTCCGGCTCCATGATGGCCTATGTCACAGTGGAGGACGATACCGGTTCCATGGAGCTTCTGACATTCTCCACGATCCTGGGCCAATATGGCTCGCTGCTTTATGAAAACTCGCCTGTTATCCTGAATGGCCGCATTTCCGTTCGCGACGAAAAACCGCCGCAGATGGTCGTGAACCGCGTGGTGCAGATCGGGGATATGAAGGATCTGGATGCCGCGCAGGCCGCGCGTCAGACAGCGGCGCAGGCGCATACCGTTTATCTCAAAGTCGAAAGCTCCGCGCAGCGCTCGGCAAAGAAGGTCCTGCCCATTCTCAAGATGTTCCCGGGAAAAGCGCGGGCCGTGATCTATTTTGCCGACACCGGCGCAAGGATGGGTGGAAGCTGTGCGCTGGACGAGCGGATGCTGCAGGAGCTGCGGGAGCAGCTCGGCGAAAAAAATGTGGTCGTGAAATAGTCTTGTTTTTTACAAATTCGCTACACTTTTGTAACTTGACATGATATACTATAAAGAGTTGAAAAAGGAGTTGGAACGATTGCACGGAAAACGGGCGGGGCTTGCGCTGCTTGCAGCAGCACTGACGCTGCTGCTTTCAGGCTGTTTTGTCAAAACGGTCGACGAGCTGTATACGCTGCCGCGGCATTCTGATGAATATGACCGGCTGGAGCTTGCAATCGATGCGGTTCTGAGCGGCCAGAGCGCTGTCTATTCTGCGCCGGTGTCCGGCCCGAATCAGCAGTCTGTGCAGCTGGCCGATCTCGACGGCGACGGACAGGAAGAAGCGATCGCGTTTTTGAAGGCGGCAGGGGACAGGCCGCTCAGAGCCTGCATCTTTTCCCGTGTGGACGGCGATTACCACCTGACGGATGTGATCGAGGGCGACGGCACCAGCTTTGCCAGTGTCGAATACGTCCGGCTGACCGGCCAGCCGGGCATCGAGCTTGTCATCGGGCGGCAGCTGTCCACCGACGTGCTGCAATCGCTCAGCGCATATTCCTACTCCGACGGCCATGTGGCCGAGCTGATGAATGCCAATTACTCGGAATACCGCGTAGTCGACCTTGACGGCGACGGCCGGAAGGATATTTTCCTGCTCCGCTTTGAAGCAGAGCAGCCGCAGGGCATTGCAGAGCTTTACCGCTGGCAGGCCGGGCAGATGGAGCGCGAGAAGGAAGCGTATCTAACTGCCGGAGCGTCCCTTGTCAAGCGTATTCTGACCGGAAATCTGATGAAGGACATTCCCGCCGTCTTTGTGTCGAGCGCATATGAGGATACCGGACTTGTGACAGACGTCTTTGCGTTTCAGAACGGCGTGTTCCAAAGCGTCACTATGCGCGAGGCGGAAAGCCCTGTTTCCACTGTCCGCAGCTACTATGTCTACGCCTCCGATATTGACGGCGACGGGCTGATCGAGCTGCCGCAGATTTTGCCGCTTCCGTCGGCAGAGGGATCCGATGAGAACGATTCCGCGATCAGCTGGTACAACCTTGATCTGGACGGACGCAGCCTGCCAAAGCTGACGACCTATCACAGCTTTTCAGGCGGCTGGTTCTTAAAGCTTCCGGATCGCTGGAAGAACCAGTTCTGCATCACGCGCGGCGCAGAGGCGGACGGCGTGCATGGCTATGCATTTTCGCAGTGGGAAGACGGGCGGCGCACAGAGCTGATCTTTACGATCTACGCGTTTTCCGGAGAGAATCGAAATGAATCTGCATCCGCCGACGGCAGGTTCATTCTGGCCGAAAAAGGCGATATCACCTATGCGGCGAAGCTTGGAACAGGGAAGTGGGCCGAGGAGCTGTCTGCGGACAGGCTGCGGGATATGTTCCACTTTATTCATATTGATTGGAATTCGGGAGAGACATGAGGAGCGAAACAGCATGAAAAAGGTTTTGATTTTGGAAGATGAGGTCAGTATCCGCAGCTTTGTGGTCATCAATCTCAAGCGCGCCGGGTATGAGGTCGTAGAGGCCGGGACCGGAGAAGAAGCGCTGGAGCTGCTGAAGGCCAACCCGGATGTCGGCGTCGCGATCCTCGATATTATGCTGCCCGGCATCGACGGCTTTGAGGTCTGCCGCAGCATCCGGGTGACGGATAAAAAGATCGGAATTATTATGTTAACCGCAAGAAGTCAGGAAATGGACAAGATCACCGGCCTGATGACAGGCGCGGACGACTATATGACCAAGCCCTTCAGTCCTGCAGAGCTGACCGCACGCATCGACGCGCTCTACCGCCGCATTGACTCCGACGGCTCGTCCAATCAGATTGAACTCAAACACGGTCCGTTCGTGTTGAACACGCGCAACCGGACGCTGGACAAGGAGGGCCGCCGCATCAAACTGACGCAGGTGGAATATGCCATTGTCAAGTTGTTCATGCAGAATCCGGGCCGGGCGCTTTCTCGGGAGGATATCCTCGCTGCGGTCTGGGGCCGGGACTATGACGGAGAGCTCAAGATCGTTGACGTCAACATCCGCCGCCTGCGTATTAAAATTGAGGACGATACCGCAAATCCGACTTATATCACAACAGTCTGGGGCTTTGGCTACAAGTGGGGCGCATAAGGCGTGAGGTGAGGCTTTTTGAAGAAAAAGAAACGCCTGTCCGGCATTGAACGGCGCTGGTTCGTCAATAACGTGGGCGTGATCATGCTGCTGGTCGCAGCGTGCGTGCTCGGCGTGGTGTTCTCCATGGCGGCGTATTACGACACAAACCTTCGCTCCGGCCTCGAAAACAAGGCGAAAACAACAACTGATTTTTTCAGCAACTACATTTCGCAGAGCTATAAGGAATACTACCAGTCCTGCATCAAATTCGCGCAGACCTTTGAGGAAAAGGACCGGCTGGAGCTGCAGTTCATTTCCGCAAACGGAAAGCTCGTCGCCTCCTCCTACGGAAAATTCGCAGGACGCTCCCCCTCGACGCCCGAGATCCAGCAGGCCATCGACAGCCAGCAGATCCGGCACTATAAAGGCAGAAACCCGCTGACAGGGGAGCGCATTCTGGCCGTCTCCAGCCCGATGATCTATACCAACGGTGAGGTGATCGGCGTTCTGCGCTATGTGACGAGCCTGCGCAACGCGGATCTTCAGATCCTGATGATCGCGCTGATCGCCGTGACGATCGGCTTGCTTTTCATCGGCTCGATCTTTTTCCTGAGCAGCTTTTTTATCAAGTCCATTCTGGTGCCCGTCTCGCAGATCAACGCGACGGCCAGGCGCATTGCCGCCGGCTCCTACGGCGTGCAGATCCCCGGTCAGTATGACGATGAGATCGGCGAGCTGGTCAGCACCATTAATGATATGTCTGTCAAGATCGGACAGGCGGAAAAAACACAGACAGAGTTCATTTCCTCCGTGTCGCATGAGCTTCGAACGCCGCTTACAGCCATTTCCGGCTGGGGTGAGACGCTTCTGACATCCGAGAATCTGGACGCGGAAACGCGGCGCGGCGTCGTGATCATCGCGCGCGAGGCCAAGCGGCTGACCGGTATGGTCGAGGAGCTGCTGGAATTCACGCGGATGCAGGACGGGCGGTTTACGCTCCATGTCGAAACCGCCGATATTCTGGCGGAATTTGAAGACACGGTCTTCATGTACGGCAACCGGCTCAGGCAGGAGGGCATCTGCCTGCACTACGACGGCTGCGACGAGGAGATTCCGGAAATCCCGTGCGACGTTGCGCGTATGCGGCAGGTGTTTTTGAACATTCTTGACAATGCGGCCAAGCACGGCGGCGAGGGCAAACGCATCGACGCGTCCATCGCACATGAAGGGAGCTTTGTCGTCATCCGTATGCGGGACTACGGCCCCGGCATTCCGGAGGAAGAGCTTCCGCACGTCAAATTAAAATTCTATAAGGGCAGTTCCAAGGCCCGCGGCAGCGGCATCGGCCTCGCCGTGTGCGAGGAGATCGTCACCATGCACGGCGGCACGCTGACGCTGGAAAACGCGGAGGGCGGCGGTACGCTTGTCACGATCAGCATCCCCACCGGGGAAGAATAAGAGGTTTGCATGAAAAAAAAGAACAATCCTGTCAGCCAGGAAAAATTTAAAACGCTCATCGGCGGTCAAGCCCTGATCGAGGGCATCATGATGCAGGGGCCGGACAAGCGCTCCATCGTCGTGCGCGGGCCGGAGGGCCTCGTCACGAAGGTCGAACCGCTTAAAAAGCGCACAGGCATTGCCAAATGGCCGCTGATTCGCGGTGTGGTGAACTTTGCTTCGTCTATGGTATCTGGTGTAAAGGCGCTCATGTATTCGGCGGAGTTCTTCCCGGAAGAGGAAGAAGACGCGCAGCCGTCCAAATTTGAGCAGTGGCTGGAGAAGAAGCTGGGCAGCGAGAAGCTGGAAAAGGCAGTCGTATCGTTCTCTGTGTTTCTCGGCGTTCTGTTTTCTGTTGGCCTGTTCTTCCTGCTCCCGACGCTTTTGAGCGGTATTTTTGACCGCTGGATCCACAATGCCGTCGTCCGCAGCCTGATCGAGGGTGTGATCCGCATCGCGATCTTTATGGGCTATATGATCCTGATTTCCCGGATGAAGGACATGAAGCGTGTCTTTTCCTATCACGGCGCGGAGCATAAGACCATCCGCTGCTATGAGGCGCAGCTTCCGCTGACCGTTGAAAACTGCCGCGGTATGACCCGCCTGCATCCGCGCTGCGGCACAAGCTTCCTGTTTGTCGTCGTTGCAATTTCGATTTTGCTCTTTGCGCTCGTAAGCGCCGTTTTCCCGACCAGCAATATGCTTGTCCGTATGCTTATCCGGCTTGCGCTGCTGCCGTTCGTCGTGTCGATCAGCTATGAATGCAACCGCTTTGTCGGCCGTCATGACAACGCCCTGACGCGCGCACTGTCCGCGCCCGGTATGTGGTTCCAGCACTTTACGACCAACGAGCCGGATGATTCCATGCTGGAGGTCGCCATCGAAGCGCTGAAGCTCGTCATTCCGGACGAGGCGGGTGCCGACCGATGGTAAAGAAATACAGCGACCTCTATCTGCAGGCCCGCCGGGCGCTGCTGCCGTCGGAAGGGGAGAATGCCTCCATGGCCGCACGGGAGCTGTTGGCATTCGCGTCCGGGAAATCCGTGACAGCTGTGCTGGCTGATTCGAATTTATATGCAAGCGAGCAGATCGAAGAAAAACTGAGTAGTTATGTAAATCGTATGCTGGCGCACGAGCCGCTGCCGTATATTCTCGGACAGTGGGATTTCTATGGGATCTCGCTGGAGGTCACGCCGGATGTGCTCATCCCGCGCGACGACACCATGGCTGTCACCGACCTTGCGCTTGATGTTCTGCGCGGCAGGGAAGCACCGCGCGTGCTGGATCTTTGCTGCGGCAGCGGCTGTATCGGCCTCGCCATCGCGCACCAGCTGCCGGATGCCCATGTGACGCTTGCGGATATTTCGCGCCCCGCGCTGGCCGTCGCCAAGCGCAATATCAAGCGTCTGAAGCTTATGAACCGCGTAACGGCAGTCGGGCTGGACGCGCGAAAAAGAGGGCCGAGCTTTGTCGGCACGCTCGACGCGCTGGTCTGCAACCCGCCGTATGTAACGAGCGAGGAAATGACGCGGCTGGAACCGTCCGTGAAGGAATACGAGCCTGCGCTTGCACTGGACGGCGGGAAGGACGGTCTGGCATTTTACCGCGCCGTCGCCGAAAACTTTACCCATCTGCTGTCCGACGGCGGATACCTTTGCTTTGAATTCGGCCTGGGACAGCATATGGCCGTATCCATGATCCTGCAGGAATACGGATATACGGACATTGTCCTGCGGAAGGATCTGCGCGGCGTTGTCCGAGCAGTCAGAGGCAAAAAGAAGTAAAACAAATGTTTGATTTTTATCGAATGATGTGTTATAGTAGGTTCATACACAAAAGAGGAAGGAACTGAGACGATGGAAAAGAAAAAAACAGCCGATCAGACTCCCAATAACGACAAGAAACAGGCGCTTGATACGGCCATCCGGCAGATCGAGAAAAACTTCGGCAAGGGTGCGGTCATGCGCCTTGGCGACCGGCCTGATCTTCAGGTCGATGCGATTCCGACCGGTTCTCTGGCACTCGATGCTGCGCTCGGCATCGGCGGCGTACCCAAGGGAAGAATTATTGAGATCTACGGCCCGGAATCCTCCGGTAAAACGACGCTTGCACTGCATATCGTCGCGCAGGCGCAGAAGCGCGGCGGCGAGGTCGCATTCGTCGACGCTGAGCACGCGCTTGACCCGGACTATGCCGCCCGTATCGGCGTGGATATTGACTCCATGCTGGTTTCCCAGCCGGATACCGGCGAGCAGGCGCTGGAGATAACCGAGCAGCTGGTGCGCTCGGGCGCTCTGGACGTCGTCGTCATCGACTCGGTCGCGGCCCTGCTGCCGCGCAGCGAGCTGGAGGGCGAGATGGGCGAGAGCAGCGTCGGCGTCGTGGCGCGGCTCATGAGCCAGGCGCTGCGCAAACTCGCGGGCGTCGTGTCGAAGACCGGCTGCATAGTCATCTTCATAAACCAGCTGCGCGAGAAGATAGGCGTCATGTACGGCAACCCGGAGACGACGCCGGGCGGCCGCGCGCTCAAGTATTTCGCCAGCGTGCGCATAGACATGCGCCGCATCGAAACGCTCAAGAACGGCTCCGAGATGATAGGCAACCGCACCCGGGCCAAGGTCATAAAGAACAAGGTCGCGCCCCCCTTCAAGGAGGCGGAGTTCGACATCATCTACGGCCAGGGCATCTCGAAGGTCGGGGAGATAATAGACCTCGCCGTGAAGCTGGAGCTCATAGACAAGGCAGGCGCCTGGTTCACGGTGGGCGAGACCCGGCTGCAGGGCCGCGACAACGTGCGCGAGTATCTGGAGCAGAACCCTGAGGTCATGGGCAGGCTGGAGCAGCAGATACGCGACAACGCGCACAAGCTCATGACCCCGCAGGCCCGCAAGGCGGCCATAGCCGCGGGCCGGGCCGTGGACATCTCGGCGGACGATTTCGATGGCTGAGACCCCCGCCGAGAGGGCGAAGGCCCGCGCGCTGCGCCTGCTGGAGAAGCGGGATTATTCCGAGGCCGAGCTCGCCGCGAAGCTCGTGGAAAAGGGCGATGACCCGGACTCAGCCCGCGCCGCGGCTGCGCGCATGGCCGAACTCGGCTTTGTGAACGACGAAAACTACGCGGCCATGGTCGTGCGGCACTACGCCGCGAAGGGCTACGGCCGCGCACGGATACGGGAGGAGCTGCGCCGCCGGAAGCTGCCGCGCGAGCTCTGGGACGCCGCGCTCGAGGAGCTGCCGGAGCAGTCGGACACGGTTGAGCGCCTGCTCATGCAAAAGCTGCGCGGCCGCGCCCCGGAGGGGGCCGAGCTGCGCCGCGCCTGCGCCGCGCTCATACGCCGGGGCTTCTCCTGGGAAGAGGTCTCCTCCGCGGCGAAGAGGCTCAGTCATGGATTGGAGTTGGACGAATGAAGGTAGGCATGATCTCCCTCGGCTGCCCGAAGAACCGGGTCGCCTCGGAGCAGATGCTCAAAAAGCTCGCGGACGCGGGCTTTGAGCTCACGAACGACGAGACCGAGGCCGAGGCCATCGTCATAAACACCTGCGCCTTCATAGAGGACGCAAAGCAGGAGGCCATAAACACCATCCTCGAAACGGCCCGGCTCAAGGAGACGGGCCGTCTCAAAAAGCTCGTCGTCGCCGGCTGCCTCTCGGAGCTCTACAGGGACGAGATCATCTCCGAGATGCCGGAGGTGGACGCCGTCATCGGCGCGGGCAGCTACGACGAGGTGGCGGCGGCCCTGGAGGGCGCGCTCAGGGGCGAGAAGCCGGTCATAATAGGCGACAACTGCGCCGCCGTCTCGGAGACGGGGCGCGTCATCAGCACCGGCGGGGTCTGGGCCTACCTGCTCATAGCGGACGGCTGCGACAACCACTGCTCCTACTGCCTCATCCCGAAGATACGCGGGCGCTTCCGCTCCCGGCCCATGGAGAACATCCTGGCCGAGGCCCGACAGCTGGCAGAGCGCGGGTACAGGGCTGTCTCTTATACACATCTCCGAGCCCACGAGACTACGCTGCATCT
>ENA-OYVV01000443-OYVV01000443.1-human-gut-metagenome-genome-assembly--contig:-NODE-443-length-13206-cov-5.155197_pt1 | contig 13206 bp, 9 predicted proteins | sample MGYA00244164_ERZ653385 | MGnify/ENA primary metagenome ERZ653385 (study PRJEB26926, sample SAMN06165153) | human gut metagenome | biome: ENVO:00009003; feature: ENVO:2100002; material: ENVO:00002003... | reverse complement strand
ATGCAGCGTAGTCTCGTGGGCTCGGAGATGTGTATAAGAGACAGGCCCGCGTCCTTTATCATCTCGCAGAAGACAAGGGCGGAGGCGGTGAGCTCCTCGTCGTTTATGTCCTCGGCGCGGGAGTCCTCAAGCGGCTCCCAGTCGAAGGCGACGGGCATGGAGATGTCGTAGTCCTTGATAAGGTCGAGGACAAAGAGGGCCTCCTCGGCGGCCTCTATGGCGCCCATGGACTGGGAGAAGAAGTAGACGCCCACGTCGAGCCCGGCGTCTATGGCGCCCTGCATGTTCTGCTCGAACTTCTCGTCCACGAAGAGCTCGCCCTCGGAGGAGCCGCGGTAGCCGCAGCGTATCATGGCAAACTCTATGCCCGCGTCCGCGACGGCCTGCCAGTCGATGTCGCCCTGGTAGAAGGAGACGTCGATGCCGAGGCGCGTCTCGTAGACGTCGCCGGTGTAGACGGGGATGCCGTCCTCGCCTGTTTCAAAATCCGACTCGGACAGCTGGGAGACTGGCACGCCCCCGGCCTCGTCCACCCACTCCTCTCCTGCGCCGGTGTTCACGTATATCATGCCCTCATGCGGGTCGGGCGTGGGCTCCGGCTCGCCGCCGCAGGCGGCAAGGCCCAGGGCCAGGGATATGAGCAGCAGTATCGCGGTAAGTCTTTTCATTGTCTCGTCCTTTCGTATCCGACGGGATTCGACACATGATACCACATAAATGTGAACAAATCAAACCCGGCGCTTAGGTCCGGCGTTCAGCAGCACTACGGCTGAGAGCACGAGCACGACGCCGCAGTATGACAGAAGGCCCATACGCTCGTGGAACACGGCTGCGCCGACGATGGTTGCCACGACAGGCTCGACGGAGGCCATGATGGAGGCGCGGCCTGTCTCCATGCCCGTGAGGCCGTGGGTATAGAGCAGATAGGGCAGGTAGCAGGTGACGACGCCCGCGCCGATGGCGAGGGCCAGGTTCCCGCCGGAGGCCGCCGCCGTCTCGAAGACGCCGTCCACGCCCCAGATGAGCGCCGCGCCCAGGGCGGCCAGCAGGCAGGAATAGAAGTTTATCGTGTTGCTGGAATAGCCGCGCTCCAGGGCGTAGCGGGCGAAGATGCTGTACATGGCGTAGCCGAAGCCCGCGCCGAGGCCGTAGAGTATGCCCGCCGTCGAAAGGGCCATATCCCCAGCGCCAAGGCCGGAGACCAGGGCGCATCCGAGAAAGGCCAGCAGCACGGCGAGGAGCTTCAGGCCCGTCAGCCGTTCCTTGAAGAGCAGGGCGGAGAGCAGGGTCACGATGGCCGGGGCGGTGTAGAGCAGGATGGCCGCAGCGGAGAGGCTCATGTAGTTCATGGCCTGGAAGTAGCAGAAGGTGAAAAACAGCAGGCTCACGACGCCGCTGCCGAAAAAGCACCAGGCGTCCCGCAGCCGCACGCGAAACTGGGAAGGCCCCGTCAAAAGCAGCGTCAGAGCGAAGCAGAGCGCCGCGACGCCGCAGCGCAGGACGATGACGCCGGAGGAGCTGAAGCCCGCCTCGCCCATATAGCGGCGAAACAGGCCCATGAAGCCCCAGAGGCAGCCCGCAGCCAGGATGGAGAGGGTATATGTGTTCTTGCTCTTGTTCATCATATCAGCTCGCTTATGAGGTCGTAGAGGGGGACGTAGGCGATGGGCAGGAAGACAGCCGGCAGCATGTTGGCCACGCGCATGCGCTCCTGCCTTAGCCCGAGCAGGTTTATTGACAGGCCCAGCAGCAGCACGCCGCCGACGGCGGACATCTCGCCCACGACCCGCTCCGTGAGGTAGGGGGAGAGGGCCGAGGACAGCAGCGTCAGCCCGCCCTCGGTGATGAGAACGCAGACGGAGGAGGCCATGACTCCCGCGCCCAGCCCCGCGCCGAAGGCGAGGGAGGCCACGAAGTCGAGCACGGCCTTGGCGTAGAGGATGGAATTGTCGCCGTTTATGCCGGCCTCGACGCTGCCCATGACGGTCATGCTGCCGACGCAGTAGAGGATGGAGCAGGAGACGAAGGCCTGGGCAAAGCCGCCGTCGCCGCCAGCGAGGCGCTTCTCAGCCAGAGCGCCGAGGGCCTCGACCCTGTCGTCTATGCGCAGCAGCTCGCCGAGCAGGGTGCCGATGGAGACGCATAGGATGAGGCAGAGCGTGTCGGAAACGCCGACGACGCAGACTATGCCGAGCCCCAGGCTCACAAGGGCAAGCGCGGCCATGAGCGCGGAGGTGTATTTTGGGTTTATCCGGCCGCGGAAGGCCAGCCCTACGGCCCCGCCGAAGAGCACGCCCGCGGAATTGGCAAGCACACCGAGCATGAAAAAGCCTCCCAGACGTCGAAATCGCATGGAAATGATACAATTCCCGGCGAAAGATGTCAATAGCCCAAGTTGACAGCGGGGGGTAAAACGTAGTAATATAACATTTACGCGGGCATGATGGAATTGGCAGACATGCGAGATTTAGGTTCTCGTGCCTTTGGCGTTGGGGTTCAAGTCCCCATGCCCGCACCACGCCGGAGCAGAGACGATCTGCTCCGGCGTTTCGGTTATGACATCTGCGGCGGCTTCATGCGCCTGGAGCCGGAGAAACAGAGGTGCCAAATGGAGCTGCACGACATTTTAAAGCGCATAGACGCCGTGCCCGCAGCGGAAGGGGCGGCGATAACACAGCTGAGGCACGAGGAGGACGACGAGCCATACCAGGTTTGGAAAATCGACACCGGCGGAGCCGCCTGCATCCTCAAGCAGGCCAAGGGCTTTGAGGAGGAGATATACCGGGACATCCTCGGCGTTTTAAACGAGGGCTGTGTCCCTGACGTATATCAGACTGTCGCAGACGGAGAGAGGACCTACCTCCTCATGGAATATGCGGAAGGGGAAGACCTGCGCCGCTGCGACCGCGCCAGACTGACGCTGGCCCTGGACGCGCTCATCTCGCTTCAGGCGAGGACCTGGGAGAGCCGGGAGCTTGCGTCCTGTGGCTACAGCTTCGACAAGAGCCTGCGCGACCGTGAAAGGCGCGGGCAATTCCTGAAAGACCCGCTGCTGGAGGAGGCCTATGCGCTGTTTATGCGGGCCTACAGCTCCGTTCCGAGGGCGCTCTGCCATGACGACCTGCTGCCCTTCAACGTCATCGTCTCGGACGACAGGGCGGTCCTGATAGACTGGGAGTACGGCGGCATCCTGCCCTACCCCTCGTCTTTCGCCCGCCTCATCGCCCACGGCGAGGAGGCGGAGGACGCGCTGTTCCACATGACGCGGGAGGACAGGGACTTCGCTATAGATCATTACTATGACAAGCTCCTGCGTGAGCGGGGGATAGCTTACGCGGACTGGCGCCGGACCCTCGAACTCTTTTTGTTCTACGAATACTGCGAATGGGTGTTCGTCGGCCACAAATACGGCGACACGGAGAGCGAATACTACAAAAAATACCTGCCCCTGGCCAGACGGCAGGCCCTCGCGCTCATACGGGGGCGGGCAGAATAAAAAAAGACGCCTGCACACGCAGGCGTCTTTTTTACTTGGTTCAGCCGACCAGGACTGCGCCGCCTACCGGACGGATGGACAGGATGTGGCAGCTGCCCTCGCCCAGGACGGACTCCACGGCGGAGCGGAAGCTCTCTTTCATGTCCAGGGGCACGAAGGCCTGTATGGTGCCGGCGAAGCCGCCGCCGTGGACGCGGCAGGCGCCGCGGCCGCCCAGGGCGCGCTCCGCCACGGCGAGGGCCACGGCCATGGCCTGCTCCTTCACCGCGCCTGTCGGCGTGATGTTCTGCAGCAGCTCCCAGGAGGAGCGCCCGGATTCGCGCACCAGGGCCAGAAAGCCCTCCGTATCCCCGCGCTCCAGAGCGTCCGCCTCCTCGGCGGAGCGCCGGTCGTCCGCGAAAAAGTGCATCGCACGCAGCACGGCCCTGTCGCCCGCCGCGCGGCGCAGCTCCGGCAGCGCGCGCATAAACTCGGCCTCGTCCACCTCGCGGAGCACACGCTTGCCGAACTGGGCCGCTATCTGGCCCACCTCCTCGGGTATGGAGGCGTACTCACCCGTAAGCGCCGCGTGGCTCGCGCCGGAGTCTATTATGCACAGGGCATAGCCCATGGCCTCCAGGTCCACGGAGACGCTGCGAACCTCGGGCTTCAGGGGATCGGCAAAGTCTATGGCAACGGCCCCGCCGACGGAGGAGGCCATCTGGTCCATCAGCCCGCTGGGCTTGCCGAAGTAGACGTTCTCCGCCCGCTGGCCAAGCTGCGCTATGGTAACAGCGTCAAGCTCACCGCCGCAGAACAGGCAGTTTTCGATAACGCCCAGAAGCACCTCGCAGGCTGCCGAAGAGGACAGGCCCGAGCCGGGCAGCACCTCCGAGACCGCATAGGCGTCAAACCCTGCAACTTTATAGCCGCGCTCCGCTACGAGCCCTGCCATGCCGCGCACAAGGGCGGCCGTGGTCTCGCGCTCGTCTGCCTTGGGGAGCAGCTCGTCCAGGCCTATTTCCACCAGCGGCCAGCCCTCGGACTGGAACCTTATCCTGTCCGTGCCGTTGGGCGAAGCGCAGGCCAGAAAGTCCAGGTCCACGGCTCCGGCCAGCACGCGGCCGCGCTGATGATCGGTATGGTTGCCGCAGATCTCGGTACGTCCGGGCGCAGAGCAGAGCACCACGGGACGCTCCTCGTCCGCGTCGAAGCTGCGGGCAAACCCCTCCAGCACATTTGCTACTTTGTCCCTGCCGTTCCCGCCGTATTTGAGCCGGGACAATACAATGTCCAGCTCGCCGGCGTCCAGGGCGCGGCGCACGGCACCCAATTTCTGCATAGTAATTCTCTCCTCTTTTCAGTTCCGGTATGGGGCATGATAAAACCGCTGCAAAGAAGGCGGACAGGTCACATCTGCTTTGCAGCGGTTTACTGCGTGTTTAAATGGGATCTTACTTCTTCTGGACGTACTTCAGGCAGTCAAGCATGACCGCGACAAGTATTATAATACCGGAGAACACAAACTGCAAGTTAGTATCGATGCCCAGCGTGGTCAGGGAGTAGGTCAGCGCGGTGAAGATAAAGACGCCGACGACGACGCCGGAGATCTTGCCTATGCCGCCTGTGAACGAGATACCGCCGACGACGCAGGCCGCGATGGCGTCCATCTCCCAGCCCTGGCCGTAGGCCGCGGAGCCGGAGCCTATCATGCGGATGCACTCAAGCCAGGAGCCGAAGCCGTAGAGCACGCCGGCCATGATGAAGGCGCCGACCGTGACCTTGAACACGGAGATACCGGAGACGGAGGCCGCCTCAGGGTTTCCGCCGACGGCGTAGAGGTTTTTGCCAAAGGTGGTCTTGTTCCAGATGAACCACACGACCACAACGGCAGCCGCCGCCCAGAGTATGATGGTCGGGAACTTGCCCAGGCGCGGGATTATCATGGTGGGGATAGTGCTGTCGATGCCGCCGAAGGAGACGCCCTTCGTCGAGTAGGTGACGAGGCCGAAGATGACGAGCATGTTGGCCATGGTCGAGATGAAGGGGTGCATCTTGAACTTCGCGGTGAAGAAGCCGGCGATCGTGGTGAAGATGGTGCACAGCACGATGCAGACGATGAGCGCGAAGAACACGCGGCCCAGGATGGGCATGCCCGTGAAGTCGAAGACCTTCCCGAACACGGAGCCGGTGTTGGGGCCGTTGTGCATGATGATGGTCGCGGCCGTCATGCCCATGCCTACCATACGGCCTATGGACAGGTCCGTGCCGGCCAGGAGGATGAGGCCCGCGACGCCCAGAGCCAGGAACATACGCGGCGAGGCCTGGGACAGGATGTTCAGAATGTTGTTCACGGTGAGCAGCGGCACGCCCTTTATTATGGGCGTGGCTATGCACAGGCCGATGAAGATGATGATTATCGCTATGTACAGGCCGTTGCGCAGGAAGAAGTCGCGCCTGTTGAAGGTGTAGCGGTAGTTCTCCGCCTTCTGGGACATGCTCTCGCCGACGGTGAACTTGGACATGCGCAGCAGGTCGATGAGGTGGTACTTGTGGTCAAAGGCGGCGTGGCGCCTGTCCTTGATGTTCTGCTTCTCCTTGAGCAGGGACATCTTCGCGTCGAAGAGGCGGTTCTTGTGGACGTACTTCTCGTCCTTGAGTTCCTGCTGGTCGGAGAGCTTGGCCACGGTCTCCTGATGCTCGCGGTTGAGCTGATCGACGGCCTCCTTGTACCTCTCCTGGGCCCTGACGTTCTCCTCCGCGCAGCTGGCGACGACAGCCTGATAGTAGGCGCCGTAGTTGGCCTTGAGGTAGCTCTCGGCCTCGGCAATGAGCTTCGCGACCTCGGCCTTGTTCTTGGCCTCGACCTCCTTGGCCTTTTCGAGCTCCTTCTTGAGCTCGGCCGCGCGCTTCTGCTTCTCTTCAGCGGTATAGATGCGGTCGCGCTTGAGGTTCTCAAGGCTGCTCTGTATGTCCAGGACCTTGTCAGTGCCGTTCAGACGCAGGGCGTTTATCTTCTCCTGTATGGCGCCGACGTGCTCGTCTATCGGCGCAAGGAGCTGAGCTTCCTGCTCAGCGGTCAGAATCTTTGTGTTTTCTGCAACCATAAACGTTTTCTCCTACCTTACAGGTATTTTGCGCTGAGTCTCAGGAGCTCCTCCTGGTCCGTTTCCTTCGTGTTCACGATGCCGGAAAGGTGTCCGTTGGACATGACGCCTATGCGGTTCGTGATGCCGAGGATCTCGGGCATCTCCGAGGATACGACGATTATCGTCTTCCCCTGCTTGGCCATGCGGATGATGAGCTCGTATATCTCGTATTTCGCGCCGACGTCTATGCCGCGCGTCGGCTCGTCCATCATAAAGACCTGCGGCTCGCGCTCGAGCCACTTGCCGAATATGACCTTCTGCTGGTTGCCGCCGGAGAGGCTCGTTATCATGTCGTCCGGACCCATGCACTTGGTGCGCATGGTCTTTATCTCCTTGTTCGTGGCCTTCACCATTTTGGGCGTGGAGAGGGCCGGGCCGGACTTGTACTGCCTGAGGTTGGCGATGGTGGTGTTGAAAGTGAGGTCGCATTTGAGGAAGAGGCCGTTGGCCTTGCGCTCCTCGGTTATCATAGCAAAGCCGTGCTCGATGGCTTCCTTTGCGTTCGAGAAGTTCATGAGGCGATTTTTGAAGTACACGCGCCCGGCAGCCCTCGTGCGCACGCCGAAGATCGTCTCCAAAAGCTCGGTCCTGCCCGCGCCGACGAGACCGTAAAGGCCGAAGATCTCGCCTTCCCTGACGTCGAAGCTCACGTCCTGCAAATACGGCGCGTACTTCGTGGAGAGGTGCTGCACGGAGAGGATGGTGTCTCCCGGCTTGTTGTCCACGGGCGGGAAGCGGCTCTCGAGAGAGCGGCCGACCATGGCGGTGATGAGCTCGCCCATGTTGGTCTCCGCCGCGGGCTTCGTCATGACCAGCTTGCCGTCCCGCAGCACGGAGATCTCATCGCAAATCTCAAATATCTCGTCCATCTTGTGCGAGATGTAAATGAGCGAAATGCCCTGGTCGCGCAGCATCCGCATCATCTCAAAGAGCTTGTCTACCTCCTGAACAGTCAGAGAGGAGGTGGGCTCGTCCAGGACTATGACCTGAGAGTTGTAGGAGATGGCCTTGGCTATCTCACACATCTGACGCTGGGAAACGGACATGTTCCGCATGGGCTGGCTGAGGTTCACGGTCATGCCCAGCTTGCGGAAGAGCTCGGAGGCCTTCTTTTTCATGTTCCCCTCGTCTACCACGCCGACGGAACTCGTCGGATACCGGCCGAGGAAGAGGTTGTCCGTCACGTTCCGCTCCAGGCACTGGTTGAGCTCCTGGTGCACCATGGCGATACCGTTTTCCAGTGCGTCCTTAGGCCCGGAGAAGCTTATCTCCTTGCCGTTTAAGAAGATCTTGCCCTCGTCCTTCTGGTAGGTGCCGAAAAGACACTTCATCATCGTGGATTTTCCGGCGCCGTTCTCGCCCATCAGCCCCATGACAGTTCCGCGCTTCACGTCCAGGTTGATATGGTCAAGCACCCGGTTGCGCCCGAAGGACTTGCTCATACCGCGTATTGACAGGACGATGTCGTTTTTCGCATCTGCCATTCTAGTTACTCCCGTTTAAGAATTCTCCGGCTCCTGCCGGTTTTCATCACAAATTGCTATCAGGGGGATGCGTGATCCCCCCAATAGCAAAGGTTTCAGTTAACTGTGAGTTTTACTGCGCGCTGATCACTGGCTCAGGATGCCGGTGTAGGAGGCGGCGTTGTCGGTCTTCACCATGTTGATGGCGAAGGCGTCGTACATGTCGGGGTTGCCCAGACGGTTCGTGATGTTGGACTCGGTCTGGCCGTCGCCGGCTATGTACTCAACGTTCAGGTTCAGCAGGTCGTCGTACTTCTGGAGCAGCGGCTGGTAGGTGGAGCCCAGGAAGTTGTCGGCGGAGTTGTAGATGTTCAGCCAGACGTTCTTGGTCGGGTGGGCAGTCGCGTCGAGCTGGTTGGAAACGGGCTCGTAGGTGACGGTGGAGTCGAGGAAGCTCTCGTAGTTCTCAGCGGTCACGGCCACGTTCAGGGCGTAGTAGCTGCGGGAGGCCTCGTCGTAGTAGAAGACCTCGTCGCTCAGGACATTGCCAGCGTCGTCGGCGGTGCCGATACCGGTGTCGATGTCCACGCCGTCAAGGGCGTTGCGCAGGACGCGGAGGGTCAGGTAGGCCTGCACGTCGGCGTGCTGGCTGATGGTGCCGCCGTAGCCCTCGGCGATGGCGGCAACGGCGTCGGAGTTGGCGTCGTAACCGAAGGTGGGCACGCCCTCAGCCTTGGACCAGGCGAGGAACATGGACATGCCCATGCCGTCGTTGTTGGAGGCCACGATGTCGATCTGCTCACCGAAGGAGGAAGCCCAGGTGCCGATGGCGTTGCCGGCGGTGGCGGCGTCCCAAGTGGCGCCGGCGGAGTTCTTCATCTCCTGAGAGGCCAGCTCACGCACGATGTAGGTGGTGCCGTCGATCTCGAGGGTGCCGTCCTTGACGTAGGTGGAGGTGCCGTCGATGTTGGTGCCGACAGGGGTGCTGTCGATGACGCCGTCGACCTCGACGGCGGTGCCGAGCGCGCTGCGCACGCCGCGGGTACGGGCGATGGAGTCGTTGTGGCCGATGTCGCCGATGGCCAGGACGTAGCCGATGATGCCGTCGCCGTTGCGGTCAAGGCCCTCGATGTTGTTCTGGATGTACTCAAGGATCATGGTGCCCTGGAGCTCGGCGCCCTGGTTCGCGTCGAAGCCGACGTAGTAGGTGTTGTCGTTGAAGGTCAGAGCGGCCATGTCGAGCTCGCCGGTGGTGCTGTTGGAGGGCTGGCGGTTGAACCAGACCAGGGGCTTATCCTTGTTGGCAACGGTGCCGTCGCCGCTGTCGGCGGGAGCCTCGCTGGCCGGAGCCTCGCTGGCCGGAGCGTCGCTGGCGGGCGCGTCAGAGGGGGTGCCTTCGGTCCCGCCGCAGGCGGCAAGCGCGAAGACCATGACGAGTGCGAGAAGCAGGGCAAGAAGTTTCTTCATGGCAATTCTCCTTTTTCATTTCGAATTGAACAGGGCGGCCTGGCCGCGCCTGTCCCTCATATATAAATCATATTAAAATTTGGTTGGAAAAACAAGGTGAAATATCACTGAAAGGAGGTAGAAAATTTTATTTGAACCTGATAAAATATTAAAAATTGGCCATGAAGAATTATGCAACAAGCACAAGAAATTTACTGTTCAAAGGCGAACAGGGCCTTCTGACTGTCCATAGAAAACATATTTTCCCTATCCACCACCTGGGTGGATGTATCCACAGTCTTTGCCAGTCCGGAGTCCTGGCCCGTGAGCAGTTTGTAGGCGCTCTCGACGCCGAGGTAGCCCATGGCGTAGGGGTTCTGGACCACAAGGGCGTCCACGCAGCCGTCCTGGAGCCCGTCCACGGTGGCGACGTTGGAGTCGAAGCCGACAAGGAAGACGCTCTCTGACAGGCCCAGCTCCTTCACGGCCTCGGCGGCGCCGACGCTGGTGGGCTCGTTGAAGGCGAGCAGGACGTTTATGTCCGGGTGCTCTTCGAGCATGGCGGTGGTGTCCTCCCGGGCCTTTCCGGCCTCGGCCAGGGTGTTGATGACGGCGGCTATTTCGGCGCGGCCGCTCTCCTCCAGGACGGCGAGCGCGCCGTGCTCCCGCTCCTGGCCGTTGGCGCTGCTTATGTCGTAATTGACGACGCCTACGGTAAGGGGGCCCTCCACGCGCTCAAGAGCGGCGCGCGCGGCCATCTGACCTGCGGCGTAGTTGTCCGTGCCTATGTAGGTGCTGACCATGTCCGAGGCTACGGAGCTGTCTATGGCGACTATCTTCACCCCGGCGCGCGCGGCCTCGTCTATGGCGGAGGCGTTGTTCTCGTAGTCTATGGCGGAGAAGACTATGGCCTCGGCCCCGGCGGCAACGGCGTCCGCGACCATGCGGTTCTGCGTCTCGTAATCCTCCTCCGTATCCGGGCCTATTATGCTCAGGGCGACGTTATACTCCGTTGCGGCTGCCTCGGCCCCGGCGAAGACGGACAGCCAGAACTCCGTCTGTGTGGACTTTGCCACAAGGGCCACGGAATGCTGCCGGAGCTCGGCGCCCGTCCCGCAGCCGGAAAGGAGCAGGGCGCAGAACAGGATGCAGCAGAGCGCGCGGCTACTTCGTCTCATGGTCGCCCTCCTTTATCTTCGGCATGCGTATCTCGACGCAGGTGCCGACGTCCGGCTCGCTGGTGATGTGCAGGCCGTAGCTTTTGCCGAAATAGATCTTGAGCCTGTCGTTGACGTTCTTGATGCCGATGCCTGTGCGGTCCGTGGGGCCGTGCTGCATGATGGCCTCGATCTGTTCCTCGCTCATGCCCACGCCGTTGTCCCGGACGGAGAAGACGATGTCGTCCCCGTCCTGCCTCACCAGCACGTCTATGCGCCCCTCGTCCACCATGAGGTCCAGGCCGTGGTTGATGGAGTTTTCGATGATGGGCTGGAGGGTTATCTTGTTGCAGTAGTAGCTCAGGCAGTCGGGGTCCACGTCGAAGTCGTAGGTGAACTGGTTTTTATAGCGGTACATCTGGATCTGGAGGTAGCTCTCGGCGTGCTCTATCTCCTTGGCGATGGGTATAAGCTCGTGGCCGCGGCTGATGCTGATGCGGAACAGGCGCGCCAGGGCGTGGACCATGCGCACGGCGTCGGCGTTGCGGCCCTGCTCGCACATCCAGGCGATGGAGTCCAGGGTGTTGTAGAGGAAGTGGGGGTTTATCTGGGCCTGGAGCGCCTTCAGCTCGGTCTTGCGGAGGTTTATCTCCTCCTCGCGCACGGTGGTCATGAGCTCCTGTATGCGCAGCACCATGTGCTCGAAGCTGTCCGAAAGCTCCTGCACCTCCCGGGTGCCGCCTACGGGCTTGTGTGCGAAGTGGTCCGCGTCGGACTCGAAGCTCTCCATGGCCGAGGCGAGGCCGCGCAGCGGCCGGCCCAGGAAGCGGAAGAGCAGCCAGCTGGTCAGCAGCGCCGCGCCCAGCACGACCACGGCCAGCAGGCAGGAGAGGCGTATCATGTCGTTCACGTTGCGGTTCACGAGCTCGTCCACGTAGCTGACGCCGACGGCGCGCCAGTCGCTGCCCTCGACGCTCGCCAGGCAGTAGATGACGGTGTCGTCCGCGTAGTCGCCGTCCTCCAGCGCGGCGAGGGCCTCCGTGTCCTCGCTCTTCAGCCCGGCGTAGAGCAGCTGCTGCTGGGGGTGGTAGACTATGTTGCCCTCCCTGTCCATGAGGAAGCAATAGCCGCGCTGGCCGATGCTGACGTTTTTGAGGTAGCTAGAAATGCTGGAGAAGCTGATGTCCAGGGAGACCCATGCGGCCTCGCCCCCGCCCTCAAGCGGGGCGGTCATGGTGACCACCCAGGGATAGTAGCCCTCGAAGATGGTCTCGACGTGCGGGGCCGTCATGTAGGCGCCCTCGCTCTCCCGGGCCGCGCCCAGGTCGAAGGAGAGGTTCTGGAAGATGTTCTCCCTCGGCTCCCGGCCGGGGGACCAGCAGTCGAGCAGCTCGCCCCCGGCGGAGTAGCTCGTGACGGCCACGACGTCCGGGCGGTATTTCAGGAAGGCGGCCAGCAGCCAGTCCCGGCTTTCCCCGCTCTCGGAGACGGACTGCTCGACGAGCTCCATGGCCTGGCCCATGTCCCGGAGATAGCTGCCCACGGTGTTCGAGACCTGGGAGACGGCCTGGGAGCTGCTCGTGCGGGCGCTCTGGACCATGGCGCTCCGGTAGCGGTCGAGAAAGAGCAGGATACAGCACAGCAGGATGATGGCCACCGTGCCGACGACCATGGTGACGAGGATGGTGGTTATGCGCAGCCCGGTGCGCGGAGCCCTGGCGTTCAAGTGGCCTCACCCGGCCTTTCCGCCTCCAGCCTGCGCCTGAGCGCGTTGGGGGACTCGCCGCTGTATTTCTTGAAGCAGTAGCTGAAATAGTGCTGGTCAGTGTAGCCGCAGCGGCGGGAGACCTCCTGGACCCGGAGCGGGGTGGAGACGAGCAGCTCCCGCGCGGCCTCCATGCGCTTGCGGATGAGGATGTTTATGAAGGTCTCGCCGGCGTATTTCTTGATGCAGGCGCTCAGGTGGTTGGGGCTGACGTCGAGCATGCCGCTGATGGAGACAAGGGAGAGCCCGGCGTCCATGTAGTTCTGGTCTATTGCCTCAAGGGCGCGGCGGCACAGCAGGCTCCCGCCCCGGGCGGCCGGGGCGAGGTCGCTTATAAACTGCGCGCCGCCCTCCGAGCGGTCGCCCTGGCGCAGGGCCTCCATAGCCTCGCGGTAGGCCCCGTGCAGCTCTGACAGGCCGCGCACCATGCGGCTGACGCCTATGCGGCAGCGGCGGCCCAGCACGCGCTCCGCCATCTGGGGCAGCTCGTCCGCGAGAATGTGCAGGTACTCGTCAAAGTCCGAGGCATTGCCCAGCAGCACGCTTATTACCTTGCCGGAGGCGAAAAAGCTCACGGAGCGCAGGTACTTCGACGCGAGCCTTTCCACCGAGGCGACAAAGGCCGGGGCCGTGCGGTTCGCGCCCTCCTGATCCAGCAGGGTGGAGACCATTACCGTGTAAAAGGGCCTGTCGTTCCTGTCGCGCAGCAGGCCGCACTGGCGCTGTCTCTTATACACATCTCCGAGCCCAC
>ENA-OYVV01000441-OYVV01000441.1-human-gut-metagenome-genome-assembly--contig:-NODE-441-length-13249-cov-6.149538_pt1 | contig 13249 bp, 10 predicted proteins | sample MGYA00244164_ERZ653385 | MGnify/ENA primary metagenome ERZ653385 (study PRJEB26926, sample SAMN06165153) | human gut metagenome | biome: ENVO:00009003; feature: ENVO:2100002; material: ENVO:00002003... | reverse complement strand
CTCGAGCCAAGGCGGAGAAATACGCCAAGATCCTTGCCAAAACCATTGTCAACCCTGATGGTGATGACAGCAATCGCGGACAGAATGCCTTTTTCTATGATGCGGCGGAGGGCTTGCTCACTTCAGTCATCCTGATGCTGGCGGAGTTTCTACCGCCGGATAAGGAGCATCCCCAGGAACGCCGGCACATCGTCTCTGTCTTCAAGCTGGTGCAGGATCTGCTGGAACCCAGCAAGGTAAAGGGCAAGAGTCACTTCCAGCTCCTGATGAGTAAGCTACCGCCTGACCACAAGGCCAGATGGTTTGCAGGTGCTGCACTCAACAGCGCGGAGCAGGCCATGGCCTCTGTCATGTCCACGGTGCTTTCTCGCCTCAATGCGTTTCTGGACTCGGAGCTGGAGCAGGTGCTTTGCTTCGACAGCGTCATCGATGCAGAGAAGTTTGCTTCTGAAAAGTCTGCCATCTTTCTCATTCTTCCGGAGGAGGACACCACCAAAAATTTCATGGCGGGCTTGATGATTCAAAATCTGAGCCGTGAATTGTTTGCTGTGGCGGATGAAAACGGTGGAAAGCTGCAAAACCGTGTGGTACTGTATTGCGATGAATTTGGCACTATGCCGCCCTTCGATGTCCTCCCGTTGTTCTCAGCAGGCCGTTCCCGCCGCCTGACGCTGGTGCCGATCATTCAGTCCTTGGCACAGCTTGAAAAGAACTACGGAAAAGAAGGAAGTGAAATTATTCAGGACAACTGCCAGGACACCATCTTCGGTGGCTTCGCACCAAACAGCCAAACGGCGGAGGTGCTGTCCAAGGCACTCGGAAACCGCACTGTTCTGTCTGGATCGGTGAGCCGAGGAAAGAACGATCCCAGCCAAAGCCTGCAGATGATGGAGCGTCCGCTGCTGACGCCAGATGAGCTGAAGTCTATTCCCAAGGGAAGTTTTATCGTCCAAAAGACAGGACAGCATCCCATGCGTACCCGCCTGCGGCTTTTTCTTGAATGGGGTATCACTTTCGAGGAGCCTTATATCGTGCCGGAGCGGGCAGATCGTGCGGTAGCCTATGCCAACCGTGAGGATCTGGAGCGAAACCTTCCGCAGTCAAGCAAGGCAGAAGATGCGGATGTGAGCGGAGCCTATGCCGTTTCCAGACGCGGCGGCATGTCCCATGAGCCTGCCGTAGAGAAGCCCCGGCGCAGGGGCGGAAAGCAAATGAAGACCTATGGTGAGGAGGATCTATGAGTTACTTTGGAACAATTTATGCCGACACCGAACTGCCCTCCAGAGCGAGGGCAGTTTATATGTATCTGCGTGACCGTGCAGACAGCGAGGGAAAATGCTGGCCAGGAATCAAGACGATTGCGTCCGACATGCGATTGTCACGCTCCACGGTCAAACGGGCTTTGACGGATCTGGAGCAGCATGGATACCTGCAAAAGATCCCACGCTACCGTGACAATGGGAGCAGCACATCCAACCTGTATTCCGTGCAGTAAGGCCGCAGAAAAGCGCAGTCCTCCGCCAAGGGAGGACTGCGCCTATTTGCTGAACCCAGGGGAGGTTCATGATGGATCTCCCAGAAGGACTCACTCTATCGGAGATTTAATACAGAGAAAGAACAGTAGTTGAGTTACTTCTCAGAATCCGTAAGCTCGTTGATTTGCTCAGAGAAAAGTGATGTGTTGAGAAGATCAGATGGTGTGATCATCAATGCATCTGCAAGATTGAATAGTGTCTCCAAGGAAAAGCTTCTGATCATGTTAGGCGCTTCAATGGCGCTTAGATGAGAGCGGCTCATATTGGCCTTCTCTGCCAGTTGATCCTGAGACATGCCACGCAATTTGCGCAGAGTTGAAATTGCGATACCAAGTTGAATAAAACGATCTCTGTTCTTAAAGCTGACGCCTTCCTTGCTCATAAAAATGCCGCCCCTTTCTGGATTAAATTATATCTTGCCCGGCATTTTTTATCCGCTCTATAAAAAGAGCTATTGACTTATTTATAGAGCATTGTATAATTAAAAAGAGCAGAACAGCGATTTATAAAGCGAGACGAGATAGCGATTGAAGGCGTTATTGAATCACCGCACTGGAAAAACAAAAGGAGATTTCCGCGATGCGAAAATCTCCTAAGTCACAACAAATTACCGTGTTATTTTCGTGGAGTTTGCCACTCCACGGGAAAGCTAAACCCTATTTTTTCTTCCGTATTATAGCATATTGCACATTGAAATGCAATTGCCTCAGCGGCGAAATGGAAGAAAAAAGTGTGATTTTATCAGCGCACGGCAATATTTGTCGAAGAAATACCTTGATTTGAAAGTTTAGCGCAGTCAAACCGGCAGTCTGGATGGATTTAAAATAAGATCCACACCCAATATGATCACTGCACAAGGAGGAATTACGAAATGGCAAAGGGTGAGAATATCTTCAGACGGCGGGATGGTCGCTGGGAAGCTCGCTATAGCAAAGGGCGCGAGCTATCTGGAAAAATCAAGTATGGATACTGCTATGGAAAAACATACCGTGAGGCCAAAGAGAAAGCAGAAAAGTGCAAAGCGGCGTTAGCAAACGGAAATCCGTTGCCAACATCCAGAATTCAAAAGCTGTTTTCCGCCTATTGTATAGGGTGGCTTTACGCAAAGAAAAGTAAGGTGAAAGAATCGACATATATCAAATACAGCACAGTAGTCGAGAAGCACATCATTCCAAAGCTGGGCGAGTGCTGCCCGTTGGGATTTACCACAGAGCTGATGGATGACTTTATCAAAGAGTTACAGTTTGAAGATGAGCTTGCGCCAAAAACCGTACATGATATTTTGGTCGTGCTGCACGGGATCTTAAAGTTCACGGCTTCAAAGGTCACAGGAAGCTTTCCCGTGGTGGAGATCAACTATCCGAAGATAGGAAAAAAGGAAATGCGTGTTTTGTCCAGAGAGGAACAGGAGCGCTTCATTTCATATCTGCAGAAGGATTTGGATCCATGCAGATTCGGTATCTTGTTGGCGTTGTGTACAGGCATCCGAATTGGTGAGCTCTGCGCGTTACGTTGGGAATATGTTTCTACAAGAGATAAAGCAATCAAAATTGTAGAGACGCTGCAAAGGCTGCGTGACACCGGCGTAACGCAGAATGCTCGAACGAGAATCGTAATCGGTCCACCCAAAAGCGATACCTCCGTGCGAACGATCCCTATGACGGAATACGTGGCTGGGCTTTGCAGGCACATGAAGCCGCAAAGTTCAGCCGCATATGTTTTGACCGGAACGGACGCATTCATGGAGCCACGGGTATTGCAGTATCGATTGGAGAAGTACACGCAGGCATGCGGCCTGGAGGGGGTGCATTTTCATACACTTCGCCACACATTTGCAACACGTGCCGTTGAGGTCGGCTTTGAGATCAAATCGCTGTCCGAAATCCTGGGCCATGCCTCTGTCACAATCACGCTGGACCGATACGTGCATTCTTCGCTGGAATTGAAAAGGGACAATATGCAAAAGCTGAATGCTGCAGGGATGTAATCTCTGCGCAGTCAAGAATCAGTGTTATCAGATGATATCGAATCAGAAAAAGCCTTGCTGTGCGGGGCTTTTTCTTTGCTTTTGTAGCAGAGTGGCAAACTCCATGAAATTTCCGATTGTGGATTAGCAAATCATTCGCAGTAATAAAAATGATTTGCTTTTTTCTTGGACACAACATAGTGGGCACTCACTCAGTAATAACATCATGTACCATAAATGAGGTAATCGAATGAAGAGGGAACGGAATGCAAAGCAAGCTTTTATTGAGGGGACAGTTCGTGTTGTGGCCAGGGATGGATTAGACAAAACGACAACGAAAGCAATCGCAACAGAAGCTGGCCTGAGCGAGGCATATATCTATCGCTGCTTTGAGAGCAAAGAGGCGCTGCTGTGTGCTGCCTTCCACATGGAAGATGTCGCTTTCGCGTATTTTCTCAAGCAAAACCTCGTGGGCATACATATACAGAATACTCCATGGAAGGACAGAGCGTTTCAACTGTGGTCAGCAAGCTGGAGGTTCATTCTTGGAAGGAAGGACGACTGCCTCTTTTACCTTCGATACTACTATTCTGCGAATTGCCGCACTTATGCATACGAGGAGCATCTCCAATGTTTTCAGGAGCTATTTGCAGCGGTGGAACAGACTTTCAAACCGGAAGCCAATGTCAACATGCTACTTCATCAGGTTTTTGACACGATGCTGTCTTTTGCCGCAAGAGTGCTTGGCGGTGAAATGCCGGATGATGATGCGACCACACAGTGGGCATTTGAACAGATATACAGCTTTGTTGTACCTAACGTTCGTGAAGAGCTTTTGATCCCATCTGGCTCAACACCGACCTGACGGTGCAGCTACTTAGAGATTAAGCGTGTAGGGATGTGGGATATATGGCGTCAACAGCGACCGGCTGTTTGGCAGAGAAAAGCTCTGCCGATGTGATCATTCAGATAGCAAAGCCTGTACTGCGGCAGAAGAAGCTGTTTCTGGTAACGAAGCGTGTTTTTGACATAGTATGCTCTTTTTTGGGCCTGCTGATTTTGGCAATCCCGATGATGATCATTGCACTAATCATCACCATAGACTCGCCAGGCGCTCCGATTTTTAAGCAGGAGCGGCTCGGCATCAATGGGAAGCCGTTTATGATCTATAAATTCAGATCCATGCGCCTTGATGCGGAGGAAAACGACCCCCAGTGGGCGGATGAACAGGATCCAAGATGCACGCACTTTGGCCAAATCCTTCGGCGCACTCGGCTGGACGAGCTTCCCCAGCTCTATAACATCCTGCGCGGCGACATGAGCTTCGTCGGCCCGCGGCCGGAGCGTGCTTATTTCTACCGAGAATTTGAGAAATATATTCCGGGCTTCTCCAACCGCCTGCTGGTCACGCCGGGGCTGACCGGGTATGCACAGGTAAACGGCGGATACTCACTAAAACCGGAAGAAAAGATCATCTACGATATGGAATACATTGAACGCCAATCCATTGCCCTTGACCTTAGATGCCTCTTAAAGACTGTACATATCGTTTTCTCTCATGAGGGTGCCAGGTGATATTTGCGCGTTAGGGTTCTTAAACCGGAATAAGAAAAAAGTAAGAGAGATCGTGAAAAAATGAAACGTGACATCCTTTTCCTCTGCCAGTTTTTCTATCCAGAATATAACTCCTCCGCAACACTCCCTTTTGATACTGCCAGTTATTTGGCGCAAAACGGATACTCTGTCGGTGCCTTGTGTGGCTACCCAAGGGAATATAACACCAGCGGTGAGGTTCCAGTTAGAGAGACGAAGGATGGCGTTTCCATTCACCGGCTTCACTATATGCAGCTCAGCCGACACAGTAGGCTTGGAAGACTGATCAACTATTTTTCTTTTACACTCTCGGTCTTGCTCCATATTTTCGAAATTAAGGACTACCAAGCGGTCATTGTCTATTCGAATCCACCGGTACTTCCTATTGCTGCAATTTTGGCCAATAGACTCTTTAAAACGAAAATCATCTTTGTGTCCTACGATGTTTATCCGGAAGTCGCTTATGCCTCGGGTAGTCTGAGAGAAGGCAGCACCGTTTCAAGCGTGATGCAGCGAATCAACAAAAGTCTCTTCCAACGCGCCGAATCCGTTGTTGCATTGACCGATGAGATGCGGGAATACCTTCTTGACCATCGGCCTGAGCTTTCTGCGAATCGCGTTGTCACCATTTCCAATTGGGCGCATGAAGCAGCAGATGGCAGCAAGTCCGCAGCACGGGCTGAACTGGGATATACAGATGAGGACTTTATCGTTGCCTACTTTGGCAATATCGGTATCTGTCAGGACGAAACAGCCTTGATTCAGGCAATGAATCAATTGGCGGATCACAAGAATATCAAATTTTTAATTGCTGGGCACGGAAACAAGATGCCATCAGTCCGACAGGCGGCAGAACGGCTTCCCAATGTCCGGATCTGCGATTTCCTCACAGGAACTGCTTTTGAGCATGCAGTCGCTGCCAGTTCCTGCGGCATTGTCAGTCTCGAACAGGGGCTGACCGGTATGTGTGCCCCCAGTAAATATTATAGCTATCTGCAGGGCGGTTTGCCAATTCTGGCTATCGCGGAACAGAGCTCCTACTTATCAAAGGAAGCTTTACATTCTGAAATCGGGCTATGTTCAGATGTGGGAAATGGTGTGCAGCTCACCCAGAATATCTTGAAACTGTATCGGAACCCGGAACTGTGCAAAAAAATGTTAGACAATGCAGTGAGACTCTACACAGAAAAGTATGCCAGGGGCATCGGTCTAAGCAAGTATGCCGCCTTGGTTAAGAACGTATTACGCACGGCCAACTAAGGGATTGCTTTTCATGAAATACCTATTCATTAACTCTGTCTACGGATTTGGAAGTACAGGCAGAATTATCGCAGATAAATGTGAACAGCTCAAAAACGAGGGCCATGAATGTGCTACCGCATATGGAAGGACATGTGCAGATAACGGTGCAGCACAATTGATTCGAATCGGCACAAAGCCGGATTATCTGTTTCACGCAGGAATTACGCGCTTATTCGATTTGAATGGGTATGGCTCCAGAGCGGCAACACAGCGATTGCTTTCACAAATCGAGCATTTTCAGCCGGATGTGATTTGGCTACACAATCTGCATGGCTACTATTTAAATATTGAACTGCTCTTCAAATGGTTGAAAGAGCATTCTCAAATCAAAATCCTTTGGACGCTTCACGACTGCTGGGCATTTACCGGACATTGTGCTCATTTCAGCGCCGCAAAATGTGACCGCTGGAAATCCGGCTGCGGAGATTGTCCACAGTTGAAGGCATATCCCAAAACATATGGGGCGGATCACACGCAGAGGAACTACCGGCAGAAACAGGCGTGCTTTACTGGCCTTGCGAACTTGACGATCATTGTTCCATCGGAGTGGTTGGCCCGGACAGTGAAGCAAAGCTTCTTAAAAGGGTACCCTGTTGAAGTGGTACACAATCAGATCGATAAAAGCCTGTTCAAGCCAACACCGAGTGATTTCCGAGAACAATACGGATTGGACGGGAAAACAGTTATTTTGGGTGTAGCCAGCGTTTGGGATAAGGAGAAAGGACTGCTCGATTTTTGCCGGCTGCGGGAAAAGCTGGACAGTCGATTTGCAATCGTCCTGGTAGGCGTGACGGAAAAGCAAAAAAGTAGGCTCTTGCCAGGCATCCTGGCCCTGCCCCGTACAGCCAGTCCCAGAGAGTTGGCCGAAATCTACAGTGCGGCAGACGTGTTCGTCAATCCTACGCACCAGGATACATACCCAACGGTAAACTTGGAAGCCAGAGCCTGCGGGACGCCAGTCATCACCTATGATGTCGGTGGCAGCCCTGAGAGTGCAGGCGGAAAGTACATTGTAAAAGAAAATGATATTGACGGGTTGGCAGAGCAAATTTACAAACTGACGGAACAAGAAGCGATGGAGCTATCTGTATGATTATTTTGGGACCATTGTTCCCAGAGGAACGGGAACAGGAAATTATATCCGCATCAAAACGAGGCGTCTCCAATGCAGCGAATAACTTTCAATGGAATCTGATTAAGGGAATCCATGCGAATACAGATGAACCACTGATTGTTATCAATGCCCTGCCAGTTGGAACATGGCCTAAAAACTTCAAAATCTTTCACCTGAAAGATACAGACTGGTCCTGTGAGAACATAGTCGGCCATGAGGTCGGCTGCTGGAATATCCCGCTCGTAAAACAATTCATGCGAATGAGGAAGGTACGGGCGTGGCTGAAGAAGTATCCGTGTGAATCGGAAGTTCTGATCTTCACAGCATATCTTCCGTTTTTGTGGGCTGTCAATAAACTGAATCCCGAATACAAAGTAACGGCAGTGATTACGGATATCCCCGAGTTTTATGATATGCACCGGGTTTCTTCATTCAGGAAACTCTTGCGGAGAATCCACTGCAAAATTGTTTATCACTTTATGGCAAGGGTAGATCGGTTCATCCTCCTGACGGAACAAATGGCGATGCCTTTGCATGTTGGCAATCGCCCATACCTCGTGATGGAGGGAATGTGCGGGGATGTTGCAGATGAACCGCCGGTTTCAAAGCCCCAGCCGTTTTCTATGCTGTATACAGGACGGTTGAACCGGCGCTATGGCCTTGAATTACTCCTTCAAGCGATGAAGGAATTGCAGGATCCTAATATTGAATTGTGGCTGTGCGGCTCCGGTGAAATGGAGGAAGAAATTCGCACGTATGCAGCACAGGATTCCCGTATTCGCTTTTTCGGCTTTTTACCACATGAGGAAGCGGTGCGGTTGCAGAAGCAAGCAACCGTGCTTGTCAACCCAAGAACCAATCAGGGCGAATACACGAAATACAGCTTTCCCTCCAAGACCATGGAGTATATGGCATCCGGCCGTCCGGTCATGATGTTTCGTCTGGATGGGATACCCGGAGAGTATGATCCATTCTTAACTTATATTCCAGAGGAGAGCGCTGCTTCCATTCGGGATACGGTGGAATCTCTCAGGAAATTAAGCCCGTCAGAGCTGAATGCGATGGGCGCGAGAGGGAGAGAGTTTGTGCTGAAGAATAAAAATCGAAATGTGCAAATGCGCCGGGTCCTGGACTTCATTCATAAGGAGCAAAGCAACGCATGACAATTGTACCTCTGTTCCTGCTGACGCTCGGTGCGATCAATTGGGGATATGCATATCCGCTGGTGTTCCTGTTTGTAGCTCTGTTGCGGCAGCGAATGCTTGGCAGAGAAATCTATTTTAACTTCTTGTATGCGCCAGGCTTTTGGCTGCTGCTATCTGCAGGCATGACATATGCCATGATTGGAATGCGGACAATCTCAGGTGTGTACCACCATGGAATTCTGCCAGTCGTTGCATTCGCAATCGGTTGGCTCATCGCTGAGGGAAGCTCTGATAAACAAATCCGAGATGGCATTTTGGCGCTGGCAGCCGGATTTGGAACTTACGCAACCTTGAATATGCTGGTCAACATCGGAAATAACCGATACCGTTTGATTGATTTCTGGACAGGTACATATCAAGCTGCAACGGGATCCGGCACACTAAATACGCTGCCGATCTCAGTTACCCCCTATGCGGTAAAGTTCGAGAAAAGGCTCCCGGTAAAGATCCTGTTCCTTGCGTTGTTTCTTGCCACAATTCAGTACATGTTCATGCTGGGAACACGAACACAATTCGCAATTTTTCTGCTGATCGTGATTCTTGCCGCACTGCAATTCGCATACAGCGAGCATGGTATTGCTGGAATTTTGAAATGTCTTGGAATCATGGTCGTTATCAGCCTGATTGCGTTTCTGTTCTACCATTTCAATGTATTGTCCATCAGGGATTATATCCTAAGTACAAATCTGGCGGCGCGCTATGAGCGGCGGGCATCCTTAGAGAATTCGGATTCTTTCCGCTTTCAAAGCTTTTGGATCGGACTGCGTGAATTGATTCAGTACCCGATGGGCGGCCGAGCCAGTCAGATATATCGCCATAACATGTGGTTGGATGTTGGCAGAGTTTCAGGAATTATTCCATTTTGCCTGTTGCTGATTTACTCCATTAAAAACTTCGCCAATGTGACGGTGATATGGAAAAACCCAAAAATCCTTCCGTCGCTGCGATACCTTCTTCTGCTCCTGTATATCGGCGCGTATGTCAATTGCTTTGTTGAACCAATTTGGGAAGGTGCATTGAACTTCTTCCTTGCTCTGTGCGTAGTGGATGGAATGGTCAGTGCAATGATGAGGAGATTAGAGAATGACCCCAATTCAGAAGAAAGTGTTCCAGATGCTTCAAATCTTCACGCAGATCTGTGATCGGTTGCAGTTGAAATACTTCTTAGTATGTGGCAGTGCGCTGGGGGCGGTTAAGTATGGTGGTTTTGTCCCTTGGGATGATGATGTCGATGTCGCGTTATTTCGCAATGATTATGAACGCTTCTGCAAGGAAGCTCCGGCTTTGCTCCCGGAACAGCTCTTCCTTCAAAACTTTCAATCAGACCCTGCATTTCCCGCAATCTACAGCAAGCTGAGGAATTCAGAAACGACCTGCATTGAGGAAAGTATCGCGGCACTTCCAATCAACCATGGAATCAGCATTGACATTTTCCCTCTGGATGGGTACCCGAAAGATAAAAAAGAGCAGGAACGACTGGAGCGCAAGAAAGCCTGGTTTGTCAGAAAGCTATCTATTCCCTGTGTTCGTCCTGAGCGATGGAAAGAAGCAGTTGTGAATCCGCTGCGAGCTTTGGGCTTTGGTAAAAATACCGCACAAACTGCTGCGGCCTATACAGCATTGATCTCTGCATGGCCGGTAGAATCTTCGAATGTCATCGCAAACCACGGGAACTGGCAGGGACACTTGGAATACCACAGAAAAGAAATATATGGCGATGGCAGCTACGGCATATTCGAGGGGCTTCCTGTCCGGCTTCCGGAAGACTGTGATGCGTATCTGAAGCAGAAGTATGGTGACTATTGGCAAGATCCACCGCCAGATAAGCAAAGAAGCCATCACAGATACTTGAAATTAGATACCGAGCGTCCATACACGGAATACTTGTGATTTTAGGGCACACGCCCTGAAGAATATAGCAAAATCAAAAATAAAGGAAGGTTATGGAATGAAAAGAAAGACACCAGTCAAACTGATAGGCTATTTGTTATGCGTTGCACTTTTGTGTGGCCTATTGGCCGGATGCGGCAATGACAAAGTGCAGGAAGAGCAGAATGATAATGTTTCTGCAGATACGATTCCAGAAGATGTAGTCGTTCATACAGACTACGGTGATCTGCATTATCCGGATCGTTGGCAGGAGTATGTTACCATTCGCCAGGAGCAGAACGGAAACACGATTGCGGTTACCTTTGAAACCAAGAGCGGAGAAGAAACCTATGAATTGTTCAAGGTTTTAATTGGTGATGACAGCAGCGAGGTTGTTGGCTGCCTGACGGATGACACAGGAACCCAGCGAAATGTTTATCTGCATGTAGAGGAACTGCCTGCAGACTCTGGCTTGGAAGAGACAGAGCAGACCCGCTTCTACGCAATGCAGGAGGACTTAAATTATCTGATCGATAATTTAAAATAAATGTAAGGAGAAACTGTCATGGCGAGAGGAACAATGAAAAGGTATCTGTCAATGTGCCTTGTCATCGTCATGCTGCTGACAACGCTACTGCCTGTTGGAGCGTATGCGGCAGATGACTCGGCAATTGAGGATACCGCCACGAACTATGAAGAACCTGTTGCTTCTGAACTCGAGGATGTCTCCATTGAACTGGAAGACCAGGAATCGGAGCAGGCGGATGAGACATCTACCGTCACTGAGATTTCAGACTATGCGACATTCCTTTCCTGCTTCAAGGTTCTGGAAGGCTATGCCCAGACCTATGTGGAAGAAAATGCTGGTGAGGATGCCAATGCGCTGATCATCAACTATATCCGTACAGGCGTGGAGCGGTACACCTCCGGCACTTGGGAAATGGTCTGCGGCAAAGAGAATACTGCCTTTACCGCCTATGTTTCCGAGCAGGATACCGCGAACAACACCTCGGCTTCTGCACTGAAGAACTTGGGCAATTTCACATTGCCCAATGGCAATAAAGTTGACCTTGGCCATGTGTTTGGCGCAATGGATGTGGCCAATTACGCCAAGGTGCAAGGTATGACGGATGCTGTTGTTCAGGCTCGTGCCGACATGGGCAGTTGGGCCGGTGACATTACGGATCTGATGTACTGCGCCGAAAACGTGGATATCGCTGACAAGGTAGATACCACGGAGACTGATGTCGATACACTTGCTGCCAACATTCGCGCAAGATACCTCGGCGTGGATTACGGCACGCTCAACAGTGTGGATCACTCCTTCACCGACACGGACCTCTATGGCGACATGGATGCGTTCTATCTCACAACGGAGATGAATCGCGGCGGTGTGGCTCTGAGTACGATCATCGAGAACTACTTCACCGCAGGGCTTACAGATGCAAGCCGTGCTTCCTACTTCCTGACTAACCGTCTGGGCGGCATGGTCACCAAGGACGGTATCCGGAGCAAAGTCCTGAGCACCTATACCGGCAATACTCTGATTGGTGCGCTGGAGAGCTCCTATTCTCTGACTGACCTTTCCAATTATGAGACGCTGCGTAAAGCGTGCTGCTACGCTTTTGCGGATTACCTCTTTGACCTTGCAGGTGACCCCAACGGCACCGACCCGGTTGACCCTGATCCCGAACCCGACCCGGAGCCGGATGATGCATACTACTCTGTGTTCTCTTCGGATACGACAACAGTCGCTCCCGGCGTGACGCAGACGATCAACTATGCTTTGACCAAGGATGACAAGCAGATCGTCTACTACATCGCCACGGCGGATATTGCCCGGGAGGATGTGAGCATCCACGCCAATTATCACGCCAACGATCCGAGCCAGGGCTGGGCCATGTCCCGTGTATCTGACCAGATGGCGGCGGCCCAGAAGCGGCATTCCGATCCGTCCGATGCGGCGAATTATGTGGAGCATTACAATGCCGTGGTCGGCGTGAATGCGGACTTCTACAACATGACGACCGGCGCTCCCAGCGGCGCGCTGGTCATGGAGGGTGTCGAATACCACAGCGGCGCATCGGCGAACTTCTTTGCGATCCTGAAGGATGGAACCGCCATGATCGGCAGCTCCAGCGATTACGCAGCCTATAAAGACCAAATCCAAGAGGCTGTCGGCGGCAGCGTTTATCTGGTCAAGGATGGAAAGTCCGTCGTGACCAGCGCAGCAGACTATTATAACAGCCGTCATTCCCGCACTTGTGTGGGTATCACCGCTGAGGGCAAGGTCGTCATGATGGTGCTGGACGGCCGTCAGGAACCCTTCTCCGCTGGCGGCAGTGCTGAAGAACTGGCACAGATCATGCTGGACGCAGGCTGTGTGACCGCAATCAATCTGGATGGCGGCGGTTCCACTACCTTCGTAGCGAAGCAGGAAGGCAGCAATACGCTCACGGTCGTGAACCGTCCTTCGGATGGTTATGAGCGTTCCGTTAGTTCCTCTCTGATGGTGGTCTCCACGGCCCCTGTCTCTACGGAGTTTGATCATGCCCTGATCACCTCTGCTTATGATTACTTGACGAGCGGCGCCGCAGTCCGCTTGATCGCTTCAGGTGTCAGTGTGTCCGGCAGTGCGGCGGAACTCCCTGCCGATATCACATGG
>ENA-OYVV01000438-OYVV01000438.1-human-gut-metagenome-genome-assembly--contig:-NODE-438-length-13315-cov-4.799472_pt1 | contig 13315 bp, 9 predicted proteins | sample MGYA00244164_ERZ653385 | MGnify/ENA primary metagenome ERZ653385 (study PRJEB26926, sample SAMN06165153) | human gut metagenome | biome: ENVO:00009003; feature: ENVO:2100002; material: ENVO:00002003... | reverse complement strand
TCGTCGGCAGCGTCAGATGTGTATAAGAGACAGGTCCCAAGTCACATATTCAACGGTTTCGGAGATCGGCTGCTTCGGCTTCATTTTGGTAATGCGGTGATAATCGATGGTGACGCGGTCAACTCTGTCTGGCTTGTTATTGCCGTCAAACACATAAAGGTCATCCATTTCGACTGCTTCTCGCACCATATCCGACAGGTCAACGCCATCCACTTCAAAATCAGCAATCAACGAGCCACGGTACTTATAAATATCTCCCTCGGTGTTGGTGATCTCCATCTCCCATTCACCGATATCGGTAGCAAAAACCTCAATGTACTCAGTGCTGAAATATCGTGCTATGCTGTTCAGCACTTTTGTGGCGCTTTCCTTTTCAATTTTATAAATTTTGCTCCTGGACTTTTCATGTCCATCAAAGCCAGAGCCAAAGTTGTATGCTGAGAACCATATGCGCCCATCGGCGTTGATGGTGATATGCTGTTCAACCTCGTCATCTGGTTCAGGCGGTGGGCCATAGCAGATATTATTGGAAACGATGCGCACCTTCTGCGGAGTGCCTTTAAACCGCTTCATGTGACATTCTGCTAATTCGCCCAGGCGGGATAGAGCCATCGTAAACCACGCACGGTTCTTCAGCTCCAAAATTTCCTCACCAGAATATGCCCAATGATTGAAATACCGCCATCGGGAGTAAATAGCCGATCCGAGCAAAGGAATATCAGTTATCTCCCCGATGATGCGTTCCAGTGCCTCAAAATCGTTTGCAGCTTTGCCGTACTTCTCAGAAAAGGCATGACCGCAGTCCATTACGAACCCAAGTGCCTCACAGTCATCAGCCATATAATGGTCTACCAGTTCAATGTAGGTGGTTTTCTTATTTCTGAATTTGTCATACCACTTGACTGCAAATTCGTGGATTTGCTTCATGTCCGCCACTGCAGTACACCTCCCATCATTTTATAAAGTTGACCGTTCTTTTTTAACAGAATGCGCTCATAAACTCTTGTTCCGAAACTTTCATCATTGAGACAAATCCAGCATAATCAGTAGCGTCCATGGGTATTTTCAATCCGTGCTTGGTTATGCTGATATCTTCCCGTGGGATAACATTCGCCTCATAGGTAGAGCCGCGATTCATTCGCAATCTCAGACCCTCGGAGTTTTCTGCTTCGGGATAGAGATAATAACCCGTTTGAGCATCGAAGCGGAACATATAGGCAAGTACCTGCAGATAGTCCCGGTTGCCGATATTATCGATTGGTTTATATTTTGCATCAGCAATCACTCGCTTTTCGCTGTTACGGCTGATGAAATCAGGGTAAATAAGACCCACATTTCCTTCGAAGAGTCTCTGTGCGCCTTTTCCGCCTTTATTCATTGGGTAGTAGAACACGTCATCAATGAGAGAATTGATGTACTCCTCCCAAAGCCATGCACCGTCAAACAGGATGCCGTATATTTGTCTTGTTCCTGTACCGATTTGGTGCTTTTGGTGCCGCAGAATAAGCAGGCACAGTCTCTGCAATGCATGGTACTCTCGGTAATACGCATGGCGGACGGTATTCTTTTTGTTCTGTTCAATGATTTTCTGCCTGTTATACGGCTCATATCCCGGAGTCGCATCTATAACGAGTTTTACCTCGTCTTTCACTTTGGTAAGAAGTTTATTTCCGTAAGGCTTTCTTTTGATAAACTCTATGGTATGCCGCACCAGCTCCATCAAACTATTATCGTAGGAAAACTCTCTCTGGCTGTATGCAACATTTCCTACAAATGGGGTATTCTCCTCGATATGTCTTGCGACATCAATCGTGCCTTTTACATTTCCATCATTGTACCTACGGCGGATATATTTTTTGAACAACCCCTTCCGCATAGCTGCCTTGAGGTAATACGGAAACAGAAACAGCAGAAAATTGAACAGCCGATTGTCTTGATTGGCATCGGAGTTCAAATCTACGATGTTTGGAAAGTCCAGGACTTTATCTAAAAGATACTGGAAAAAGTAATCCTCACCCTCTCCGCAAAAACGGGACGCGATCACAAGCCGCTCATCACCATAGCCGAGAAAACCCATCACATTGCCAGAACGAAAGGTGTCATTGATGCTTTGGAGGATCATCTGATCTTGGGTAATATCCTCTGCATCTTTTACGGTTTCTGGAAATACGAATACACCTTCACGCTCAAGCTGTTCCAACGTTTTATCTGCAATTTTACCTGCCAGCTTCGCTACTTGAGAAAAGGCATCTTTTTTCTGTTGGGAGTTATCCTTGATCCTGAGTAGCTTCATGTACATCACCTCTGGACTGTCGCTGATAGCCATATGCCTTTGCAAACCGTTTCATAATCCCTTCCTCATCGTACATACCCTGAATGTATTCCTGGAGGAGCGGTTGCAGATAATCCGTCCAAAGCTGGTCAAAGTCCAGTGTTTTCAGCTTCAGGAAGTAAGAAGCACCGATTTGATAATTCTCATTCAAATCCTCAACGGCAGCAATTTCCTTGTTAAGGGCAGCCATTCTTCTGATTGCTTCAGCCTCCAACTCCTCGTTTTCCAGCAAGGCCAGCATCTCAAGGCGTTCGTCTGCCCGAAGCTCCACAAAGCGGAAACGACGGCGCATAGCAAAATCGAAGCTATCCACAGAACGGTCAATATCATTCATCGTGCCGATGATATAGACGTTTTCGGGAATGTAGAACTTTTCATCCGGGTTGGGGTGCAGATTGGAATACTGCGTAGATATCTCACCGGATCTTCCACGATAACCAGGGTCGATGGCAAAGAACAGTTCACCGAAGATTTTAGATATTTCACCACGGTTAATCTCATCGATGATGAAAATGAATTTTTTCAATTCGGTCTGTTTTGCATGAATCTTGGAACCGGTAGCTTTTCTCGCCTTGATGGCTTTGTAGATAGCGAAGTCGTAGGAGTATGCCTGCGTTGCGAAGGACTTTCCGAAGAAGGACGTGATGTCCTTGATTTTCTCGAACCGAAGACCGGACTCCAACATTCTCCGAACCTCATCAAGATTTAGTGCGAGTTTGTTAACCGTTGCATTGCCAGGGATAGAGATATTAATGTGGCTGTCATCTACGCTTACGATGGTAAATTCATTGCCATTGATGGTTTTGAAGGAATCAACGCCCAATTCCAGGCTGGCGAAAAATTCTGCCATTGCTTCCTGAACTGAGAGTTCCTTTTCGACCGTTTCTTTGGATTTCTGTGAATCCTCGTAGTTCTTTCTGGCGCGAGTAACAAACTTTTTGAAAATGCCGTCCTGCAGTTCAAAACCCATAGTACCGTCATCGTTGACCCTCGGTCTCAAACCTTCAACAAAATCAGAGTAATCGTAGCTCGGATGGAACTGGACGAATTCCACCTGTCTCTTCTGCTCATCTGTCAGCAGGGTGTAATCGTCAAAATATCCGTTGCTGATAATATCCGCAGCGATTTCCTTTGCAAGGTAAGACTTGCCAGTACCCGGAGCGCCTCTGAAGATCAGATTTTTAGATTCAATCAGCATAGAGGAGAACGGATTCCTGTATCCTTTGAACTGCTGAACCAATTCCTCTTGGGCAGCGGCTTCTGCCTCCTCGACAACAGTTTCTTTTTCATCTTTTTCTCGGTATGTCAGTACAAACTGGTCTCCCGGTTCACCGAACCGCTTCAAGCATTCCTGAACGAAACTAATTGTGGAGAAGATATTCCAACAGTAAATGACGAACTGACGGCCGTTGTCATAACCGTAGGTCATGTATTCTATGGTCTTGCGGTGCTTTTTGTATTCATCGACACTTGCAAAGATGCCGCAAATCATCTCACTGTCCGGGTTGTATTTGCATACAGGAAAACTCTCCTTATCCTCAACAGACAAAGATGCAATCTGCTTTTCAAAAACCTGGCAGGCGATGCGAGGCAGGGTCTGATTGGAATTTCTTCTCTCACCCTTGCTGTAGGCGCGCTTGATCACCTCGCCAGTTGCCTTTTTGAAGGAGACATCAAGGGGCTTATAGTTGTCACCTAGGCTGATATTATCCATCGTGAACCGCTCGTCTGTAGATACCACACTTTCGGCGGTGATGGACAGTTCGAACTTTTCCTGCTGCTTTGTCTCAATAGTAAAGCCCTGGCCTTCCAGAAAGCTTTTTGCTTCTACGGCATTAAAGCCGTCCGTAGAAATATTTGTTCCGTTTGCCAAATAGTCAGCAACAGCCACTACATATTTCGGTGGATACCGCTTTCCGTCATCGGTTACAAGTTCGTATTTTGTGCTTTGATTATGAAAAGGGACACCATTCTCATCGATGTATTTTAAGGCATCCATGACGTATTCCTTTTTGAATTTTGGTATAGCCATACTGATCCTCCAATATTATTTTCATTTTTACAGCCTTTGCTTTGTGCCGAGAGGGGGAACGCCAATCTCGGTTAAAAACGCATTGCAGGTTTCAATGTCCTGCTGATAAAAACCTGTGAACAGGTACTTATAAGCCTCTTGTTCTTTGTCGCCATCAACAAAGGTCATTCCACCGAGCCTCAACACCTCTTGCATCTCTTGTAGATCCAATCCCAAACCAACTCCCATTGCTATCAGCGGGCGCATCGTAAATTTGTGCGTTTCGCCCTGTACGCGGGAGAAGTTCATTTTGTCCAACCCCGTTTTGCTTTCAAATGTATACTCGTACCAGTTCTCTTCGGCCATGCGTTTTTTCATCCATGCTGCGGGAGTAGTAGCAGTGGCCTGTGCGCGCTTTAGTTTTTTCTCAAAATCCTTCGCCTTATTGAATAGTTCCGTATTCTGCGTATTCGCATCATAGGCGGATTCTGTGTTAAAAACACTATCAGATCGGAACATCATTTGAGAGGCTCCGTGCATCAAGCTGTCAGGAATCAGCTTGATAGAGAAATCAAGTGTACATTCAGCAAGATGCTCTTTTGCATAAGGCGTCATTGATTTGACGCCATTTCCAGCATCAAACAAATAACGGTCATCATTCAGAACGAAATATCCCTCGGAAAAGCAGAATACGCCTGTATCTAATGTCGCACGTAACAAATCATTTTCACGATACAGCTTAAACGCATCGAGCGGTGAAATGGGGCGTTGATGCCGTTTCGCTTGCGTCGCCTTACGATGCTGAATTTGACTCGCAGGAGCGTTGGATTCACCCGCACAATATGCCTCAGCTTCACCATATCCCAATTCATACATTCGTATGGCAGCTGACTGTCGGGACACTTCAAAAAAATCTGCTACATTGTCGATTACATATTCAGTTACGATGCTACGGTCTGCGTTTGGATTATCTGCAAGAAGCACCTGGTAAATATGGTCGACCTTTTTCTTGAATGCGGTTCGTGGCATGAGTATTTTGGGTGCAATTGTTTTTGCCTGCCACTCCATTTTATCAATATCAGACCACTGTCCACCGATCAAGCTCCCGGTAGTTGAAATTCCTCTGTTACAGCGGAATGCAAACTCTGTCCCATTTTCATGGTTTCGCTTGTAATTAAAGTAATTCCGATGCCGCCACCAATGGAAGCATTCATGAGCCAAAGTATTATTGAACCGTCCGATATTCATGATATCTGCATCAACGAAAATCGAAGGTTGTGACACCTCATATCCGATGGTTTCTTCGGCAGACCAGTCATACACTTCAATGATGCCCTTCGTAAATGCGATGGCACCTTGAACACTACCATCGAATGACAAATACTCCGTATCAATGATTTCCAGAGACATAAGCCTTGTGGCAATATCCCGGATCGGTATGGGTCTGGGATTGTCTATGGCATCAGCGCATTCGTATTTTGTCAGAAATGCCTCGGCTTCTTTTTCATAATCAGCCACATAATGCATAAATGGGTTTGCAGCCTTTGCCATAGACAGCCTCCTAACCAATTAGTCTGTTTGCGTTCCTTCGCGCAGGATTCGATAGATTTCTGTCATAAAGACATTTGTAAATTTCGCACGAATTTCCTCGTTATTGAGGAGTAGCGTATAGAAATCCGCATTCTGGTCATAACCTTCAACCAATGCGTCCTGGACACAGTCGTCATAGGTGAACTTGAACTCGTTGAGGGTGTTGTTTTTTGCACTCTTTTCAAGACGCTCTTTGAGTGCAGCGTTCTTCAAAAGTAGGTCACGAATCTGCATGGCGGCTTTCGTAGTGAAATCCGGCTCGTAGTCCTTATCGTACAGGGCGTTAACCTCATCGATAATCTGGGAGAGGAGCTTTTTCTGTTCCTCCTCAAGACTTGCAGGCTTCGGTTTCTTGATTTTCACTTCAGGCTTGGCTTCGATTTCCTCGCCCTGGTGCTTTTCCAGCTGCTTCTGTCTGAAATCGCTGACGGTAATTTTATCAGCAATATCAAAGTTGTTTCCACCACCACCGGGGTTCAATTCCTTAATCAAATAAGAAAGGAAATTGTATCGCTTATGGAATTCGAGGTTTTCATAGGCGGTAGCCTGGATAAGGAAACAATAGCCTTTCAGGAATCGGCGGATGGTAATCTTGATCTCCATCTGCTCCAATTCGGGGCGTTTGGTAATTTTCTTCAAAGCCCCATCCAATAACGACCACATACGCTGCTTGTCCCGTGCTGTGCGGTTATCCTTGTAGAGGTATGTATTGAATTCATCAACATCGTCCGCATCAAGGAAGTCATACGCATCAATTTCACGATCCATGTCACGAATATCGGACGGAGAAATTGTTTCAAAAAGGATGGTGTCTTTGTAATACGGCTCAAATGCCGCTTTGATATCATCGTAGCTGTTTTTAAAGTCCAACACAAAGGTAGTCTTATCGTAAGGCGGACAAATTCTGTTCAGTCGAGAGAGGGTCTGGACGGCCTGAACTCCACGCAGGCGCTTGTCCACATACATTGCCACCAGTCTCGGCTGGTCAAAGCCAGTCTGATACTTATCTGCAACGATAAGCACTTGATAACAACTGCGGTCAAACTCGTAACGCAGGTCTTCCTCTTTGAAACCGTTCATGCCGGTTTCAGTGTATTCCTTGTCGTCCAGTTTGACCTTGCCAGAGAATGCCACCAGAGCCTGAATGCCCGTATAGCCACGCGCCTGAATATACCGTTCAAATTCCTGGCGGTATTTTACAGCAGCCGGGCGAGAAGAAGTGATAACCATAGCCTTTGCCTTACCACCAAGGCACCCGGCCACATTTGCTCTGAAATGCTCAATGATGATTTCGACCTTCTGTGCGATGTTGGTATCATGCAGGTCGATAAAGCGAGCCATCTTACGCTTTGCGGCGATAGACTGGAGTTCCGGGTCATCCTGGATTGCCTTATTGATATGGCAGTAAGTTTTCCAGGTCACATAGTTGTCCAAAACATTAAGGATATAGCCCTCCTCAATGGCTTGCTTCATAGAATACAGATCGAAGGATTCCTTCTTACCTTCAGCGTTCAGAGTGCCGAAAAGCTGAAGGGTATCCGGCTTCGGTGTAGCAGTAAAGGCAATCATAGAAACATTGCTCTGCTTGCCACTCTTCTGGATTTCCTCAAGCATCTTGTCTTCTTCAGTCTTTTCCTCCTCGTCCTCCTCATTGGCGAGGACATTGGTTACGGACTGCATATAGACACCCTCAGTAGAAGAATGTGCCTCGTCAATCAGTACAGCAAACTTCTTGCCCTTAAGGTTTCCGAGCAGATTGTTGTTGAGAATGTAATAGAATTTATGAATGGTGGTAACAACGATCTTAGTGTTGCCGCCGAGTGCGATAGCCAGGTCCTCGGAATCGCACCTATCATCCATAACCTTGACCTGTCCGCTTTTGTGCTCGATGCCGAGAATGGCCTCTTGCAGCTGACGGTCAACAATGATACGGTCAGTGATAATCAGCACCGTATCAAAAATATTTTCATTGGCGGCATCGTGAACCGTCGCGAGAATGTGAGCAAGCCAGGAAATGGTTTCGGTCTTGCCGCTGCCCGCAGAATGTTCAATAAGGTAATTGCAGGAGGTGTGGTTCTCGATAACATCGTTCATAACCCGCTCAACAGCACGAAGCTGATGGAAACGTGGGAAAATGAGCACCTTGGACTTTTTGATTTTGCCGGTATCAGCATCCTTGCGCTCTTTCTTTTTGATATAGATGAAACGCTCGATGAGGAACAGGATTTTATCCTTCGTCCAGATGTTCTCCCACATATAGGAGACGTTCACGCCGTTCTGATTGTGGGGATTTCCCTTGCCGAAGTTTTCACCAATGTTGAACGGATTGAAGAAGGTATCGGGGCCCTTCAGTTCCGTGGTGAAATACACTTCATTCAGGTCCATGGCAAACGCAGCAAATACGCCAACCCTGCTCTTGAAAAGGCGGGTGGAAGGATCGCGCTCATTCTTGTACTGCTTAATGGCGTCCTCGTAGCTTTGACCGGAGGTGTTGCATTTCAGTTCAACTGTGAAGATAGCCAAGCCATTCAGAAAAATAACGAGGTCAATGCGTTCGTCAGCCTTGTGATATACCTCTTCCATTACGGAGAAGATATTTTTTCGGTAGTTCGCAACAGCCTGGGTGTTGATGGTGCTGTCCGGCTTGCGATACATCAGCCGAAGGGTAACACCATTATCGAACTCTACGCCGTGCTTGATAACATCGATCAGGCCACGGCTTTCCTTGTTGATTTCCGAGTTGATGTAATTAATGACCGTATCGTTGGTGCGGTCTTTATACATACGGCGCAGACGCTCCATTTCATCGTGCTGCGTATCCTCCAGAAACTCAAGCAGGACTTCGGTATCCATTGCCAACCCAGGCTTATAGGCTGTGTTGGGACGGATACGGAATTTGTTATCCTCTTCCAAACGCTCCAGAATCAACTTTTGGAAATCTTCTTTTTCTCTCAGCTGGTCTGCTCTGATAGGCATATTACCGAACCTCCTTTACTCGTTTTTTGCCTGTGACATACTCAAATATTACGGCAGCCATATGATTTTGCATGGTAAGCAGCTGACGCTCCTTTTCCGCAATAGTTGCATCAATAAGTGCCGTTTTATAGTCCAGCTCTGCTACTATAGCATCTTGCTCTTCTAACGGAGGAACAGAGATATTCTGTTTCTTCAAAATGCTGAACGGAGGGATATTTTTTATAGCACTACCGTTGCTATATTTTTCATTCATATATTCCAGTGCAACATCGAATAAGTAAATAAAATAAGATTTATTGAACCCATCTTTTATTCTTACCCTCATCAATGCCTGATTGATAATACCCGGCTCAATGTTGTCTGGTAGAACATAACACTTACCAATAGTGCCTGCGCAACTCACTATTATGTCGCCAGGAGCAACAGAAAAGTCCTTAAGTCCTCTATAATCTTCGTAGGATAGATAATACCACCCCAGCGAAGCATCGCCCTGAATTGCATTCTTTTGCTCATAGACCTTAAAGGTGTTTTCACCCTTTTCTATAAACATATCGACAGTTACAGCACTTCCAAAGGGACCTTTTTTGTAAGTTGCGATATCCTGCATACGAAGGATTTCCCAATGTTCGGGAGTCGCTCCGCACCACTCTATATGGCTATTCTTTTTCTGCACATCGGGGTTCAAACCGTGTGTAACAACTTCTGAAATATAAGTTTTTTTATATTTTTTCAGCAATGCAAGTTGTGCTTCCAGTTCAGTGATGATAGCCTGCAACTTTCCGCAATGAACATCCAAATAGTCTGCAATTGCTTCCTGTTCGGCATAATCTGGAAACGCATACAAAAATTCCGCAAAATCTCCTTGGTACAGATGCACAATTGTACTGTTGCCAGCATTTTTGTAGTTAAACCAGTTCCAAAACTCATCGGATTTAATCACCCAATAGAGAAACCGCTGGCTATATCCTTCGATAGGTACAATACGAAGAACGCCGCTATTAAGTGATGTTTCACCCGGCATATTCGTTACAATAGCAACCTTACCAATAGTACCGTCTTTGGTAATCAACAGATCGCCTTCCTGAATTTGAATATCCGTAGCTTCTTCCCAACGCTTCATAGGAACATGAACACAATTTTCCCAATCAATACCACCGTCAGCAAAATCAACTCCGGTGATAAGATATGCGCCCTCGTCCTGGTACTCTTCGGATGTCAATCCTTGCCATCCAATGCGTCCCTTCAACGTTGCCATATATTTAATTCGCTTGGTGTTCCAGGCAGTTGGAATTTCTCCAATCCACTGGATGCCAGTCTGTCTCATCTCTTCCATTATTCTGCCCCTTTCTGCAAGGCAGCAATTTTTGCAGTAAGCGAAGACTCCAATTCCATGAATTGCGCCAGCAGATCATCAGCCTTTTCGGGCTCATGGTACACATAGAAATACCTGGTGAACGGGAATTCCGCACCCAATTTCTCTTTATTGGTAGCACTCTCCGCTTTGCTTTCGTCAAAGTCATAGAAGTAAATCGCATCCGGAATATGCGGATACACTTCAGCATCCATATAAGCCTTCTCGTCCTGATTGAGGCGAATAATTTCCGTGTCTTTTGTTGTCGGGTCGATAATCACACGGCCTTTTCTGTCCTTCTGGACAACAGCGGTCTTGTCAATAAACGACAGTTCCATGGCAATGCCGTTGAGACGAGAATCCGACATACCCTCAATACCTGCGAGAGCCTTTTTCAGTACTGCTACGAATTTGGAAAAATCATCGTATTCCTTGTCAGACTCCTGCGCCTTCAACGCCTCAATTACAGCAGCAGTAAAGGTGCGACCCTTAATCTGCTTCTGATATGCCTTTTCGTCAGTAGCGTCACGAGGATCGGTCTGCTCCAATTCCTCAAATTTAGCTTCATTGAAAATGTTGGTATTGGCGGTGAAATAAGCGCTGGTACGAAGTGCCTCAATAGAAGCCGCATTGATAACACCACGGCGCTGTAAGGGCTGGTACACAGACCACTCCTTATACAGGAATTCCTCTCGGTCAAAAATCTTGCTCTCAATAACGCATTCGTGCTTGCGCTTTTCGCACCACTGAGTCTTTCTACCAGGTGCAAAATCCGCATAGATCTCAGTGATAAGGGTAATCTGCTCCTTGGAGATTTCTCTACGCTTTTTGCCAAGAGAACGCTTCAGAGGAGTCCACATATCGGTTGCATCGATAAGCTGAACCTTGCCCTTGCGTTCTTTACGCTTGCCCTTGGACAAAATGAACGCATAGATTGCAATATCGGTATTGTAGAACAACTGAGAAGGCAGACCGATAATGGCTTCTATAAGATCATTCTCAAGCAGGTATCTTCTAATCTGGCTTTCACCACTTGTGGTATTGCCGGAAAACAGAGGAGAACCATTTGTGATAATAGCAGCTCTACCAACGCCTTTCTGCATTTTTGCAACGGCGTGCTGCATAAACAGCAATTGCATATCACCGGTTGTAGGCAATCCCGCCGGGAACCTGCCATTATTGCCTTTCTTGTATTCTTTGCGCACCGCTTTTTCAACACCATCGCCGGCATCTTTGCCGCCCCAAGCCTCACCAAAAGGTGGGTTGGCAATGACAAAACGCATGGAGGTATCTTCAAAGCAGTCCTCCTTCATGGTGTCAGCAAAGCAGATGTTTTCTGCAGTCTGGTTCTTAATCAGCATATCCGCAAGGCAGATAGCATGGGATTCAGGGCTGTTCTCCTGTCCGAACAGGCGCACATTGGCGTCCGGGTTCATACGCACGATGAAATCGTGTGCGGTAGAAAGCATACCGCCAGTACGGCAGGCCATGTCCCAATACGGTGATTTCTCTGCCTTCGGAGAAAATATCACTGCAACCTTCAGCAAGCAGAATGCTGGTGAGGAGGCGGATAACTTCACGAGGGGTGTAGCGATCGCCCGCAGACGCATTTTCAGAAAAGCGGCGGGTGATTTCCTCGAACATATAGCCCATCTTGACATTATCGACTTTTTCGGGGTCGAGTTCGAGTTCAGAGAACTTTTTGACAACACCCAACAGTCGGTTATTTTTGTCGAGATTTTTGATTTCTTCCTTAAACTTCAGTTCTTCAAAAATTGCTTGGACATTCGGAGAGAAGGACTCAATGTAAAAAGTCAGATTCTCTACGATGGCAGGTGCTTCGGTAAGCAGTTTCTTCAAATCAAATTCACAGGTATTGTAGAACTGATAGCCAGATTTTTTACACAGCAACTGTGCAGGAGCCGCGGGGTTCTTCTTGAATGCGTCAACCACAGCCTTCTTTTTAGGCGCAAGAGCACACTCCAACCGGCGCAGGATAATCATGGGAATGATGACATCCTTGTACTTGTCCGGCTTATAAGGACCACGCAGCGTATTTGCAATGGAGAATACCATGGCGATTTCTTTGGACGCATCTATCGTTTTGTCGTCCATCATTACTTCGGTGATTTTTGTCCGTGCCATTACATCGTTCCTCCAAATTAATATTCATTCAGGTCGATACCGGCCTTCAGCAAACGCTCATAGCGGTCATTGGAAATGATAACCGCCATAGGCTTACCGTTTTTCAAGACAAAACCAGCCTTATCTTCGGTAGATATTGTCGTTATAATCTTTGATGCCTGCCCACGCAGGAAGTCTGACATATTATAATGCTCCATCGGAGTGATACTTTTCTTTACCTCAGCCATGATTTGCCTCCTTGTAATTCATGCTATTTTACATCATAGCACAAAGTAATTACTTTTTCAATGACTTTTGTGTAACTTTTTGTTTGTACAATTCAGGCTACCTCAACAAACACAAAAAAGTTAGTAACTCACCGAGTTACGATTAGAGGCACATATTAACCTTCATCCCTGTCCACAGCCTTTCCAAAACATCGGAAAGGTACTGTTGGCAGGGATTTTTTGCTTATTCACTGTAACTCGCCAAGATTCGGGTTTTCAGACATTGTTAGATATAATTTTGGTATCGAAGGTAACTCCTTCGAAATAAATTTTACTCCGCTTTGTGAGTGGCCATTAACGAAGCGGTGGATACATACGGAACCCGGGACGGATTCTCCGTCAGCCATCCGATGTACCACCGTTGATTCGTCATGCCTTCTCACGAGCGTCGAAGCCGGTGTGTCATCTGATGCACCGGCTTTTGTTGTATCTGCCGCCTCCCTTCCCAAAGCGGGAAAGGACAAGCAATGCAAAAGAATGACAATCAGCACTACATCTATCTGCGTTCCACCCGTGAGCGCATCCCCTGCACAGAGCAGGAGTTCCACGATTATTACCGCGACATTGATGCCTTCCGCAAAAAGCAACAGCGCCACGGGCGCTGCGTGTGTCCCGTCGCCAAGCGACTGGACTGTGACATGGAC
>ENA-OYVV01000435-OYVV01000435.1-human-gut-metagenome-genome-assembly--contig:-NODE-435-length-13375-cov-5.139565_pt1 | contig 13375 bp, 6 predicted proteins | sample MGYA00244164_ERZ653385 | MGnify/ENA primary metagenome ERZ653385 (study PRJEB26926, sample SAMN06165153) | human gut metagenome | biome: ENVO:00009003; feature: ENVO:2100002; material: ENVO:00002003... | reverse complement strand
CTGCGGTTGCTGCGCTGCAGGGCGGCACGGCTGACGGCGCTGTCACCGACACCGGCGTTACAGTTGTGACCAAGTAATTCCCCCCTTTCATTTGATACTGCAAACGGCGGGTGGCTTCACCCGCCGTTTGCGATATCTTGATAATTGCTTAAAAGGAGATCCTAGCCTGACTCCGGAAAAGGCCGTTGACGGCGACGAGGATACGCGCTGGGCTTCCGGACGTGACGATAATCAATGGTATATCGTCGATCTGGAGGAGCGCTGCACGATCACCGGCTTCGGGATCCTTTGGGAAGGTGCTCATGGAAAAGAATACAAGATCCAGGTTTCGGAGAATGGTACGGACTGGACAGATGTCATTCATGAGACCAACGGCAGCGCCGGCTGGAAGAATTATACGCTCAGCAACCCGGCAGCAGGCCGCTATGTGCGGATGCTCGGCATCAAGCGCGGCAACGCAAAATACGGTTACTCAATGTATGAGTTCCAGGTCTTTGGTTACCAGCCGCAGAACCCCAAGCCGGTTACGTCGATCCGTTTGAGCCAGAACACGCTGTCCCTCCTCGAGGGCTGGAGCTGCGCACTCACTGCAACGACGCAGCCGTCCAGTAATGTTTACAGCCTGAAGTGGACTTCGTCCGACCCGGCGATCGTTAAGGTCGATAACAACGGTCTGGTGACGGCAATCGGCAGCAGCGGCACCGCAATGATCACGGTGGAATCCGTACTGGATCCGACCGTGAAAGACACCTGCGAAGTGACCATTACGCCATACGCCGGCCGCCCGACAAAGGTTTCCAACGTCAAGATCGTAAACGAACCGACAGGCCTTTTGAAAAAGGGACAGGATTGGTCGCTGGCAGCGAATGTTCTGCCTGCCGGTGCGAGCAACCGAAATGTCAACTGGAGCAGCAGTGATCCGACTGTTGCTGCAATCGATGCAAACGGCGTCGTCCATGCTGTTTCTGCCGGACGCGCGGTCATCCGGGCAACCAGCGTATCCGCTCCGGCAATTTTCGCAGAGATCACGGTGGAAGTCGGCCATACTGTTCGGTTTGAAAGTGCGGAAACGGTCCAGATTGAGGAGCAGCTGGTCGCGGATGGCGCGTATGCAGTGAAACCGGAGGATCCCTCCAGAGCCGGCTATCGTTTTGAGGGCTGGTATCGGGATCCGGAGGCAAGTGAGGCATTTGATTTCACACAGCCGATCCATGCAGATACCGTCATTTATCTGAAGTGGACGAGCCTGCCGCAGGACGTACCGACGGTACCGGCAGAGAATCCGTCAATGGATCTGGGCTTGATCCTCGGCATCATAAACGGCGGCAGCGGCATGAGCTTCAGCGATGTGACAAGCAGCGACTGGTTCTTTGAGGATGTTGCAGCTGCATATCAGCTTGGATTGATGAACGGCGTCAGCGCATATGAATTTGCACCAAAAGCGCCTCTCAGCCGCGCGATGGTGGCGGCCATGCTCTATCGGATGGCAGGCTCTCCCGCGGCTTACTACGGCGGCCGGCAGTTTACGGATGTTGCCGACGGCAAATGGTATTCCAGCGCGATCCGCTGGGCTTCCCAGATGGGGATCGTCACAGGCTTCCAGAATGGCAGCTTCCGTCCGAACGAAAATGTGACGCGCGTGCAGCTGGCGGCAATGCTCTTCCGGTTTGCACAGTATCAGAGCCGTGATATCCGGGCCCGCGGCGACCTGAACGCTTATCAGGACGGCAGCTCTGTGCAGGCCTGGGCAAAAGAGGCGATGCAGTGGGCCGTAGCCAAGGGACTCATTTCCGGAAAGTCCGGCGCCCGCCTTGACCCGTCCGGCAGCGCGACCCGTGCGGAGGCCGCGGCCGTGCTGGTTCGCTTCCTGCGCCAGTCGTAATCCGCAATGATATGACACAGCAAACAGCCAACGCCTCGGCGTTGGCTGTTTTGTATAAATTATGGATGCCGTTTTCGGCTATATTCACGAAACGGCCCAAAAAAGCGGAAAAATTGTCCACTTTATCCGAAGAATTGCCATGTTGGCAAAACGCGATACATGTTAAAGTTTAGGAGTAGAAAGTACAGAAAACTACTGAAAAAAGAGGGAGTTATGCGTTTTGAAAACAGAGTATATTGTGGAAATGACGCACATCACGAAAACCTTCCCCGGTGTTCGGGCATTGGATGATGTGTCATTCAACCTCAAAAGCGGCGAAGTGTTGGCTCTGCTCGGTGAAAACGGAGCGGGAAAGTCTACACTGATGAAAGTGCTCAGCGGTGTTTACACCAGAGATGGCGGTGAGATCACGGCCTTTGGGAATAAGGTCGAGAAAATGACACCGAAACGGGCGAAGGAGCTTGGCATTGCGATCATCCATCAGGAGCTGAATCTATGTTCACACTTGAGCGTAGCTGAAAATATCTTCCTGGGTCAGGAAATTGTCAAAGGCGGCGTGGTCCAGCGGAAACAGATGAACGATGAGGCAAGAGCAATTCTGAAGAGGCTGAGTCTCGAAATCGAGCCTGAAACACTGGTTGGATCGCTTTCTGTGTCGAAACAGCAAATGATCGAGATCGCGAAAGCACTTCTGCATAAGGCAAGGGTGCTTATCATGGACGAACCGACTTCCGCGTTGACTGCGAAGGAGATCAACGAGCTTTTCCGTATCATCCGCCAGCTCCGTGACGAAGGCTGCGGCATCGTCTATATTTCTCATCGTCTGGAAGAATTGCAGCATATTGTCGATCGTGTGACCATTATGCGCGATGGACAGTATATCACGAGCATGAACTTTAAAGATACGACGCTGGATACGATCATTTCCTATATGGTGGGCCGCGACATCAAAGAAAAGTTCCCGCGTATCCAGACAACGGTTGGCGAGACCATTTTTGAAGTTCGCAATCTGAATGCGGGGCGCATGGTACGCGACGTCAGCTTCAAAGCCCATGCGGGTGAGATCGTCGGGATCGCGGGACTGATGGGTGCAGGCCGTACAGAAACGACACGTGCGATTTTCGGCGCGGATCCGAAGGAAAGCGGCGAGATTCTGGTGGATGGAAAGACCGTAAAGATCCATGGACCGCACGATGCCATCCGCGCAGGCGTGGTTCTGGCGCCGGAAGACCGAAAGAAAGATGGACTTTGCACAAAGCTCTCGGTGCGTGACAACATTGCACTGCCGAATCTGGACCTGCTGGCACCGGGAGCGCTGGGCGTCGTCCGCAGCTTAAAAGAGGCACAAATGGTGGAGGCGGCCACCAAGGACTTCCAGATCAAAATGCCGAATGCCGAGGTCGATGCGGCGAGCCTGTCCGGCGGCAACCAGCAGAAGGTCGTTGTGAGCAAATGGCTGGCCCGCAATTCCCGTGTGGTCATCTTCGACGAACCGACGCGCGGTATCGATGTTGCCGCAAAGGTTGAAATTTACAACATCATGAACCGCCTGAAAAAGGAAGGGATCGCGGTCATCTTCGTTTCTTCTGAAATGCCGGAGATCCTCGGTATGAGCGACCGTATCATCGTCATGTGCGATGGCCGCATCACCGGCGAAATGGATATCCATGAAGCCACACAGGAAAAAATTATGCATTATGCCACTCAGTTTGAAAACAAACTGGCCCAATAAAATATAGTTTGGAGAGATGATCATGAATCAGACAAAAAAGAAAAATCCGTTGAAGCGGCTGCTTTCCATGCGCGGCATGGGCCAGGTCGTCACCGTAACCATCGGCCTGATCGTGCTGTTGGTCGCGTTTGCACTGATAAATCCGAATTTCTGGTCACCGACGAACCGGACCAATCTGCTCCGCCAGATCGCTCCGATCCTGATTATCGGTATTGCACAGTCCTATGTCCTTATTACCGGCAATATTGACCTGTCCATTGGCTCTGTTGTTGGCATGAGCACGATGGTTGCGGCGACCCTGATGTCAAAGGGAATCATGAGCCCGATCCCGGCTCTGCTGGTGACCCTGCTCTGCTGTCTGCTGATCGGCGTGCTCAATGGTTTGCTTGTCGCAAAATTCAAGCTCCCGCCGTTTATCGCGACTCTTGGCACAATGACCGTTGCGCGCGGCATTGCCCAGCTCGTAAACGGCAACTACAACACAGATTCTATCATGAAGTTCTATCCCGAGGCGGCCCAGACGTTCAAAAACGTGTTCTACTATGGCAAAACTCTTGGACTGTATAACGGCATCTGGATCGCCATCATCCTCTGGATCGTCTTCAACTTCCTGCTCAGCAAAACCCGCACCGGCCGGTACATCTACGCCACCGGCTCCAACATTGATGCGGCGCGGCTGTCTGGCGTCAACGTTGTCAGCACAACGGTAATTGCGTATGTTGTCAGCGCATTCTGCTCGTTTGTTGTTGGTATCATCACCTGCGCAACCGTGGGCCAGGGCACGATGGATGCCGGCAACTCCTATGAAATGTATGCCGTTGCGGCTTCTGTCATCGGCGGCGTTTCCACGCTCGGCGGTCAGGGCATCCTGCTTGGCACTGTGGTTGGCGCGGCCATCTGGGGCACACTTCAGAACGGCCTTCAGTTTGCCGGCGCACCGGTCGCGATCCGCAACATCATTATCGGCATTATTGTTGTGCTGTCTGTTCTGATGGACGTTGTCATTCGTACCGGTCGCAGAAACACCAAGGTCAGTGATTAAGCTTCGCGCTTTATCATAATAAAAAACAATGGAGGAACAGAAAGTGAAAAAAGTATTAGCGATTTTGCTGGCGATCGCGATGATCGCAGCAATGGCGGCGTGTGCACAGAAGGCGGCGCCGGCGGACGAGACGAAGACAAGCGGCGAAACGACCAGCACGGCCGGCGAGACTGTGGATAACACCGCGGACGACACCGCGGATACGGCGAGCAGCGAAAGCTACAAGATCTTCCTGATCACGATGGACCAGATGGACCAGTATTGGACCAACATCGACGCCGGCTGCAAGAAGGCGGCAGAAGAGCTCGGGAACGTGGAGTACCAGTGGACCGCGCCCGACGTGAAGGACGATGCGAAGCAGATCGAGATGATCAACAACGCCGTCGCCAACGGCGCGAACGCGATCCTTCTGGCGGCCAACGGCCCCGAGGCGGTCAACGATGCGCTGAAGGAAGCCTCCGCGGCTGGCGTGCAGATCGTCTACGTCGATTCCCCGGCAAACTTTACGCCGTCTGTTGCGACGTTCAGCACCGATAACACCGCAGCCGGTAAGACTGCCGGCCAGACCATGATCGACCAGCTGGCTGCGAAGGGCATCACGGAAGGCAAGATCGGCATTGTCAGCGTCAATGCTGCGACGGCTTCCACCGTGGCCCGTGACGACGGCTTCCGCTCCGCTTTCGAGGGTACCAAGTTTGAGCTTCAGGAGTCCCAGTACTGCGACGGCGACGCGGCCCGTTCGAAGGACGCGGCCTCCGCTTTCATCGCTGACGGCTGTGTTGGCGTGTTCGGCTGCAACGAAGGCTCCACGGTCGGCGTTGGCAACGCGATCAAGGAGAGCGGCGCGGATGTGGTCGGCGTTGGCTTCGACAGCTCCGACAACGTTCTGGAACTGATCAACGAAGGCTGCCTGTATGCGACGATGGTTCAGAACCCCGACGTGATGGGCTACGAAGGTGTCAAGGCTGCGGTTGCTGCGCTGCAGGGCGGCACGGCTGACGGCGCTGTCACCGACACCGGTGTTACAGTTGTGACGAAGTAAGCAACAACTGCCAACTGAAAGTCAGAAAATACGGCAAGGATTTTACTTGCCGTATTTTCTGAAACACGTTTATGCTCAACTCATATCTTCGGTTTTGGGAGGATTTGCACATGAAACGAAATAAAACAGCGTCCAGATGGATCAGCTGCTTGTTATGCATGGCGATGATGCTGAGCCTTTTCTCTGGGATCACTGTTTTGGCAGCGGAGAAAGCCGCTTCAGGCGAAGAAGACAAGGTCTTGTTTTCGACACGATTCAAAACGCAGGAAGAATTCTCAAATTTTGCGGATGTTCCTGTCGAGGTAAATGCCACGCTCAAATATGGCAACTCTGCCGAGGACGTCAGCGCACTGATCGACGGAAGTACAAGCACGAAGCTTTGTGCAACCGGCGGCGTTAAGGTACCTCTAGAGTTCACATTCCATTATAATGCGCCGACAACGGCTTCCAACTATTATATCAGCGGTGCAAATGATGACGAGGGAAACCCTGGCCGCACCCTGAACAGTTGGGAGCTTTATGGCACGAACGATCAGACTGGTGAGTGGACGCTTTTGGATAAGCAGAGCAACCAGACCGGATGGAAAAACTATGAGATGCGTGTTTTCCAGCTTCCGGAAGGTCCCGGCTATCAGCATTACAAGCTGAAGATCACGAAGTTCAACTCTAATCCGGGAACGATCCAGTTCAGCGGCTTCGGCTTAACAAAGAGCCTTGTGGACGGCAGCTTTGCCGGAACTACGGACGCAGCGCGCACGGAACATGCATCTATGACGACAACGCTGGAAAACGACAAGCTGGTCATCAGTGGTCATCATGAAGGCAATCAAAGCGCGCAGGTGTACAACGTCCTGTACACAGGTCTGAACATTCCGGTGACGGAGAATACGCGGCTGGTTTATAATATTACGCCGCAGCAACCGCTGCCGAACAATAAGTATGACTACGATTTCTATTCCATGCATCTTGCAGTGGATCTGAAATTCGATGATGGAACCTATCTGAGTGATAGAGGGCTGGAGGATGAGAATGGCGTTCGCGCCGATCCGAACAGCCAGGGCGAAGGCAAGGCCATGCTGTATGCGCAGGAAAACCAGATCCTGATCCAGTTGGGCGCGCTGAAGGGCAAGACGATCGAAGAAATCGACATCGGCTACGCAAACAGCGCGGACTTGAAAGCGGATGGCGGCGATTTCAAGGGAACGCTGAATTCGATTCGGATTGAAAATGTCGCCCCCCTGAACTATAGCAAGGAGTCTCTCGTAGACTATGCCTACATTCTTCGCGGAACAAACAACTTTGGCGGTGCGTTTTTCTCCAGAGGCCTCACCGGGCCTATGGTCGCAGTGCCGCATGGCTTCAACTTCTGGGCACCGGAAAGCGACACCGGCAACACTATGTTCGACTATAATGCCGGTTTTATCAAAGGTTTCCGCTGCAGTCATGAGCCGTCGATCTGGGTCGGAGACCGGTCTGTGTGGAGATTTATGCCCGGCGTGAATACCTCCGCAAATGGCCGCGCCATCTATGATCAGGAAAATGTAACGGCAAAGCCCTACTATTTCAGCGTACAGTTTAGTCAGAGCGCGTCGAATCCTGCAAGCGGTGTCCGGACGGAACTGTCTCCTACCGATCACGGCATGATCACGCGCATCACTTATCCGGAAAACGCACAGACGCCGTACATCAATATCAGCGATGTGTCCGACCTCAGATTTGATAAAGCTACGAAGTCCTTCAGCGGTTACAAAAATGAGGACAGCAACCAGATGCCGAAGATGTACATTTACGGCACCTTTGATCAGGCGTTCACAGACGATGGCACCCGCGCAGTCTTTGAACAAGGTACGAAGCCGGTCGTGATGCGCGCGGCAACTTCCTTTATCAGTGCTGAGCAGGCAAAGAAAAACCTTGAACAGGAGTTGCGCGGAGATTTTGACGCTGTCAAGGCTGCCGCAAAGAAGCTGTGGAATGACAAGCTGAGCCAGTTTGAAATTGAAGGTGCGTCGGAAGAACAGCTGATTACGTTCTACTCCTGCCTCTATCGCTTGTATCTCTATCCCAATAATATGGGCGAACAAACCGGCAACGGCAGCAAAGGCGGCTGGCAGTACATGAGCCCGTATACCAAGAAGGTGACGGACGGCAAGCTTTATTATAACAACGGGTTCTGGGATACCTATCGTACGACATGGGCAGCATATTCGCTGTTCACACCGAAGCAGAACAATGAGTTGCTGCTGGGCCTGATTCATCACTTCGAGGACAGCGGCTGGATGCCGCGCTGGATTGCTCCGGCCGGTACGAACTCCATGGTCGGTACAAGCTCGGATGTTATCTTTGCCGATGCCATGCTGCGCGGCGCAACGCTGACAAACGAGCAGTGGCAACTTGCATATCAGTCTGCACTGAAGAATGCCTCCATGTCGGATTTCAAGGGGGCCTCCGGCGGTCGTGACGGCATTGATAAGGGCCTGTTTCTTGGCTATACGCCGGGTGGCAGCCAGAAATTCTCATGGTCCATTGAAGGCTACATCAATGATGCCGGTATTGCAAACATGGCGAAAGAATTAGGCGACATGGATGCATATACCTATTATAAGAGCCGTGCCACAAACTATGTCAACCTCTTCCGCGACGGAGACGGAGTTGAAAACAAATGGCTTGCGGCCAAGAATGCGGATGGCTCCTGGACCAGATCCAAAGTGGATCCGTTTGCGTTCCATGATGATTACACGGAAACTACGGCTCTGAATATGGCGTGCAGTGTACCGCAGGATGGTCAGGGCCTGGCAAACCTCTACGGCGGCCGTGCTGCACTGGCTGAAAAGCTGGATCAGTTGTTTGAGACGACATTGGAAACGGACACTGTAGGCGCAAATCAGGGCATCCATGAGCGCAGGGAAGCGCAGGAAGTCAAGATGGGCGAATATGGCCACAGCAACCAGCCTTCCCATCATATTCCATATATGTATCTCTATGCCGGTCGGCCTTACCGTACGCAGGAGAAAGTTCGGCAGGTACTGCGGCAGTGCTATGTTGGCAGCCGCATCGGCCAGGGATACATCGGTGATGAGGATAACGGTGAAATGTCTGCATGGTTTATCTTCAGTGCCATGGGCTTCTATCCGTTGAATATGGGCAACGGTGAACTGGTCTTTGGCTCGCCACTGTTCAAGAAGATTACCCTCCATCATGAAAACGGCCACGATCTGATCATCGAGGCGCCGAATAACAGCAGCACAAATATTTATGTTGGCGGTCTTACCATCAATGGCACACCCTACAGCAAGACGTCCATCAAGCAGACGGATCTGACCGACCGGCTCGAGAATGAAAATGTTGTGCTCCGTTTTGACATGCAGGCGACGCCCGGCGACTGGGGTACGGGTGAGAATGATGTTCCCGATTCTTTGACGAAAGGCGACGAGACCCCCGATCCGCTGCGGGACCGCACAAACAGTGCGGCTGTGGTTGCAGAAGAAGTTCCGACCACGCTAAGTTCCGGCGATTCCATTTATTGTGCTGATGGTGAGAACCTCAAAAATCTGCTCGATAACAATTCTAAGACCAGTGCAACGTTGAAGCCTACGGATGGGATCATTTCGCTTTATTACACATTTGCAAAGCCGCAGGCTGTCAGCCTCTATACACTGACCTCTGCGAGCGGCGGCAAGGATAGCGCGCCGAAGAACTTCACGCTTTATCTTTCCAATGACGGCTCGACTTGGACGGAAGCGGACAAGCGTGAAAATGTGACATTTGAATGGAGCCTCTATACGAAGCCGTTCAAGACGAATGCCGCGGATTATGTGCAATATCGTTATGTGCGTCTGGATATCAAGAGCGACAGCGAGATTCAGTTGGGCGAGTTGGAACTGATGAGCACCGAAATGCCCGCGCTGAACGCCGATGCTCTCGATGGAATGATCGCGGAAGCGATAAAAGCAAAGGAGGCTCTCAGGGTTGGCGGCTACGCACCGCTTGAGACGTTGATGAGCGCAGCCATTGGCGAGGCACAAACGGTTGCGGACAAGGAAGACAAGACGGACGACGAGATCGAGGAGGCCTGCCGTAAGCTGATAAACGCCATGAGCGAGATCGAAGGGATGAAGGATCTTTGGACAAAGCTTGATGCGATCAAGAAGGTTGACACATCAAACATGCCGTACGCGGTTCAAACTTCTGTGAGGAGCGCCATTTCCAACGCGGAGGAAGTGACGAAGAACCACGATTCCACGATGGATGCGCTGAAAGATGCAAAATCGCAGCTCGAGCAGGCATCCAATGATATTCAGTCCTACCAGGATCTGGTGGCTAAAATCGAAGAAGCACAGCAGGTTTATGAAGGATTGGCAGATGACGCTGCACATAAGGACGATCTCAATCAGGCAATCCAGAATGCGCAGACGGCTTTGAATGATCCGAATGCGACGACCGGAGATTTCAATCACGCAAACGATGCGCTTGACCTGAACATCAAACTTGCGCAGGCGAAGTTCCGTAATGCGTACGAGAACATCGAAGCTGAGGAATTTACAAAGTTTGAAACAGATGCACATGACAGCAGAATTGTCAACGACGGCAACAACATTGGCGGCGTTGCAAGCGGCACTTGGGTCAAATATTCCAATGTCTATTTCTCCGGGAACGGTGCGGAAAAAGTAACGTTCTTCTACGCTGCGCAGGAGAGAGATGCCGGCGGCGGCCAGATTCATATCCGCCTTGGCAGCCTGGACGGCAAGGAGATCGCGACATTGACTTGCAAGGCGACCGGAAACGACTGGAGCGAGTATGAGGAACTTAGCGGTGAGCTGACCGAGATCACCAAGGGTATGCACGATGTCTATCTCTACTTCGAAAACAACGCCGGCAAGACCTATATTGCAAACGTCGATTGGTTCCGCTTCACAGAAGCTTCTTCTTCACACGAGCACAGCTGGTCCAACGAATGGAGCAAGAATGAAACCCATCACTGGCATGCGTGCTCCGGCTGCGACGAGAAGAACGACGTAGCGCCCCATACGCCTGGCGCTGCGGCAACGGAAATAGATCCGCAGATCTGCACAGTGTGCGGTTATATCATCGCGCCCGCGACCGGCCACATTCATCACACCACGACGCTGGTTCCGGCTGTGGAAGCGACCTGCGTCGACATGGGTCACAGGGCGTATTACACCTGCTCCGGATGCAGCAAGCTGTTTGCAAATGAAAACGCGACAGAAGAGCTGACTGAGGCGGATGTTACCCCGAAAACTGACCCGACCAACCATGTGGGCGGCACGGAGATTCGTGACGCGAAAGACGCAACCTACACCGAGGAAGGTTACACGGGCGACACCTACTGCCTCGGCTGCGGCAACAAGATCGCAGAAGGTCATGCCATTCCGAAGCTGACACCCGCCCCGGCTCCGGTCCTCCCAGTCATCCCGAGCAAACCTGCGCAGCTCCCGTTCAACCCGAACGCTGGCAGCAACGTAAGCAAGTTCCCGTTCGCCGATGTTCCGTCCGATAGCTGGTACTATTCGAGCGTCAAGGCAGCGTGGGAGAACGGTCTGATCGACGGCGTGACGGCCAATGAATTCAAGCCGAACGCAACGCTGACCGTGGCGCAGACCATCAAGCTGGCGGCGGCTCTGCATCAGCTCGACCGCACTGGCGAAGTCAGCCTGAAAAACAGCGGCGCGAACTGGTATGACAGCTATGTCAATTACGCAGTTGTGAACGGCATCATCGAAAAGGACTACGCGAATTACACCAAGGCGCAGATGAATGCACCGGTCACGCGCGGCGAGTTCGTCCACATCTTCCATGGTGCGGAGGAGGCTTATAAGGCCATCAACACCGTGGCAGATAACGCAATTCCAGACGTGAAGGCGACCGACAAGTTCGCGGCTGAGATCTACGAGTTCTATCGCGCGGGCATCCTGACGGGTTCCGACGCGAAGGGCACGTTCCATTCCGCGAGCACCATCAAGCGCAGCGAGGCCGCGGCCATTCTGCTCAGAATGTTCGAAGCCTCCGCAAGAGTTTCTATTGATCTTCCCTAAGCAGTAATGATCCGGCCCCGGATGGATCTTCCGTCCGGGGCCAAGAAAAAACGGGTCTGTTCTCCGGAACTTTTGATAACGACAGTACGGTCTCCGCACGGCGCAGAATAGGACCGTCTGGCGAAGCCTGAATATAGAAATAAAATGGAAAGGAGCGCTGTTATGAAGCGCAGTGAAATCAACAAAGCGTTGAAAGAGCTCGAGGCTATGTGCGCACAGGAGCATTGCTACCTGCCGCCTTTTTGCCATTTTACACCTGAGGAATGGGAAAGCAAGGGGCACGAATACGACGAAGTGCGCGATTGCATGCTCGGCTGGGATATCACGGATTATGGTCAGGGCGACTTTGACCACTTCGGTTTTTCGCTTATCACGATTCGCAATGGAAATCGTGCCATGCCGGACAAGTATCCGAAGGTCTATGCGGAAAAGCTGCTGTATCTGAGGGAAGGGCAGTACGCACCGAACCATTTCCACTGGTTCAAGACTGAGGACATCATCAACCGCGGCGGCGGCAACGTATTGATCCGGGTGTACAATCGTCTTCCGAATGAAGAAATCGATTATGAATCTGATGTGAAAGTCCACACCGACGGCAAAAGCTATACCGTTCCGGCCGGAACGCAGATCCGGTTGAAACCGGGTGAAAGCATTTTCGTTTATCAGGGGCTGTATCATGATTTTTCGGTTGAGCCCGGCACTGGTCCCGTCCTGCTGGGCGAGGTCAGCCAGTGCAACGACGACAACACCGACAACCGCTTCAATCCGCCGGTTGGCCGTTTTCCGAAGATCGAGGAAGATGAGCCGCCTTACCGGCTGCTCTGCAATGAGTATCCGGCGGCAAAAGACTGACGGATGCTGACGCTGCAAAATGAAAACCTGACGCTGTGCGTCGATCCGTTCGGCGCGCAGATGATGGAGCTTGGCTCCAAACAAGGAACACAATTTCTCTGGAACGGCGACAAACAATACTGGCCGGACCGCGCGCCGGTGCTGTTTCCGTATGTTGCGCGCCTGACAGATGGCTGCTATACGCTCTGCGGCGAACGTTATTCGATGGATATCCACGGATTTGCAAAGGATTCTGTTTTCACTATCGAAGAGCAGTCTTCCGATTCTGTTACGTTCTGTCTGCGGCAGACACCGGAAACGCTGCGGCAGTATCCGTTTCGCTTTACATTCCGGGTACGCTATGCGCTGCGCGGCTGGACGGTCCATGTGACGTATTCCGTCTGCAATGAGGACGAAAAAGAGCTGCCGTTCGGCATCGGCGGACATCCGGGATTCCGGGTTCCGCTGACCGGCAGCACTGGCTTTGAAGACTATAAACTGTGCTTTTCGCAGCCATGTCTGCCAGACCGTATTGGCTTTACCGGAGACTGCTATCTCAACGGCCAGACAGAATGCTTCCCGTTGGAAGACGATACGACCATCCGCCTGCGTCACGAGCTGTTCGATGAGGATGCGATCGTGCTGAAAAATATGGCACGGTGCGTGAGCCTATGCTCAGAGAAAACGGGCAAATCGGTGACCGTAGCCTATCCGCAGATGCCGTATCTCGGTATCTGGCATATGCCGCACACGGACTGTCTCTTATACACATCTGACGCTGCCGACGATAAGGCTC
>ENA-OYVV01000423-OYVV01000423.1-human-gut-metagenome-genome-assembly--contig:-NODE-423-length-13572-cov-5.358585_pt1 | contig 13572 bp, 15 predicted proteins | sample MGYA00244164_ERZ653385 | MGnify/ENA primary metagenome ERZ653385 (study PRJEB26926, sample SAMN06165153) | human gut metagenome | biome: ENVO:00009003; feature: ENVO:2100002; material: ENVO:00002003... | reverse complement strand
CGAGATGCAGCGTAGTCTCGTGGGCTCGGAGATGTGTATAAGAGACAGGTCTGGTGCTGTGGTACGCCGGACCGTGGCTCTGTCGAAAGCTGCGGAAAGTGCAAAATGCACAATAAAAAGAAAAATATTCGTCAAGAATCAATCTTGTTGCGCACCGGGAAATCCGCTATAATAGAAGCGTCAAACCAGATTTTACCGGAAAGGAGACACGGACGTATGGCAAAGGCATCTCAGGTCGTTTTACTGGAAAATGAGTTTTACCTCATCAAGGCACCCAATGGGAAGGTGTTGGAGATCAAGAACTTCAACACGGAGAACGGCGCGGCCATCCGTCTGTGGGACTACGCCGGGCATCCGTGGCAGCAGTGGCAGTTCGTGGATGCTGGCGAGGGACGCTGGCGGATCAGGAACCGCTTTACAGGCAAGTTCATCGATCTGGCCCTGGGCGGCGTGGTCGAGGGCACCTGGCTGCACCAGTGGGGCCGCACCAGCGGGCTGAGCCAGTGCTGGGAGCTGGAGTCCACCCGGAACGGCCGCACCCGCATCCGCAACGTGCTGGCCGACAAATACATCGACCTTGTGGGCATGAACACCTCCAACGGTGCACAGGCCCAGATCTGGAATTACGTCTCGGGCGGCAATCAGGAATGGAACCTGGTGCGCGTTGACCCCGACACCGCGCAGACCAGCGCCCGTGCCGAGGAAAAGCGGGACCCGGAGCCCACGCCCTCCCAGCGCAAACACCAGAATGATCTGGTGCGGAAGCTGAACAACGCCGGAAAAGGCCGGGCCGCACGGAAATAAGAAACGATAAAAGCGTCCCACAGGGGGCTCCCTGTGGGACGCTTTTTGTAATGCTGACAGAAACGGAGAATTGCTGATGGATCCCAAATTTCCCATGCGTAACACCACCCTGTGCTATCTGGAACAGGATGATGCCTACCTGATGCTCCACCGCGTGACCAAGAAGAACGACCTGAACCACGACAAATGGATCGGCGTAGGCGGCAAGTTTGAGCCGTTTGAAAGCCCGGAGGACTGCCTGCTGCGGGAAGTGCAGGAGGAGACCGGCCTCACCCTGACCTCCTACCGCTGCCGGGGCGTGGTGACCTTTCTTCTGGGCGAGCTGACCGAATACATGTTCCTTTACACCGCCGATGCCTGGACGGGCACACTGGTAAAGGATGCCGCCCGGAACGAGGGCATTCTGGAATGGGTGCCCAAGGAGCAGGTGGAGCAGCTGCCCATCTGGGAGGGCGACAAGATCTTCTTCCGCCTGCTCGAGGAGGACAGACCCTTTTTCTCACTCAAACTCCGATATGAAGATGATACGCTGGCTGAAGCCGTGTTGGACGGGAAACCTTTATAACTCCCTCCGTCACGGCTTTGCCGTGCCAGCTCCCTCGGAGAGGGAGCCTTTTAGCCTCCCTCATTGAGGGAGATGGCATCGCGCAAGCGATGACGGAGAGAGTTTAATTCAGCTTCAGATCGCCCTCTTTGATCCAGCCCAGCTTGCGCTCGATCTCACAGAAGAGAACGCTCAGGACAGCGGGCAGAACAAAGCAGATCAGGACCATGGCAGCCCAGTCCATGGGGGTGATAGCAGCCTTGGTGCCGGCGGTGATATCGTTCACCCAGCCGGTGTACACGCCGATCTGGCCCACCAGACCGCAGGTGCCCATGCCGGAGGAGACCGCTGCGCCGTTCATCTCAAAGTGGAACAGGCAGGTAGCCAGCGGGCCGGTGATGGCACTGGCCAGCGTGGGGGCGATCCAGATGCGGGGATTCTTGATGATGTTGCCCATCTGCAGCATACTGGTGCCCAGGCCCTGGGCCACCAGGCCGCCCCAGCGGTTTTCCCGGAAGCTCATCACCGCAAAGCCGATCATCTGGGCACAGCACCCCGCCACGGCGGCGCCGCCGGCCAGACCCGTCAAACCCAGGGCCGCGCAGATGGCGGCGGAGGAGATGGGCAGGGTCAGGGCCACGCCGATGACCACGGACACGATGATGCCCATGAAGAAGGGCTGCAGCTCCGTGGCCCACATGATGAACCGGCCCACGGCGCTGGCCGCCGCGCCGATGGGGGCGGCGATCAGGGCGGCGATGCCGATGCCGGAGAGCACCGTGACAATGGGCGTTACCAGAATGTCGATCTTCGTCTCCTTGCTGACGGCCTTGCCGATCTCGCTGGCCAGAATCGCCACAAACAGCACCGCCAGTGGCCCTCCGGCCCCGCCCATGAAGTTGGTGGCGAAGCCCACGGGAATCAGGGAGAACAGCACCAGGGGAGGGGCCTCCAGCGCCCGGCCGATGGCCACCGCCATGCCCGGGCCCACCATGGCCGAGCACAGGCCGCCGATGGTGTAGGTCACGGCGCCCTTGCCCTTGCCCAGGGTGACGATGACCTCCGTCAGGAATCCGATGTGCAGCTGCTGGCCCAGGGTGTTGAGAATGGTGCCCACCAGCAGGGTGCAGAACAGGCCCTGGGCCATAGCGCCCATGGCATCGATGAAATACCGCTTGGCCGAGAAAACGATGTTCTTCCGGGCCAGGAACTTGCGAACTGCTTCCATAGCTTTGACCTCGCATATGTAAAAAGAATGTGATACAAGTGTCATGACACCTGTATCACATTCTATCACGTCTTTTCCGTTTGTCAACCGGGATTTTACTCCGCCAGGAAGCCCAGCTGACGCAGGCGGGCCTTACTTGCCGTTGCAGGTGCCCTGTCCGCAGCCACAGGAAATCACTGTCTTCCGCTCAACGATGACGGGTTTGCAATACTTCTTCATGGTACAGCTCCTTTCTTTAAATTGACCTTTGCTCAGCAATTTTTTTTGCAGAAGATGAGCAACCATATAGATCATCATCCTCCATGTACGCCAGTCCGGGACATCTAACGCACCGACTGTACAAATAACAGTCGGCACATTTATGAGGAATTTTCCGACATTCCCGCCGCCACTCGTTTAGTGGTTCCGAATTTATCCATATATCTCTGAGGGATTGCTTCAGAATATTACCGACATCCAGAGTCAACGTATTGCAGGGCCACGCAATTCCGTCATAATTGATACAAATGCTGCTATGGCCTGCACTACACGGAATTTCACCGTTGTTCTGAACGACGAGTTCTCCCCGGTATTGCTTGTTTATGCGGTCTGTCTCATGAACAATCTGTCTCAAATTATCGCGTATCTCAAAATGATGCGGAGTCCTATCACCGTTCGTTCTGGAAAAAATCGTAGGTGTAGTTCGAAAAGAGAAACCATTTTTTCTGGCAAAAGATTCGACATCGCGGTACGAAAACTTATTGTATTCCATCAAGGGCGTTTTCACTGTTACATCAATACCGCGCTTCTTCAATAAGGCAACATTACACATCGTCTTGTGGAACGAACCCGGTACGCCGGTAATCTTATCGTGCACAATGGGATCCATCGCATATATCGTTGTTGAGAATTCACTGATATGCAGTGCCGCTAACTCTTTAATGATCCCTTCAGTCAAAGCGTACCCGTTGCTCATAAGAAACACGCGCATAAACTTGGATCGAGCGTAACGAACCAAGTCGATCAAGTCGGGACGCAAGAGAATTTCACCGCCTGTAAACGTCACATTTAAGGCACCTAATTCGCGGGCTTCGTCAATGAGACGACAAATTACTTCAGATGATAAGCCATCTGAAGAATGCTCAGGGATATAGCAATGAATGCAATTATGATTGCACTTCGAAAGAAGAACAAACATGATACCAAACAACTGGGTATCTTCCTGACATTGTTCGGCCAATGCATCAATGTTAAAGCTCTCCATACGCACCTCTTTCAAAAACACGAACCAATCCATATCCCGCAATCTCGGATATAAAGTTCTTTAAGTCGGCACAGATAATGTCTCTGCATTCAATGCCATATATGGTACATAAGGACGAGACACAGGTATCAAAATTAACACTTTCCGCAAGTGCAAGCCAAAAATCTTTAGCAGAGCCTGAAAACAGGTAGACACGCTTAGTCCCCTCATTAAATGCATACACGGTGTCTCGATATTCCTGCCATGATACCAGATTTGTAAAACGTGCGATCAAGGAATAGAAACCTCCTTCGTATTCTGTCCACATTCTATCACGACTTTTGCGTTTGTCTACCGGAACTTTACTCCGCCAGGAAGCCCAGCTCCCGCAGGCGGGCCTTCAGATGCTCATAGGACGCCTCATCGGGGCAGGAGAGACTGTGCAGATGGATGCCGTCTGTCAGCTGGGACAGGGGGGCGGCCCCCTCCATGCGGGCCATGAACTGCTCCACGTCCAGGCGGCTGCGCAGGTGCAGCGGGGCGGACAGCTGGCCATAGACCGGGTGGTCCACAATGACGTCCACAACGGTGCAGCCGCAGTCCACCATGGCGTTGAGCTCGTCCCGGGTGCCGGTGCCGTCGTGGCGGCAGGCCACCTGGCGCGGCAGGCCCGTCTCCCCGGCGTCGGGGATCACATAGCCCCGGGCGGTGGCGGTGATGGCCTGGCCCGCGGCGCGCAGCAGGGCCACGTCCCCCACGATGATCTGGCGGCTGACGCCAAGCTCCCTGGCCAGGGCGGTGGCGCTGATGGGCTGATGGGTTTCGTGGAGCCGGACGCTGATCCGGCTCCGGCGTTGTTCGGCGGTCATGAGGAGGACTCCCTTCGGTTTTTCTTCTATCATACACGATTCCCCGGCCCGTGGCAAGTTTTTTTGTGAATTTTCCGGCCCGGTCTTGACAGGGGAGGGGACTTGTGCTATTGTATTACTCACATAAGACATTGACACAAGGAGGCGGGACCATGGAGTGGCATTTTCGCAACGACCAACCCATCTATACCCAGCTGACCCGGCAGATCACCCTGGCCATTCTGTCGGGCTCCATTCCCAGCGGGGGGAGGCTTCCCACCGTGCGGGAGCTGGCGGCGGACGCGGGGGTGAACCCCAACACCGTGCAGCGGGCTCTGGCGGAGCTGGAGGGCACCGGCCTGCTGCACACCCAGCGCACGGCAGGGCGCTTTGTCACGGAGGATACCGCCGTGATCCGGAGCGCCAAGGAGGACCTGGCCCGCAGTCGGACCCGGGAATATCTGGAGTCCATGGCGCAGCTGGGCTATGACCGGCAGCAGGTGAAGGCGCTGCTGGAGGAATGGAAGGAGGAGTAACATGGCGATTCTGGAATGCAGGGAGCTGACCAAATATTTCGACAGCTCCCTGGCCCTGGACCACGTCAGTCTGACGGTGGAGCCCGGGCGCATCGTGGGGTTGCTGGGCCCCAACGGCAGCGGCAAGACCACCCTCATCAAGCTGGCCAACGGCCTGCTGGTCCCCAGCAGCGGCGTTGTCACCATCGACGGCCATGCCCCGGGGCCGGAGACCAAGGAGCTGGTGTCCTATCTGCCGGAGCGGACGTATCTGTCCGGGTGGATGAACGTGGTGCAGTTGCTGGACTTTTTCTGTGATTTCTATCCGGATTTCGACCGGAGCGCCGCCGAGCATATGCTGACGGCTCTGGAGATCAGCCCCAAGCTGCGGATCCGGCAGATGAGCAAGGGCACCCGGGAAAAGGTGCAGCTGATCCTGGTCATGAGCCGCCGGGCCCGGCTGTATCTGCTGGACGAGCCCATCGGCGGCGTGGACCCCGCCACCCGGGACTATATCATCCACACCATTCTCAGCAATTATAATGAGAATGCCTCCCTGGTGATCTCCACCCACCTGATCGCCGACGTGGAGAACGTGCTGGACGACGTGATTTTCATCAACAAGGGCCGCATTCTGCTGCAGCAGTCGGTGGATCAGATCCGCCAGGAGAAGGGCTGCAGCGTGGACGAGCTGTTCCGGGAGGTGTTCCGCTATGCTGAGTAAGCTGCTTCGTCATGAATTCCGGGCCACCGGGCGGATCATGCTGCCGGTGTATGCCCTGCTGCTGGTGTCCTGCGGGGGCTGCACCCTGTTCGGCCGCCTGCTGGGCCGGTATCCCGAGAGCACGGTGCTGTCCGTCGTCCAGACGGTGTTTGCCACCCTGTTCGGCGTGACCACCTTCGGTATGCTGCTGCTGACCCTGGTGCTGATGGTGTACCGGTTCTATAAGAACCTGATGACCGACGAGGGGTATCTGATGTTCACCCTGCCGGTGAGCCGCAGCCAGCTGATCTGGTCCAAGCTGCTGGTGGCCCTGGTGTGGAGCGTCCTGTCCACAGTGCTGGCGGCGCTGGCGTGGATGGCGGAAATTTCCGTGGTGGGCCGGGAGAACGTGTTCTCCCTGATCGCCCAGGGGCTGCGGAGCCTGCGGCAGCATCTTTCCGGCAACCTCACCGGCTGCGCCGCGGCCCTGGTGGTGCTGTGCCTGGTGTCCTGCCTGGTGTCGTTCCTGAAGTTCTACGCCGCCATCTCCCTGGGCCACAGCTTCTCCAATCACAAGGTCCTGCTGTCGGTGGTGTTTTACATCGGCTTCGGCATCGTCACCCAGACCATCGGGACCATTTTCGCCTCGGTGGGCATTCAGATCGACATCAGCCCCGACTTCTGGAGCAGCCTGCCGGTGACGCAGGTGTTCAGCTCCCTGGCGTGGGCGGCGGCGGGGGTGTCCGCCCTGCTGGGGGCGGCGTACTACGTGCTGACCCTGCTGATGCTGAAAAAGCGGCTGAATCTGCAATAATCCCCGGCGGCACTGCCTCCGGTTCTGTCAAAACGACAGGGCCGGAGGCGGTTTTTTTGTGGGGTCCCACAAGGTTTGGTTCCCGCCGGAAATCACCGTTGACAAACCGGCCTTACACTGCCATAATGGAGTTATTCATTAAGTTATTCGGTGAAATATTCACATAGAGAGGAGCCTGCCCATGAAGGTATTAGTCATCAACCCCGGCGCCACCAGCACCAAGGTGGCCGTTTTCGACGAGAAGACGCAGGTTTATAAGACCACCGTGGACCACTCCCCCCAGGAGCTGGACCGCTTCGACCGGGTCATCGACCAGGCGGATTACCGCCAGCAGGCCATTCTGGACGCCGTGGCGCAGAGCGGATTCCGCCTGTCGGACTTCGACGCGGTGTGCGGCCGGGGCGGCCTGTACCGGCCCATCCCCTCCGGCACCTACGCCGTCAACGACCGGGTCATGCACGACGTGGAGACCGCCCCCTATGGCGAGCATCCCTCCAACCTGGGGGCGTATCTGGCCCGGCGCATCGGCGACATGGTGGGCATTCCCGCCTTTTTCGTGGACCCGGTGTGCGTGGATGAGCTGACGGAGGTGGCCCACTACACGGGCTTTGCCCCCTTCCGCCGCCTGAGCCAGTTCCACGCCCTGAACCAGAAGTCCATCGGCCGGAAGGCTGCGGCGGCCCTGGGCAAGCCCTATGAGGAGGCGGACCTGATCGTCTGCCACCTGGGCGGCGGCGTGTCCGTGGCGGCCCACCACAACGGCCGCATCGTGGATCTGTTCAACGTCAAGGACGAGGGCTCCATGGGCATGGACCGGGCCGGGGGCCTGCCGGTGAACCAGCTCATCAACTTCTGCTTCTCCGGCAGGAGCCAGGACGAGGTAAAGAAAATCCTGGGCCGCCAGGCCGGAATGTTCTCCTATCTGGGCACCACGGACTTCCGGGTCATCTGCGCCAGGGTGAAGGAGGGGGACCCCAAGTTCACGGAGGCCTATCAGGCCCTGGTATACCAGCTGGCCAAGGACATCGGCGCCATGGCGGCAGTGCTGCGCTTCCATGTGGACGCCATCGCCTATACCGGCGGCATGGCCTATGAGCAGTCCTTCTGCGACGATATCACCGCCTATGTGGGAGGTCTTGCTCCGGTGCTGCGCTTCCCCGGCGAGGAGGAGATGCGCTCCCTGGCGGAGGGCGCCCTGCGGGTGCTCCACGGCCAGGCCCAGCCCCGGGAATATTGATACCAAAACCTGTTAAAAAGCTTGAAAAGCTTTTTATAGCACCGAAGGTGCGTCAGGTTTTGTATGAGACGTCACAGCGTGTTTTCACACGCTGTGCGTGCGCCCGGCGCACGGGATTCTTGATTAAATTTTTTAATCAAGAATCAGTATGAGATAAGTGCAAAAACAGCGTATAGAAAGGAAGGAGATCACCATGAAGCATCTGATGTCCGGCAACGAGGCCACCGCACGGGGCGTCTATGAGGCCGGGATCAAAATCTGTTCCGCCTATCCCGGCACCCCCAGCACGGAAATTCTGGAAAATCTGCCCCAGTATAAGGACGACGTATACTGCGAGTGGGCCCCCAACGAGAAGGTGGCCACCGAGGTGGCCTACGGCGCGTCCATCGCCGGTTCCCGGTCCTTCTGCACCATGAAGATGGTGGGCCTGAACGTGGCCGCCGACCCCCTGTTCACCGCCGGTTACATGGGCGTGGGCGGGGCGTTCATCGTGGTCACCGCCGACGACCCCAGCTGTCATTCCTCCCAGAACGAGCAGGACAACCGCCACTATGCCCGGGCCGCCAAGATCGCCATGGTGGAGCCCAGCGACGCCCAGGAGTGCAAGGACTTCGTGGCCCTGGCCTGCGAGGTGTCCGAGCTGTTCGACACGCCGGTGCTGTACCGCACCACCACCCGGGTCTGTCACTCCAAGGGCCTGGTGGAGTTCGGTGAGCGCCGGGAGCACACCCACGCCCCCTATGCCCGCAACGTCCGCAAGTTCGTCTGCACCCCGGCCCACGCCTATGCCAACCATCCCATCGTAGAGGAGCGCTTGAAGAAGCTGGAGGAATACGGCTGTACCCGAGCCCTGGAAAACGGCCTGAACAAGCTGGAAATGGGCGACGGCAAGGTGGGCGTGGTCACCTCCTCCATCGCCTATGAATACGCAAAGGAAGTGTTCCCGGAGGGGACCTCCTTCCTGAAGCTGGGCCTGACCTTCCCCCTGCCTATGGACCTGATCCGGGACTTTGCCTCCAGGGTGGAGAAGCTCTATGTCATCGAGGAGCTGGAGCCGTTTATGGAGGACCAGATCAAGGCCGCCGGCATCCCCTGCGTGGGTAAGGAGCTTACCGGTCCCCTGTACGAGCTGAACACCCAGCTGCTGCGGGAGCGGGTCCTGGGCCAGAAGGCGGACTTCCGCACCGTGGACGTGACCCCGGCCAAGCGGCCCCCGGCCCTGTGTCCCGGCTGCCCCCACCGCGGCTTCTTCTATACCCTGTCCCGGAACAAGAACTATGTGGTCACCGGCGACATCGGCTGCTATACCCTGGGCTGCGCCGAGCCCCTGAACTGCATGGACTCCGTGGTGTGCATGGGCGCGGGCTTCTCCGCCGGTATGGGCATCGCCAAGAGCTTTGAAAAAGAGGGCGTCACCGGCAAGGTGGTGTTCGGCGTGGTGGGCGACTCCACCTTCTTCCACAGCGGCATGACCGGCGCGGCGGAGATCGTCTATAACAAGGGACGGATGATCCCCTGCGTGCTGGACAACCGCATCACCGGCATGACCGGACACCAGGATAACCCCGGCACGGGCTATACCCTCCAGGGGGACCCCACCGCCCTGCTCAGCGTGGAGAAGATCCTCACCGCCCTGGGCTTTGCCCCGGTGCTGACGGTGGACCCCCAGGACCTGAAGGCCATGAAGGCCGCCGTGGACCAGGCGGCGTCCGCCCTGGACGCCGGACAGCAGCCTGCCATCGTCACCCGCCGTCCGTGCCTGCTGATCAAGCGCGATAAGTTCCGCAAGGGCATGTGCCATGTAAACGCCGACAAGTGCCGGGGCTGCCGCAGCTGTCTGCGGGTGGGCTGCCCCGCCATCTCCATGGAAAACGGCAAGGCCGTCATCGACCGCACCCAGTGCGTGGGCTGCACCGTCTGCGCCCAGGTCTGCCCCTTCGACGCCATCGAAAAGGAGGAAAACTGATATGTCCAACGTGAAAAGCGCCCTGTTGGTGGGCGTGGGCGGTCAGGGCGCCATCCTGATCTCCCGGATCATGTCCAACGGCTTCATGCAGGCCGGATACGACGTCAAGCAGAGCGAGGTACACGGCATGGCCCAGCGTGGCGGCTCCGTGTCCACCCAGGTCCGCTGGGGCGACAAGGTATACGGCCCCGTGTTCGGCAAGGGCGAGGCGGACATTATGGTGGCCCTGGAAAAAATGGAGGCCGTCCGCTATGCCGAGTTTCTCAAGCCCGACGGCGTGGCCGTGATCAACGACTATGCCATCAAGTCCACCACCATCGCCTCCGGGGCCGAGACCTATCCCCAGGGCTGCATCGAGGCCATGGAGAAGGTGTTCCGCACCATCGCCGTGCCCGCCAGCGAGATCGCCCTGGACCTGGGCAACGCCAAGTGCATGAACGTGGTGCTCTTCGGCGCCATGTGCGACAGCCTGGGCTGTCCCCAGATCGACTGGGAGCAGGTGGTGGCCGATACCGTCCCCGAAAAGGTGAAGGAGCTGAACATCCGGGCCTTCCGGGCCGGACGGGAGGCCGCCCAGAAGTGCCGGTAAATAAGTGAAAAAAATACAGGCCGGGCTTCGGCCCTGCCTGTATTTTTTGTGACGTACACGCCGCCGCAAAAAACGGATTGCAATTTATTTGCCGCCTGCGGGCGGCAAACTCTGCGAGGCTTTTTTGACAGTCTCAGGCCGGGCTTCGGCCCTGCCTGTATTTTTGCCGGAAAGGGGTTGACAGACGGGGAAAATTGTTTTACCCTATGGTTGAGTAAAATATGCTCCGGTAGGTAAGGCTACCGCGAGGGATACGGACTGCTGCCGCAGAGTGGTGGAGACACCATGAGAGGGTTTGAACAGGCGATATCGAAGCCAAGGTATCATCTAACGCAGTTTCACCGCCCCGCGATGCTAAAGCTTGTTACGGTGGCCAGGTCACGCATCCCGCGCGGCCCCTCTGCACATCCACAATGGGCTTTCTGCCGTTGTGGATTTTTTGCTATGTATATATAAGAAGGGAGGAACCGGTCATGTTCGATCACCAGGAAGAATTGGACCAATATCTGGAAAATATTGAGGCGCTTATCAAAAATAAGCAATACGCCCGATTGCGGGACCTGTTCCTGCCTATGGAGCCTGCGGACATCGCCCTTTTGCTGGAGGAGGCCGGCGAGGAGGAGATGCCTCTGCTGTACCGGCTGCTGCCCAAGGAGCTGGCGGCGGAGGTGTTCGTGGAGCTGGAATCCGACAGCCAGGAGATGCTCATCAACGGCTTTTCCAACACCGAGCTGAAGGAGGTGCTGGACGAGCTGTATCTGGACGATGCCGTGGACATCGTGGAGGAAATGCCCGCCAGCGTGGTGATCCGCATTCTGGACAAGGCCACGCCGGAGATGCGCAAGTCCATCAACGAAATTCTCCAGTATCCCGAGGACTCCGCCGGGTCCATTATGAATATGGAGTTCCTGTCCCTGAAAAAGGACATGACGGTGGAGGACGCCTTCAAGCGCATCCGCCGCATCGGCGGCGAGCTGGAGACCATCAACATCCTGTATGTCACCGACCCCACCCGGCATCTGCTGGGGGTGCTGTCCGTCCGGGACCTGCTGCTGGCGGAGGAGGACGACCTGATTCAGGACATCATGGACCCCAACGTGGTGTCCGTGAACACCATGGACGACAAGGAGGACGTGGCCCAGGCCCTGAGCAAATACGGCTTCCTGGCCATGCCCGTGGTGGACAAGGAGCAGCGCCTGGTGGGCATCGTCACCGTGGACGATGCCATGGACGTTATCGAGGAGGAGACCACGGAGGACTTCGAGAAGATGGCCGCCATGCTGCCGTCGGACAAGCCCTATCTGAAGTCCGGCATTTTCGCCACCTGGCGGGCCCGCCTGCCCTGGCTGATGATCCTGATGCTGTCGGCCACCTTCACGGGGATGATCCTGAACCACTATGAAAGCGCCCTGGCGGCCTGCCTGGTGCTCAATTCGTATATCCCCATGCTCTCCGGCACCGGCGGCAACTCCGGCACCCAGGCCTCCGTGGCGGTGATCCGCGCCCTGAGCCTGGGCGAGGTGGACTTTTCCGACATTTTCCAGGTGCTGTGGAAGGAGCTGCGGGTGTCGCTGCTGTGCGGCGTGTGCCTGGCCGGGGCCAACTTCGTGAAAATGCAGCTGGTGGACCGGCTGCTGCTGGGCAACGCCGCCGTGACGCCTATGGTGTGCCTGGTGGTGTGCCTGACCATCCTGTTTGTGGTGGTGTTTGCCAAGTGCGTGGGCTGCTCCCTGCCCATCCTGGCCGAGAAGATCGGCCTGGACCCGGCGGTGATGGCCAGCCCCTTCATCTCCACCATCGTGGACGCCACCAGCCTGCTGATCTATTTCCGCTTCGCCTCCTGGTTCTTGCTGTAGCCGGGCGGGCACCGGAAACTTGCCGGTTGCTGCGGCGGGGCACACGGGCCCCGCCCTACAGGAAATGGGAGAATTTTCGGTGGCCGTTCGTAGGGGCCGACGTCCTCGGCGGGCCGCCGGACCTGTCCCTCTCCGCCGACGACCGGCGCCATCGGCGGCCTGGGGCTACACATGGCCCGGACCGTTCCGGCGAAAATTCTGGGCCTGTATCCGTCGGGCCGCACCCTTGCGCCCTGCCACATGAGGCGGTATAAACGGATGCGGCTGGTGAACCTTCTGGTCGGCGCACTGTGCATTGGGCTGATGCCCGTCGCGGAGATCCGGCCGTACCCGCAGGCGGTATTCGCCCTGCATTTCCTCTGCTTTTTGCTTTATTCGCTGATAGAACGCTTTACTCTTTCTGATGTAAACGAAAAAATACCGGATTTCGGCAGATCAGAAAAACCATAAGGAACGGGGGTCCATCATGAGAAACAGAATCAGGCTTTTCGGGGGAAAGAAAACGGAGATCTTCCACCTGGACAACCAAGTGGGGGCCATCGCCTTCATTCCCGTCCTCAATGTGATCTATTACCTTTTGACCCTGGTCACAGCCAGACAGCGCAGATTCGCCCTCTTTCTGGAGACCGTCCTTCTGCTGGCCATCGGCAGTCTGCTGATCCGCTTATCGACCGGGTGGCTCCTCAGTGTGCTGTTTGCCCACGTTCTGACGTGCATCGGCATCGGCATCCAGCAGCAGCTGCTGGACACCTCCCCCGACTCCCGGAAGAAGCTGGGATATGTCATTCTGTTTTCCGCGGTATTTGTGCTGGCCATGCTGGTAATCGCATTTGCGGGCCGGAATGCGCAGAATAAAATGCAGCCGGTCTGCCAGGAGGCCCTGGAGGCTCTGACCCAGCGGGACGCGGAACGCTGGCAGTCCTGTCTCCACCCCACCAAGGCGGCGGATGAGCTGCGGGACATGGACGCCTTTCTGTCTGAGCTGGGTATCCCCCTGCGCGGCGACTGGCAGCTGGAGCGTATGACGGGTCACGAGACGGAGATATCGGACAAGGACCACTACACCACCGCCGAGTTTCGCGCGTCGGCGGATGGCCGGACCTACCGGATCACGATCACCCACCTGCGCAGCTATGAAGGATCCGGCATCGTGGACTTTGCGATTTGCCCGGACTGATACGGATTCCCGACTAATACTGATTCTTGATTAAAAAATTTAATCAAGAATCCCGTGCGCTGTGCGCAC
>ENA-OYVV01000419-OYVV01000419.1-human-gut-metagenome-genome-assembly--contig:-NODE-419-length-13747-cov-5.728528_pt1 | contig 13747 bp, 9 predicted proteins | sample MGYA00244164_ERZ653385 | MGnify/ENA primary metagenome ERZ653385 (study PRJEB26926, sample SAMN06165153) | human gut metagenome | biome: ENVO:00009003; feature: ENVO:2100002; material: ENVO:00002003... | reverse complement strand
GCAGCGTAGTCTCGTGGGCTCGGAGATGTGTATAAGAGACAGAAGCCGGACTTTAAACAGCGCGCGTTTGAAAACGAATATGCTCAAAATAACCCTGATATCGACCTGGACGAACTGTCTGAGACGCTCACCAGGCTGAAAGGCATAGCTAATCGCCAAATCGGTGTCATTGAACTCGCCCACACGCTTGACATAGACGAGGTGACGGAGATATTCATCCGCATCAACTCCAAAGGTACGGCGCTGAGCCAATCCGATTTCGTCATGTCCAAGATGGCCGCAGACACTGCTCACGGCGGCAGCCTCATGCGAAAGGCGGTGGACTACTTCTGCCATCTTGCCGTGAGGCCGGAGTTTTACGGCAACATGATAAGGGACAAGGAGTTCGGAGAGTCCAAGTATGCAGCCAAGATAGGCTGGCTCGCGAAGGACAACGGCGACATATATGACCCGGACTACGGCGATATGCTACGTGTCTCCTTTATGCACCAGTTTCGACGCGGCAAACTGGCAGATCTGGTCAGCCTGCTCTCGGGCAGAGATTTTGAGACAAAGGAATTTCGTGAGGACATCATAGCCGACTCGTATGACCGGATGGATAAGGGCATCCTGAACTTCGCCAATGAGTATAACTTCAATCAGTTCGTGCTGGCTATCAAGGGCGCCGGATTTGTTTCTCACAAACTGCTGAACTCTGCAATGACGCTGGACTTTGCATACACGCTTTATCTCATACTGCTTGATGCGCCGGAGATCCCGAATGACCAGATAAAGCACTACGTCCAGAAGTGGTTCGTGCTCTCAACGCTCACCTCGCGCTATATCGGTTCGCCGGAGTCGCAGATGGACAGGGATATGCGCAGCATACAGGATAAGGGCTTTTTGAGCTTTCTGGCCGACACGGAGGCTTCGGCTCTATCTGAGACGTTCTGGACGGTCACTCTGCCGCAGAATTTGGAGACCTCGTCCGTGAACAGCCCGGCCTTCAACGTGTTTTTGGCGGCGCAGGAACATCTGAATTGCAATTCGCTGTTCATGAACGGCCTCAAGGTAGGAGACCTGATCACCATATCCGGCGACATACATCACATTTTCCCTCGCGCATATCTCAGGGACAAAGGCGTCAACAGCAAGACAAAATACAACCAGGTGGCGAATTACATATATCTCGACCCACAGGTCAACAAGGCGATAAGCGACGCTGCCCCCTGCGAGTATTTTGGCCGTGCGCTGCGCCAGTGCGAGACAAAGGAGCTGAAACTCGGCAATATAACTGAGCTGACCTTGTTGAAAGAAAACCTCGCTGAAAATTGTATTCCCGAGACCGTCATTGAAATGGACGCCTCACGTTACGACGAGTTCCTCATAGAGAGGCGAAAACTGATGGCAGCGATGATGAGGCGGTATTATATGAGCCTGTGATGGTGCAGGCGAAAGGGTGGCCTGTTTGAAACATGAAAAGGATGAGCGCTCGATTTTATATGGGTATTTAGACAATAACCATTGCATATATAGTTATGGTGAAGCGCAAAATGAGGCTAATGAGCTTGAGGCGATTTTAGCAAACCTGCAAAGTTGCGATTTTCCTGATATGTATGCCATTGTCGGCCGTACGCTTGTAATAATCGAGCACTTCGCCTTTGATGCGTCGCGCGAAACAAAACGTGGCGGCATGGAACAGATCAGGAAAGACCGTAGAGCAAAGGCAGAAATGGAGGAAGAAATCAAATCGGGAAAAACTGAGGCGATGGTCGTCGAGCGAGTTGGTGCCGAGCTAACTTTTTTTGACTGGAAGCTAAATTTTGAAAACCACTTTGACAGCCACTACGCCAAAATTGACCGCTATATAGAAAATGCAAAAAATGAAGTCTGCAAGAATCAACTGGTTAAAGCGGGAACGCTAGATAGTTATAGAGTTGGTTTTTTCATTGAAGAAGAGTTTCCACCGATAGTTGAAATAGGCGAAAAGCAGCATGAGCTACATTACTCAGAGACAAAGCAGTTCCTGGACTTCTATTCCGGCAAATCGCGGGTCGATTTCATTTTGTTTGGGACATATCACGGTGGATGTCCACGACTCATATACGTAGATCACAGCCATACTGTAGATACTTGTAAGGCTGTTGATTTGCAAGCGGATGATGTGAGGATGTCACGAATAAACAAAAACGAGGTTGTGGTAAGATTCGTCGTTAAGATATGAAATAAGTGACAATTGACTACTGCCAACCAAAAAGAAAAAAGGTCGCAAAACGCGGCCTTTTCTCTTTGTTCGATTCAGGCTTCAATTCTCTTGCCAGTGCGTTTCTTCCGTTTTGCGCAGGCATAGTTCCAGCGTTCCGTCGAGCTCCATTCGCAGCTCAATACAGGCTGTGTCGATGTTGAATTTGCAGGATATCAGCTTTCTCACGATTTCTCCCTTCTCCCGGCACGTAAGCAAGGTCGGGGTGTACAATAATATGTACAATAATTCGTTCAAGAATAAGGTTCGAATCCGGCGTATCTATTGTTACAAAGTATTTTAAATTCTTTTATATTCGTTCGATTACGTCTATAATGTACGATTATATGTTTAGAAGATCTTGAAGGCAACTATGGAGTTGAAAAGCCGCGAAACACATAGAAGCATCCGAATCTGCCAAGTCATTGGTGTCAGGTCTGCGACCAACGCTAGCTTTATCAAATCATCTAGAAGTTGCTTGCAACCATACAGCACGTTGAGAGCGGAATAAAGGCGTTGGTTAAGCATGACCCACGCTTTGGCGAAGACGTAAAGCTTCTTTGCAGCATTTCAGCATCTGTTTCAACTCTGCGATGGTCATAGTGGCAGAGATGAGAGACATATCTCTGTTCAGGAAGCCTAAGCGGCTAGCAACATACTTTGACATTGCCCGTGCAAGGCGGCACGCGTAGCGGTTATGCGCAGGCCCTCGAATATCATCTACGCAGTTCTCTGTAATTGCAGGCTCTTTTTACTCCGCACGTCTCAGGAGCTCATGAAGCGGCTCGCTGCTGCTTAAAGAGTCGCAATATTACGCCCAGACTCACAGCGTTCGCCGTGAGTCTGGGCGTTGTGTGCTTTTGGGCGTGAGCTAGTTTTAATTTTGCTCATAACTTTGCTTAACTATGTTTGACCCCAAAAATGGCATTGCAAGGGTAGGGCAATTCAACTATTCCTGTCTAAGCTACAATCAATGGGTAATCGGCCGCCTTACGGAACATTGCTCAAACTAAGCAGAAAGCCCATTTGGATTTAGGGCTTTCTGCTTATTACTACATGAATTTGGATTTTGCTAGTAGTCACTGTCTATATTATTACGTTAGAAAGTGTTCGCGTGCTCCTTTTCTGTTTACTCTTTAGAGGAATCAATTGTTGGGTGTAAGATATGGTTCGGCCACGTAACCGCTTTTTCCCGCATTCGCTCCGGTAGTCATTACTCCAAATGCCCATATGTAAAAGTTATCGATTCCATGGGACCACGTTGTGACTGTCATTATCTCTCCATTTTGAACTAGTCCCAACACATTATTATCACCATACATTATAGGCGAAGTACGGAGGCAAACATTACTACCATTGATTCGATAGCTGGAGGTATCTGATTGATCCGCAAGCACACCAATTGAAAGCACTATTGCGATAACTAGAACAATAACGACCAATGAAGCAATCGCTTTTTTTGTTTTCATGTATTTTCCTCCTTAATCTTTTAAGTATGCTAATCCAAATTCATGTATAAACCCCATAACTAGCATAGTTCAAATCATTGAGTCACCCCTGTTCAGCCAACCAGGTGCTCACGCGATTTTGGGTGTAGACCGCGGCCTGCTCTGCAGTTATCTGACCGGCAAAAAACTGCGCCGCGTCCTCGGCCATGATGTTCAGCACAGCGGGATAGGCATCCTGCACCGTCTGCGTTTCCGATATCAGCCCGCGCAGCTTTGCCGCGTCGGCCTCATCCAGCTCGTACTCGTACTCGTAATAGTGAACTCCGTTTTTGACAGCGTCGTTTATCATTGCGTCCAGCACACAGGCAGAGGTGGGAAAGCTGGTGATGTTCATCTGCTGGTGCTCGTCGCTCAGGCAGGAGCGCACGAGCTGCCATGCGGCATCCTTTTTTCCGCTCGCGCTCGAGATGGCAAAGCAGAGGTCGGGGCTGAACATGCTGCCGTTAGTCGTCTCGTTCGGCACGCCGACAAAGGCGTAGGCCCCGCCGTAATTGTCACTGATCGTCGAGACCCGTATCAGGTTCTGCAGCAGCTCGAACTGCAGCAGGCTGTTGTACAGCGCTGCCGAATCGCTTCCAAACTCGGAAGCAGCCGCGGCACATTCCTCGAGCAGGCTTATGTAATCCTCGTTGTCAAAGCTGCATGTCCCGGCCTCTAAGTCCATGTACTGACCGACGGCAAAATCGCTCAACCAGCCCCAGAGTATGTCCCGTGTCATCCAGCCGGGAAAGAGCGGCAGGCCCGTCTTCGCCGCCGCCTGCTTCGCCTCGCCAAAGCTGAATCCCGGCTCGGACAGGTACGCAGACGGGGCCGTGAAGGTCGATATTCCGAAAGAATAGGGCAGCCAGTCCAGCTTATCTTGCACGCACATTGCTTCGAGCAGCTCCGGGACGAGCGTGTCGCGCCCATACTCCTCGTCCGCGTCGAGGTAGATAAGCAGGTCCTCAAAACTGTTTGCACCCAAGTCTGCCAATGAGCTACGGTCATAGAAAGCGAAGATATCAGGCCCTTCTCCGGCGATTAGCTGTGTGCGCAGCAGCTCAGCTGTCAGGCCGCCATCGCCCAGTAGCTGCACCTCTACCCTGTAGCCCTCGCTCGTGCGGTTGAAGTCGTTCACAATCGTGTACAGCTCGGCGCGCGGGTAATCCGTGAGCAGCGTGAGCGTAGTCTTTGGAGGCAGGAGCTTTTCCTCAAGCAGTTCAAGGCTGGTCTGGCCCCGGTAAAACAGCAGCCAGCTGCCGTCGCCGAGCTCGTACAGGTTCGTGTATCCCGGAGACACGATGCCCGGCTCCGACCAGTCAAAGAGATCCGCCTCGTCCGCCGTTTTCACGAATTCCCGCCCGTCGGACGTACAGCTCACAAGGACATCGCCATCTGCTGTCGTGCCGAGTCCGTAGATGCCGACCCCGCCCACATCCGCCGGCTCCAGCGCAAAGGTATCGGCATTGAGCTTTAATAGCTGCGTTGTGAGGTCAAGGCCGCTGAACTGGACAATATATAGCCCATCTTGCGCTGCCTGCATCGCAGTAAAGAGCAGATAAGCCGCTTCTGCCTCCATGCCGCGCGTGAGTTGGCCGTCTTTAACCTCCGCGATGGTGTTGCTGTCCATTACATAAGCCGTACCGCCGAACTCGGCATAATACAGGTCCCTGCCAAGAGCAGACAAGTCGCCGTTAAGCTCTGTGGTGAGCACGCCACCGTCCTCATAGTGCAGGATCTGTATGGCGTCGCCCGCTCGTGCGAGCACCGACAGGGCGTCACCGAAAAAGACAGACTCGATTTCCGTGATGCCGTCAGAAAGGTCGAGCGGCTCGTAGACCCCATCCGCCCAAAGTCCGAGCATCGGCGCTCCATCAGCGCCCGCCCCGGCGAGGTACACGCCGTTCTCTGCCGCGCAGGCGGATGCGAGAGAGGCGAGCCCGCAGGGCAACTCCGTCTGCGTCACGGTGAGGCTGTATTCGCCCAGGGCGGCGACAGGTTCAGACTCTATAACGTCGGCTTCGGGCAGGTCGAGCTCTGGGGCGTCAGTCCCCATACCCCCGCAGGCCGAAAGTATGCAGAGGAGAACTGAAAGAATCAGAGCAATTTGCCTTTTCATATAATAAATACCTCTTTTAAATGGCAGAGAATCATTTTACCGATTCATTATCTACTTATTTGCCCTGGTTAATAATGAAAGTTGCTCTACAATAAGTGTTTGTATTCGGACGGCAAACCCGCCGTCCGAATACAAACGCGATGCGTTAAATCGCAGGTTCAATAATAGCGCCGTCAAGCACACTTATAAAGACTATTCCGTCAGTGGTAGTTATTTCATAGCATAGTTGGTATACATTGTCACCAACAGGGACATAGGATAAATCTCCATTTACTTCCGGCTCTATATCAGCATAGTTAAAGGATTCTGCATGCTGCAATGCAACTTCGGAAGCTGCACTAGCCGAAATCATATTTTCGCGGGTCACCATACTGGCTGGGATTGCTGAAATGGTTCTTTCTTTCCAACTATCGACTATTCCGGTTATCCCATCAGCATCGACGCTAATGCTGATGAAAGAGTCTCTAAGCTTAATTCCATTATAGGTATCGTAGTATGTGTATCCTTTTTCAATCGTTGTGGCTGTGCCATCAACAATGCCTATTTCAGTATCCACTAGCTCTTTAATCACCGAAGATTCAACACATATAGCATTCTGAAGGTCAGCTTCAGTTATGCGCTCTTCTGCCTCGTTCTCTGCTATCTGAACGGTCTCATTTTCATTAACTGCGGTCCCTACAGAATCCCTATAAAGTATATTTTCAGTATCGTTTTCTGAAATATCTTCAAATACTAGAGTCGTTGGTATAGCAGAAGCATTAGATGCGCTGGTTGACACAGGCTGCCCAGTATTTCCTGTATTATCTATGAAGTTAGCATATCGATAAATCGGAGTTGAACTTGAAGGAGCAGAATATGTATTACCAGGGAATCCAGGAAGCCGATAATACTGGTTAGCGCCATCTTCGTATACTAGCACGGCCCAGTTTTGTCCGTTGTTAGCCTGTCGCCATGAGCTCTTAATGCTCTCGCCAGATTCAGCAAAATTTATAAAACTTGCAGCTATAGTGTGGTCACCATAGGAGGGAGCCTGTTCATGATACCCGGCTATTGCTCTAATACCGGAGGCTTTCATAATTTTAGCGTATGTGCTTATGCAATTCGAATCAAGCTGATAGCAAGATGCCAAGATTAGCACGCGTATTGGATCATTCTTTTGCCAAGCACATGTAGTCGCCCATTGCGTTCCTGAAACATTCAAAGCAGAAGCAATTGATATGGTTTCTGTTTGCCCAGGTATATACACTTCCGTGCTAGAATTATTAGTCCGCACATTAATAGTTGGGTTATTAGGACTTCTTGCGCCATGTCCAGAGTAATAGGCAACTGTATAATTTTTTGCATTTACAAACTCACTGGTAGTTACAGGCGTTATATATGCCTGTCCAGTATTACCAAGTGTCCATCCAATGCTTGTAGATGAGTAGTTATTATCCTGCAAATCATAGTATATAGTCTCACAGTCCAATGCGTCTTTGGTATTACCCTGCATAATATACGCCGTGTAAGGATAAACTTTTGCTCTGACCGTATACTGAATGGTGCTGCTAGAAACCGTGCTAGAAACTCGGATATAGTAAGTGCCTCCGGTTTGGTCATATACTACGAGCTTACGGGCATTGCTAGACGCGCCTATAAGAGTGCCGGCGCTGTTATACACACTATAATTGTAATAGGGGGTAGCAGATGAGGACGTTGTTTCTATCCAAAAATTTATGGTCCCTCCCGACGCATTTCTGAGAACGAAAAAATCGACGTCGCCACTTGGCGTTATTTTTCCTTTCATATCTTGTCCACTGTAAATAGTATCAGCGGTGGCCATGGTGTTGTTTGATTCAGACTCATAATACGTTGCAAGCGGAGCTATGCTGGTAGAATTCTCGAAAAAATCGTCAGGTATAAACGAGTCCTCGAAGGCATTTAGTCCAACGCTATGGTCTGCTTCTTCAAGAGATGCTGTAATGTCGTTGTCTGCGTAGGCTCCTGTAATATTCAGTACTATCAGCATGATGATAAGCAAGAGGGAAAGAAGTCTCCTTTGTTTCATATGGCACATCCTTTCTCTTTTTTAAAAATCTTCTATGCTCAAATTTAAAATGTATCTTACACCTCCAGTTCACTTTGTATTCTGAATCATTGTTGACTTGCGCTTTACGTTCTTAACTGTATTGACGCTCTATATATAAAAAGTGCAACAAGCGGCAGTTAAAAAGCACTGTGGCTTGTTGCATTTTGCTAATATATTTGCTCTGCCAGGTTTAGTCCGCTTCGTCGTAGGCACCATATGTAGCCACCTTGCTTCCCTTCTCGCAAAAACTCCGCGAATGAAGACATCTTCTCCGTAGTTAAATAACGGTATTCCCATGGTAACCCTCCAATTAGCTGATCTATATGACATTTTGTCGCGAAGCCTGCAATGTATTACACACCAACCATGTTTGACCCGAAAAATAAAAAGAAAAATGGCATGGAGAGCTTAAAGCAGTCCATGCCATTTATCAATTGTCGCCGCACTAAGCGCTCTGCTCCGCCACATAGATCTCCGCACTTGTCTTGATGGCGGCGGCGTCCTCGGCCAGCTTAAATATGTCTATAGAATACACGGCTTCAAAGCCGCAGGACCCGTTCTCCCAGTCGATGAGTCTGTCTCCTGACTAAAACACAGCGAGGCGCAGGTAGTCCATGCCTCGGTACTCGTCAACGAGCGAGCCGTATCTGTCACTTGCCTCCACTGCCGCCCTCAGTCCAGCGTCGGGCCCGAGCCGAGCTTGGCGAAGATCTTGTTCCAGGACGCGCCGACGGAGACGGTGATGCCCAGCTCGAACTTGACGCGCTCGCGTATCTCATTTGCAAGCATCTCCATCCCGCGCTCGCGGAGTTTCTGCGTCCCGGTGACGTCGCACCAGACTTCGTCGAGGCCGAAGGGCTCAACGAGGTCGGTGTAGTCGGCATAGATCTCGCGGGCCATGCGGGAGAAGCGCAGGTAGCGGTCAAAGTGCGGCGGCACAATGTGCAGCTCCGGGCATTTCTGTTTTGCCTGCCAGAGCGCCTCGCCGGTTTTGACGCCGAAGCGCTTGGCGATCTGGTTTTTCGCCAGTATTATCCCGTGCCTCGCCTCCACGTCCCCGCCCACCGCTACCGGCAGGTTCCGTATAGACGGGTCGTAGAGGCACTCGATGGAGGCGTAGCAGGCGTTCATGTCAATGTGCAGCACCGAGCGCACGAGCTCACATCCTTATGAGATAGTAATTGCATTATATCTCTCTTATACAGAGATGTAAAGAGGAAATAATATCTCATCAAGATATTGTTGAGAGCGAAAAGAGCCGGGACAGATGATCTGTTCCGGCTCAAAACCAAGCATCCGCAGGATGCGCCGCCGCACAGAATGTGCGTTCTCCGGAGTTTGTCCCGGCAAGTGTTTTTCGGGAGTGTCCGGACACTCCCATTGCTTGCTGGTACAATAACCTCGTAAACGGCGGGGTTGCAGCTATTTAATCCGCATGATACGCTTCAGACAAAAGGCGGGGCGAAAGTGGCAGAATTGCTTGCTGGGTTTTAGCTTAAATTACCCTCAGTGTAGACAGTCCGTTCATCCCGCGGGAGTCTTTTCTTTTAGGCTGGATGGGTGCGGCCCTGCCGCTTACCCGCGTATTTCACGCGCATGTCAATTCCCGCATCAGGATGCTGTCCCGCATAGGAGGTTGTTTCATGAAAAGCTTCGTTCCAGTAGCAGGTGTTGACGTCAGCAAGCGTTTCAGCGACCTGTGCGTCCTCAGTCCGGACAACAATGTGCTGCTCAGGCAGAAAATCTACCATGACATGGTCAGCATGAAACTTGCAGAGAAAAAGCTGCATGAGATCGAGTTGGAATGCGGAGCAAGGCCAGTAGTTGTCATGGAATCTACGTCGCATTACCATCTCATCCTGTTCCAGTTCTTCACGGATGCAGGCTTTGAAGTCGTTGTGGTCAACCCCATACAAAGCGGAGCATTGAAGAACATAAATGTGCGCAAGGTCAAGAATGACCGCGTAGATGCGTATCGTATAGCCATGCTCCACAGGCTTAAGGTTTTGCGGCCGTCGCAAATACCTACGAGCTCCTTGCGCGGCCTTCGTCTGCTCACGCGCCAGCGCAGCGAGCTCAAAGGCGACGTTGCGCGCTTCAAAAACAGGCTGACGGCATATCTGGATCAGATCTTCCCTGGATATGGCGAGGTGTTCTCTGACGTTGGAGGAAGTGCATCGCGCGCAGTTTTGCATATGAGCCCGACGCCTGAAAAGCTGCTGAATGCAAATGAGAGCCTGTTGGCCAAAGCAATCTGTGAAGCCGGCAACAAGGGGCCTAAGTTTGGAGCTGAAAAGGCTGCGAAACTAAGAGAAGCAGCCGGATCTGCCCAAGTAATTGGCGTCAGGTCTGCGAGCAACGCCAGCCTGATCAAAAATGTGCTGGACATCATTGAGGGGCTGCTCGCCGCCATACAGCGCATTGAGGGAGAAATAAAGGAGTTGGTAACGCAGGACACACGCCTTGACGAGGACGTAAAACTGCTTTGCAGCATTCCCGGCATCGGTTTCAGCTCAGCGGTGGTCATAGTGGCTGAGATGGGAGACATATCTCTGTTCAGAAAGCCTAAGCAGCTAGCGGCATACTTCGGCCTTGACCCGGGCGAGAGACAGTCAGGAACGTTCAAGGGCCGCAAGAACAAGCTGTCCAAGCGCGGGTCGCCACAGGTTCGCGCCGCACTGCACATGGCGGCGGTGAGCAGCGTTTCACGAAACAGAGACGGTACATACAGAAACCCTGTCCTGGCTGAATACTACGAGAGGAAGTGCGCTGAGAAACCGTGCAAGGTGGCACGTGTAGCAGTCATGCGTAAGCTCTCGAACATCATCTATGCAGTACTGCGTGACCGCAGACCGTTTGAACTACGCACGCCACAGGAGCATATGGCGCTTCTCGCTGCGGCGTAAGGCGACAATATGCGTTCAGGCTCACAGCCTTCGCCGTGAGCCTGGTTGTAGTGCGCTTTTTGCAGGTTAGCAAAGTTATATTCTGTCCTTGACTTTGCTTAACTGGTCTACAATATGCTCGTACTGAAAGGACGTGAAAGAGCCGCGTTGCTCAGTTGATATATGCCTGTGGGCAAGAAAATGTGGAGCTGTTACTGGAATATCCTGATATAGTCCAGCCGGAACTCGGCGGGCAGGTCGGCTGTTACTCGGCCCATCGCCTGCTCGTCAAAGGAGCCGCCGACTGCAAGATTTATGAGCAGGTAAAATGGCTTGTCGAAGGGCGCAGGGGGCTTTATGCCGGGCGCCTTGGACTTCCAGGAGGTGGTTCCCGCATAGGCTCTGCCGTCAACCAGCCAGGTTATGCTGCCGGGTTCCCAGACCACCTCGTAGACGTGGAAGCTGTCGATGCCCGCGCCGACGGGGAGATCGGCGGTATATTCCTGATGCGTGTTGAGCGGATATGCGCCCCCGTAGTGTATCGTGCCGAAAATCCTGTCGGGCAGGCGTCCCTTGGCCTCGAGCAGGTCCAGCTCTCCGGAGGCTGCCCACGGTCCGTATTCCTCGCCCTCGGGCAGCATCCAGACGGCCGGCCACAGGCCCGCTCCCACAGGGCAGCTCGCCCGAAACTCTATGCGCCCGTATGTGAACGAAAACTTGTTCCGCGTGTCTATCCTCGCGGAGGTATACATGTACCTCTGCCCGAACTGCTCGGGGGAATCCTCTCTCCTGGCGATGAGGTTTAGGCAGCTGCCATCAAGTCTTATGTTTTTGCCGCCGTCGGTATAGTACTGCAGCTCCTGGTTGCCCCAGCCAGGCACGACGGGGGTGCCGTCTGGCGCCACCTGCCAGTTCCCGGTCCTGAAGCTCCACTTGGTCATATCCAGCTCGGAGCCGTCAAAATCGTCCTCCCAGATCAGCTTGTTATACATCCTCATTTACCGGTCCTCCACCGCTTGATTCCGGCTTTAGTGTAATCGGCACAAAGTGCTCTGTCAACTACACCTAAAATATTGGGATATGACCCAAAATGGAGGCGTTGTTTCCGACAATTTACTTTGTTATCCTAAAGTTGCAGGGGGTGTGACGGAAAATGAGATCTCAGGAAGCAAGGATAAAGCCGCGGCTGTCTGAGCGCCTGTCCCGTACGAGGAAGGAGTTCTGGAAGCAAAGGCAGCTTCAGGCGATGGTGTGGCCCGGCATTATATGGATGGCGGTGTTCAGCTATATACCTCTCGTCTTCCTCTATATCGCCTTCACGGACTACCGCATATCCGTGCCGCTGTTTGAAAACGACTTCGTCGGGCTCAAGCATTTCATAGCCTTTCTCACGGACGACAGGTTCTGGAGAGCGGTTTACAACACTCTGGGCCTGAGCCTGCTGAGGATAACCATAGGTTTTTGTATCCCAATAATCCTTGCCCTGCTGCTCAATGAGCTGCGCTGCGAGAGGTTCAAAAAGATAGTTCAGACCGTGTCGTATCTGCCCCACTTCATCTCCTGGGCCATATTCGGCGGCATATTGCTTTCCTGGATGTCCGAGTCCGGCATTTTCAACCAGCTGGCCATCTCGCTGGGGCTTCAGGACAAGGCGGTCCTGTATAACGGCGACCCGGACAACTTCTGGATGATAGCCTTTCTCTCCGACACGCTCAAGGAGATGGGTTGGAACGCCATAATATACCTGGCTGCGATAACCAGCATCGACCCGGAGCTTTACGAGGCCGCCGAGCTGGACGGCGCGGGCAGGTTCCAAAGGATGTGGCACATCACCATCCAGTGCATACGGCCGACCATCGCACTGCTTTTCATACTGGCTGTGAGCGGCTGCCTTAGCAGCAACTTCGACCAGGTGTTTTTCCTGAGCAACTCGGCCAACATGTCCCGCTCCGAGACGCTGGATCTCTATATCTATAACATGGGCATCGTCTCCGGGCGCTTCTCCTTCTCCACCGCGGTGCTGTTTTTCAGGAGCATCATTTCCTACGCCCTGCTGAGGCTGTGCAACTTCACCTCCGTGAAGCTCACGGGCGAGAGCATCATTTGAGGAGGACGCAGCATGAGAACGCACACTAAAAAAACTGCATTTGACTATATCATCATTGTCATACTGCTCGCGGTCTGCTTTGCCTGCATATATCCGATGTGGTATATAGGCGTGAACTCATTCGCCGCGCCCGAGGTCGCGAACAGAGGGGCTTCGGCCTGGTGGCCTTCGGACTTCAGCCTTGACGCATACAAGGTCGTGTTCGAGAACGAGTACATACTCTCGGGTTTCAAAGTAACCATCCTGCGCACGGTGGTGGCCACGATAACGCACGTGCTGTTCACCTCCATGGTGGCCTACGCGATGAGCCGGCCGGGGCTTATCGGAAAAAAGATCTACATGAAAATCGCAATGATAACGATGTTTTTCAACGGCGGGCTTATACCTAACTTTATCCTGATGATAAAGCTCGGGCTCTATGACAGCTTCTGGGTCTACATCCTGCCGGGCATGTTCACCTTCTACAACATGGTCATCTTTATGAGCTTCTTCCGCACGATACCGGAGTCGCTCATCGAGAGCGCGAGATTGGACGGGGCATCGGAGTTTCGTATCTACTGGAGTATCATCCTGCCGAACTCAAAGCCGGTCATAGCGACAATCGGGCTGTTCACGGCAGTTTACCACTGGAACGACTACTATCAGGGCATAGTCTATGTCCGGGACAAGGCTCTGGAACCCCTGCAAACCATACTCTACAAGCTGCTCGCCGAGACGAGCATGACCTCGGCCCAGCAGCAGGCGATGCTCGCCCTCGGAGGCGAGACCACCTCGGCCACGGTAAAGTTCGCCGCGATGGTCGTGGGCGCGCTGCCTATAATCTGCCTGTACCCGTTCATCCAAAAGCACCTGGTAAAGGG
>ENA-OYVV01000414-OYVV01000414.1-human-gut-metagenome-genome-assembly--contig:-NODE-414-length-13870-cov-5.677380_pt1 | contig 13870 bp, 10 predicted proteins | sample MGYA00244164_ERZ653385 | MGnify/ENA primary metagenome ERZ653385 (study PRJEB26926, sample SAMN06165153) | human gut metagenome | biome: ENVO:00009003; feature: ENVO:2100002; material: ENVO:00002003... | reverse complement strand
ATGAGTATGATGACGACGGAAGGCTTGTTGCCACCATTGATGCAGACGGAAACCGTACCGAATACGAGCACGATGTGGAGAGCAGGACAGAGCTTGTAACAGACCGCCTCGGCAACAAGACCCTTTATGTCTATGATGATGCTGGAAATGTGCTGAGTACTACGGATGCCAACGGTAATACCACAAAGAGTACCTACGATTCTTTTGGAAATGTACTGACAAAGACAGATGCCAAAGGAAATGTAACTGGTTATGCTTATGATGAAAACGGCAACCTGACAACCGTCACCGATGCCAGCGGAAACAGTGTGAAAAACACCTATAATGGCAGTAACCTGATTACTTCCATGAAGGGTGTCAATGACACAGAAATCCTGATTGATTATGATGCAAACGGACATCTGTCTGCCACTACGGATGCAGAGGAAAATGTTACCAGCTATACCAACGATAAGAATGGAAACGTCACCGGAATGGCAGATGAAATCGGAACCGTCATGTCTGCGAAGTATGACAAGGATGGAAATGTGACGGAGACAGAGGACAGTGCCGGCAATAAGACGGTAAATACCTATGACGCATCTGGAAACCGCCTTACCCAGACCACCTATGCGGTGACAGAAAAGGGAACGGTGGAACGCACCACGAGATATATCTATAATGATGCAGGGGAGCTGGTGCAGACTGTGGACGCCAACGGCAACACCACCTCCGTGGAGCGGAATGCAAACGGAAAAATGTCAGCAGCAGTGGACAGCAAAGGACGGAGAACAGAATATTGTTATGACAAGTATGGCAATGTCAGTGAAATCCTTTATTCGGATGGCACGACGGAAACATTTGAGTATGATGCGGAAGGACGCAATACAAAGACCACAAACCGTCTGGGCCTTACGGTAACCTATACTTATGATAAGGTGGGAAATCTGTTAAAACAGACGGATGCCAGGGGTAACAGTACCGTTTATACCTATGACAAGAATTATAACCTGTTAACAGTGACCACCCCGGCAGGAGCAGTGACTACCTATACCTATGATGAAGGGAACCGGAATACCGCCATAGAGGATGCAGAGGGAAATGTAACCCGTTTTACCTATGATGAGATGTCTTTGCAGACTTCCATGACGGATGCCAAAGGAAATGTGACCCGTTATGCGTATGACAAAAACGGGAACCGTACAAAGGTCATTTATGCAGACGGAACCTGTGCGGAAACAGAGTATGATGAACGGGGAAGGACCATATGGCAGAAGGATGCAGCAGGAAGAAAAACGGAATATACCTATGATGACAGTGACCGCTTAACGCAGGTAAAACAGAATAACGGTTCTGTTATAGGCTACACCTACGACCAGACCGGAAACCTGACCGGAATCACGGATGCCAACGGCAATACCACGACCTATGTGTATGATGAAGATGGAAGAAGGGTAAAGACCATACTGGCAGACGGGGCAGAAAGCACCAGTGAATATGACAGCTATGGAATGTTACGTTCCACTACGGACTACAATGGTGTCACTACCACTTATACCTATGATGGGGAAGACCGCATCATAAAGGAGACCACCGGAACGGAGATTACAGAGTATACCTACGACAATCTGGGAAGATTAACAGATATGGAAGCCGGAGACAGCCATATCACATACACGTATAACCGATATGGGGAACTGTCCGGAAAGACCTATGAAAACGGGCAGAATATCTCCTATGCATATGACAGGTATGGAAGGAGCAGTGAGATAAAAGTAACCCAGGGTGACAAGGTGTTATCTTCCACAAAATACGGGTATGACACCATGGACAGGCTGACCCGTGTCATTGCCCATGACGGAACGGCAACGGTCTATACCTATGATGAGAATGGAAACCGGAAAACAGCGACCTTTGCTAACGGAGAAGTGCTGACCTATTCCTATGACGAATGCAACCGGCTGGTTTTGCAGAAAACAGTTGACAAGAACGGAACCGTCATTGCACAATACGAATATACCCTTGGAAAAGGTGGTGAGCAGGAAAAAGTAACGGAGAGCGGAGCCTGTGGAAGTGTGGAGACCTCCTATGATTATGATAAGGCAGGAAGGCTCACGAAGGAAGTCATTGAGAAAAATAATGAGAAAACTACATACATCTATACCTATGATGCGGTGGGAAACCGGATTTCCAAGAATGAGAACGGGGAAAAGACAGAGTATACCTACAACAGCAGGAACCAGCTTGTAACGGAGACTTTTGCTACAGGAACGGTTACCTACAGCTATGATGCCAACGGCAGCCTGTTGAACCAGTCCGGAGCAGGAAAGGCAGTAACTTATACTTATGATGTGTATAACCGGTTAATTCAGTATACGGATGGAAGCCATACAGAGACCTATACCTATGACGCGGAAGGTGTGAGAAGGAGTAAGAAAAACGAGACAGAAAACCTTCTGTTTATATCGGATACCACCGGAAGCCTTTCCCAGACACTGGCAGAAACGGATGGGAAAGAAAATCTGATTGCAGCTTATACCATGGCGGATGTGTTAATCAGCCAGACCAGGAATGGTGAAACTTCCTATTACCTGTATGACGGACACGGAGATGTAAGGGCATTACTGAATGAAGCTGGAAGGATAACCGACAGGTACCGCTATAATGCATACGGGGAACTGGTGGAACAGACTGGGGATACAGAGAACCACTATCTGTATACCGGGGAGTACTATGATGGAACATCTAACCTGTACTATTTAAGAGCGAGATATATGAATCCGTCCACCGGAACCTTTATCAGCATGGATACCTATGAGGGAAGCATTTATGACCCGGATACGTTACATAAGTATCTGTATGCGAATGGGAATCCGGTAACGTATAGTGACCCGAGCGGGAACTTTTTCAGTGCAGTTGGAACATTAGTTGCTACTACAATAAGTACCGTTTATAATAATTTTGATACATTGAATGCAATGGGCATTATATCCGGCTTGACCAACTCTGCGATAACGGCATTTCTTGGCGGAAGCGATATGGAGATTACCAAGGCGTTTGTGACTGGTTATCTGACAGGGTTTGGGTTAGGAGCTGTCATGTATGTGGCGGCGGCATATGAGATAATGACGATTGCGCAGATGTGTATGATAATGGCTGCGGCTAATACGACTATGAGTATGGTAATGACAATTGGCGCTATTGTGTCTGGAAATAAGAAAGAGGCAATCGTCTATGGAACATTGTCGATACTGTCGTTGTTTACGTTTTGTAAGCTGTATAATTATAACTGTACAGTTGATGTGATAGGAGATAAGGGCAGTGCAAGAATAGGATGGGAATATAATAATCCAGAGGAGGTGCAGATTGAAAAAGATAGTAACACTAAAGATATATATAGAGCAGTAGGTGCAGAAGAATATGAAGACATCATGACTACGCATGAGTTTAGAGGGAGCGAAGGGACTTTTGCTGCTAAAGAGTTTGGTAATAGCTTTGAAGAAACTTTGAATTCTCACTTGAGGTATTTTAAGGGATTTAATAACTGTTATATCTTGTTATAAAAATCTCGTCAAACCCTTGAAAATACTAAAGTTTTTGTGGGTGTCCTCTCCGTCACATCTTGTATCGTGTTATATCGTTTTACCCTTGGTTATGAACTCTGATAAGGGAAAAAACAAGGGAAAGAAAATCTGGTAACAACTTATAACAAATTATAAAAATGGCAGTTGGAACTGGATGAAATGCTTATAATACATTTCTATGAAAGGAAGGATAAGATGAGATTGGTATATGCAGATTATAACCCTCTTACAAATAGTATTGATGTAACTACATTTGAGAATTACATATTGCGAATTGATTGTAATAAGGCAGAGGATGGATTAAGAACTACTCTTTGCTCACAAAATTCACTTAATGCTTTGGCGATAGATGAGCCATTGGAATATGCTCGCCTTGCTTTGGACGGTGAAATGCAGGCATGGGTGGATGCGATTGATAGTTTGGCAGTCTGGTGATTTCTATAAATGTTTTTTGATAAAATGTTGGCAGAATATCTAGGCTTGGTGTGATAAAATAAAAGAAATTAACTTACTAGAGAATTATCGAGTAGGAGATATTTGGCAATTTAATAGCTTTGCCTACTATGTGCGTGACAAGGCTATTCTTGGAGAGGAGATTTATTCAGGGATTATAAGTTGAAAAACTTGATTTTAAGCGGATGCTACGGAAAGTAGCGTCCGTTTTTTGATTTGTAAACAGGTGTTGGTGGTGCTACTTTTTCATTTTGTGTAAGATGCGAGTGTAAATCAAAATACTGATGGAGGCATTGTTATGAGTAACAAAAAAGAAATCATTATCAAGGCAACTAAACTTAAAAAGAGTTTTATCACAGGTGACACAGAGCAGACAATTTTTGAAAATCTAGACCTTAATATATATAGGGGTGACTTTACTGTGATTATGGGTAGTTCAGGTGCAGGCAAGTCCACACTGATGTACTCCCTTTCGGGAATGGACAGGCCCAGCTCGGGCGAGGTTGTTTGGAACGACAAAACAATTACATCTTTAAGTGATGATAGGCTGGCAATTTTCAGACGAAAGAACTGTGGTTTTGTTTTTCAGCAAATCTATCTTCTTGATAAGATGAGCCTTATGGATAATGTACTTACGGCGAGTGCATTGTCAGGAGCAAGCAAAAAGGACTCAGTGAAATATGCCAAAGAGCTTTTCGAGCTTGTTAATATTCCTGAGATAACACGCAAAAAGTTCCCATCTCAGGTGTCGGGCGGTGAGGCTCAGCGAGCAGGCATTGTAAGGGCAGTTATAAATAAACCCGAGATTCTCTTTGCCGATGAGCCCACAGGTGCACTGAACTCAAATAACTCAACTGCGGTTCTTGATGTTTTTACAAAGCTTCATAATGATGGTCAGAGCATTATATTGGTAACTCATGACAAGAAAACAGCCTTAAGAGGCAACCGTGTGTTATATGTTAAGGACGGCATGATCTACGGTGAGTGTGACCTTGGGGGTTACACAAATGAAAGTAAAGACCGTGAAGCAAAGCTAAACAACTTTTTAACAGAGATGGGATGGTAATATGAAAAAAATAGCAAATCAGATTTTATACAACTTAAAAAAAGAAAAAACCTCCTTTATATCATTCGGCGTTATCATTCTGATAACTGCTCTAATATTAAATTGTGCAGCGGTTTTGCTGTGTCAGGTAGATAGGGCTTATGATACAAAGTTTGAAAAGTTAAGCACCGCAATGCTCAACGCAATTGTTCCTGAGGTCCAGAACAGCAGTGAACTTGAAAAAGCAATTGATGAAATCGAAAAGGTAGAGAAAATCGAAAGCTATACTGCTATTATGACAGAAGCTACTGTCAAGGATTTCAATGGTGCGGATTTTTCAATGAACACAGTGTTTTATAACATTGACGACAAGCGTACTCTTAACAATTATGAACTTGTGAGTGAAAGCAAAAATAATGTTGACGATCCAATCTATATCCCACTTTATGTATCCAACTTTGGTGGATTTGCTTTGAATGACGAAATCGTTTATGCAATTGACGGCAAGTCCCATAGTTTCACTGTGGCAGGTGTGATTGAAGAAATGCAGTACGGCAACTATGGTTCGGGTTTGCTGTGTGCCTATTTACCAAAAGAAGAGTTTGCAGAGCTTGCGGATTCTTATAGTGACAAGGCTGTGGTTGAATATTCAATGAGCATAAAGAGCGATGCAAGCCTTGATGAAGTGAAAGATGATGTCAGCAAAGCAATTGAGAACAAAGGTGTTATGGCTTTATCAATTCTTGACAGCGAAAGCGTAAAGGGTACACGGACAATGGTTACGGATCTGCTTGTACTTATTTTAACCGCTTTTGCACTAATCATCCTTGCAGTTAGCGTATTCCTAAGTAACTTCAAAGTTAAAAATGCTATTGAGTCCGAAATTACAAATATGAGCGTGCTTAAAGCTCTGGGTTATACAAGTGCTCAGATTGTAGCGAGTATCACACTGCCTTATGCTATTGTTTCGCTATTGTTTGCAATTCTCGGCATTGGTCTGTCTTACACTTTACTTCCTGTGCTTTGCTCAGTGCTTACTGTTCAGTCAGGTTTTTCGTTTGCTGTTAGCTTTGATTTGCTGAGCTTTGTATGTGTGGCTTGTATTCTTTGCGGTGTTGTTTCGTTCTTCACATATATATCCGCACGAAAAATCAAGAAAACTCAGCCTATTGACGGCTTAAGAGGTAATACAAGTTCAAAGCACACAAAGAAAAATTATTTTCCGCTTGAAGAAACCAGAGGCAATACAAAATTCCTGCTTGTCTTAAAGCAGATGATAGCTTCTACAAAACAGAATATAATGCTCTTTCTGGTGTCTTTTGTGCTGACGGTTCTCATAGCATTTTCAGGCACACTGTTCTACAATGTAGTAGTTGAGCCGGATAATTTTATGTCTGCTTTGTCAGACGAAGTAGCAGATGTGATTATTTATCCTAAAAGCGACAGCATGAGTGAGCTTGAGTCAAAACTTGGTAACGATAATCGTGTGCAAAATTCATTGAAATATATGTCTGCAATTGTTAAAATTGAAGAGAAAACAGTGACTGCTTTTGCCTGCGAGGACTTCTCAAAGGTGAGAAATGATGTATGTTATATGGGTGAAAATCCGAAAGATGCAGATGAAATCGCTTTGGGCAGTGCTTTTGAAGAAAATTTTAAAATCGGTGATACAGTCAGCGTGACGGTGGACGGTATCACAAAAAGCTTTCAGGTTACAGGCTTTGTGCAAAGCGTAAATTTACAGGGCGAGCTTTGTGAACTGAGCATAGAAGGATACAACAGTCTCTTTAACCAAAATCAGACTCCATACCTCTATGTGTATCTTGAAAATGCTGAAAATGCCGAAAAGATTACAAAGGAATATAAATCCGATTACTCTGCATTGGTAGCAGACACAGTGAATTCTTACAAGCTTCAAACTGAAGCACAGGATATGTATATGGGTATCACTGTGGTGCTTGTAGTATCAATTTGTGCGGTAACAATTCTCGTTGTGTTATTTATTTTATATATTGTTATCAAGTCTCTGCTTGTAAAAAGAAGACAGGAGTTAGGTATTTACAAAGCAATGGGCTACACAAGTTCACAGCTTATTTTACAGACAACAGGTTCATTTATGCCTGTGTCGATGGTGGCAATTGTGCTTTCAAGCTTTTTGGCAATTTATTATATGCCGGCTATCTATCAATTTATTTTTGAGACTTTGGGTGTCATGAAAAATAACATTGAGATTTCATTTGGCTTTTTAATGCTATTTGCAGTAGCTCAGATTTTAGTAAACATTATGATAAGTATTATTTTGTGTATGCCGATAAGAAAGATTTCAGCATATGTACTCATTAAGGAATAAGGGAGAGACAAAAATGGATTTTGGTGATAAATTAAAGCAGTACAGATTAAAAGAGGGACTTTCTCAGGAACAGCTTGCTGAGAAAATAGGAGTAAGCCGTCAAGCTATAACAAAATGGGAGACCAAGCGAGGTCTCCCTGATGTTGAAAATATGATTATCCTCGCAGAGCTTTTCAAGCTCACTCTCGATGAGCTTGTGCTTGAAGAGGTCAAAAAACAGGAAGAAAAGCCGGTGGTTTTCGAAAGCGAAACAGTTTATGACATCGACACCGGCAAGCATTTTGATATAAACTTGGGCGGTGCAAGGAAAATTACTATCAAAACAGGTGTGGATGAAAAAATCCACATTGTGCTTTCTTCCGAAATACTTGCTGAAATTGGCTCTCTTTTCAAGGTGAAACTTGACGAAAAGCGTAATAAGTTGGATGTTGAACTTGTAAATAAAAAGGGCGTCAGCCGTTTTGAAGCACAGGAAAGCGTGGATATTACTCTTTTACTCCCTGAAAAGTTTACCGAGCATACAGAGGTTTCAGCAAGCGTTAAGGAACTTCTTATTGAGGATTTACGCCTCAGCCGACTTGAGTACGACGGCGACGCAGAAAAGGTTTTTATCCGGGACACAGAGGGAAGTCTGGAGTTTACCGCAAAGACTGACTACGAAATTTTTATTTCAGGTAACTGCACAAAACTTGATATAAACCAGTTCAAAGCGAAAGCGATTGTTCACCTTGAAAATGCAGATAACTACAAACTCTCAAATAACGGCAGAAAATGCAAGCTCATCACCCGCAAAAACGGAGAAATTGTTGAGCTTGAAGAAAACGAAACTGCCGAAAATACAATCAACATATCAGGCATATTCTCCGAGCTGATTGTTGAGGTTGAGAGATAAATTTCAGCTTTACGCATACTATGTACTTCAAATAGCCGCATCCATTATGTGTATGGATACGGCTATTTTTGTGGCATGGGGCGATTATCTCGCCCCTTTATCTCTGCTTCGGTGAGGTTGGTTGGCATTCTGTCTGTCAGCCTTTTCCTGATACCGCTGTAACTTTTCGTGCATTGATTCGGCTTTGGGAGTGGATTTCTCTCCATAGACTTCCTCCCGCTTGGCACATTCTTTCTCATATGCGTCGTTGGCACGCTGTGCGGTATAGAATGCTGTGTAGAAATCCTGCACCGTTGCAAATCCATGCTGTCTGACGATACCGGATAGTCCGGCTTTGAAGGTTCGGATTTCCTCAGTTTTGGTGGCAATCCTGTTTTCAAGCTCCTTCTTCTTGGTAAGCCTTGCAAGTCCCTTTAAATCGCTTAATTCAATCTCCAGTTTATCCCGTTCACGCTCTGCTTCAAAGATAAGATGATTTTGCTTATCAAGAGTAACCTTGATTTTTTGAAGTCTTGGGAAAGCGGCTGCTTCCGGTGGCATAACCGGTCTTGGAGGTATCTGTGGTTTGGGCTGTTCAGCAATCTCTGTTTCCGGAACAGTTGCAGAGAGTGTAACGCTTGGTGGCTCAGGCTCAACTATTACTTCTTTAGCTGGAGTTGTAACAACATCTGCGGTGTCCTCAGCTTTTATAACAGCCTTGCTCGCATACTCTTTTTCAATAGCCTCATGGAACAGCTTGTTTTTCAGTTCCCTTGCGGCGGTCAGTACCTTAGAAATCAGAAGTGCAAGTTTCGCTGTAGCTGTTGTGATAATGCCTGCCAGCTTCTCAGGACACTTGCCGAATACATCTATGGATAACCGGATACGCTCCGTAATCCATTTCTGCTTTATCTGCCGTATCTCATCCTCTGGCACTTGGCTGACTAAGGCTCTGTCTACTTCGTGATTCCATTGCATACGCACCTCATTATCTTCCTTTATCTGTTCCGCTTTGGGATTGTTCTTGCCGATTTTCTTGGTGGCAAGGTATAATCCGTTTTTATCAAACACATGGAGCTTGTCTTTATTGTCCTCTATCAGAAGGTTGATAAGGTCAGTATAGAAGCGTTTCGCTTCATCTAAATAATGCTCTTGTTTGAACAGTTTGTTCTTGGCAGTAAATAAGGTTCGCTCATAGACTTCGCCCTTTTTGATTATTTTACAACCCTTACGGACATTACCACTATCATCCAGTATCTCTTTCTTGGTGCGCACATGCTTTTTCTGTTCGGTGTAGAACATATTGCGCGTTGCAATCTTTTCTATAGGTTCCGGTAACAGCTCCCTTTCGGAAAAGATGAGATGGATATGATAGTTGGTCTTGCGTTTGTTGTGGTGCAAAGCTGATACACATTCTACACCATACTTTTCCTTAAAGCGGTTGGTAAACATCTGTAACAGCCTGTCGGGGTCATAGAGGTCTGGGAAAGATTCCGGCAGGGCTATAATCAGTTCCCTTGCCTCGATACATTTCCCCTCTGTACCGCTTTTAAGAAATTCCTGCTGATTAAATCGTGCAAGCTCCGTCCAGTAGTGGCGGTCTGTGGTTTCATAGACTGCATATAAATTTTCCTGCTTGGCGTGACTGGATATATAAGTAATCCTGCCACGGACATTGTGGAGCTTACTCATCTGAATAAATGAATTTCTTTCGATAGTGCTTCCTCCTCTCGTAGATGTTGCTTTGGGAAAGAGGTGGAAGGATTATATAAGTGAGTGGATAGCTTAGGCTATCCGGTTACGAACATTATGCCGTACCCGGCATTAAAAGCTCGATGCAATCGCGAAATGCCCAGAGTACAAATCGAAGATTTGTGCGAAGGGTGTATTTCGCTCTCAAACGCCGAGGGCTTATGAAAGACCTGCGTTGAGAGGTCTGCACCACTCACTTCAATGTTAAATTGTCCTGTAAAATTCCTGCTCCTTTCCCATAAGTTTGGGTTGATACCAGAGGAAGCACATGATATAATCTATTTGCGTGTAGGTATATCATGGCTTCGGTCTGATACATACCAAAGGGTGGTTTCGTAGGAAGCCACCCTTTTAAGTTACAGCAGTTTTTCGATTAACTGCTTTGACAGTATTCTTATCCCTTAAGTCTCTGCCCTCGTTGGCTTCCATGAACTGCTCCAGTATATCAGTTTTTATCAGAACCTTTCGTCCTACCTGAAGTACCGGGAGCTTCTTCCACTTTACCAGGTCGCGGAGCGTATTTCTTCCGATACCGGTATAGTCGGCTGCTTCCTCAATGGATAAGGCAATTTTCATTTCTGTCATTGAATCACCTCCTTGTTAATTGCATTATGCAATTTTTAAACCAAGCCTACTATAAACCTTTTATATCATTCTGTCAAGCGTTACGAAATTTTAAAAATAATTATTAACTTGCATATTGCAATTATAAAAGATGTATGTTATAGTAGTAACATACCGAAAAAGGAGGCGTATGAAGATGAAGGATAAAGAATTACGCAAGCTAATCGGTAGCAGGGCAAAACAGCGAAGATTGGAATTAGGATTGAAACAGCCTTATGTAGCTGAAAAGATGGGAGTGACAGCTTCCACCATTCAGAGATATGAAGCCGGAACAATCGACAACACCAAGAAGCTGGTGCTGGATGGACTTTCAGAGGCACTTCATGTATCGGTGGAATGGCTCAAGGGAGAGGCAGAGGAATACGAAACAGACATTACGGATAAGAGAGAATTACAGATTCGTGATGCAATGAGCAGTATTTTGAGCCGCTTACCCTTTGACCTTAATAATGAGGAAGCTGACTTCTCGAAAGACCTACTGCTACTGATGTTACAGGAGTATGAGCTGTTTATGGATTCGTTCCAGTTTGCCTGCAAAAACTTCAAGGGCAACACGGAGAATGCAGACATAGCAGCCACTATAGGTTTTGAATCGAATAAGGAATACAACGAAATCATGTTTCTCAGGGAGATTACCCACACAGTCAATGCCTTTAATGACATGGCAGATGTGATAAGGCTCTATTCCAAGAAACCGGAGACAGCCACACAGAGGCTTGCAAATCTTTTATCGGAAGATTCCGAATCGGTATAGTTAGACAACCGGAGTTATGATACAATGAGTGCAAGCGAGTCAAACTGTTTACAGATTTGACGAGCGACGAATTGGCTTACGGACTTGTCCGTAAGATATCTACACGCAAGAAGCATTTCATCAGTTCCGATTGTCGATATCGAAAGGAGAAACGATTATGGCAAAAGGTTCTGTAAGGAAAAAAGGCAAGAAATGGTATTACCGCTATTATGTGGAGGATGCCAGTGGTAACTTGGTTCAAAAGGAATGCGTAGGAACAGAAAGTAAGTCGGAAACGGAAAAATTGCTCCGTAAGGCTATGGAGGAATACGAAAGTAAGAAAATCGTAGCCAAAACGGAGAACATCACACTGGGAGAGCTTTTGGATGTGTGGGTGGATGAGGAATTAAAAGTCAGTTCCCTTAGCAATAACACTGTGACCCTTTATCTTGGGGTAGTGAAGATTATTAAGAGACACCCATTAAGCAAAAGGAAGCTTCGTACAGTCACAAGTGAACACATGCAGGAATATATGGATTATTTAAGCTTCGGTGGAACGGCTCCCGATGGTACGGAAGCAAAGCCGTTAAGCATAGACCGTATCCATTCTTTTTCAGCAGTGTTACAGAGGGCTTTCCGGTATGCGGTGTTTCCAAAGCAGTATATCAGTTTCAACCCTATGCAGTATGTAGTAATCAGAAGACCGACGCAGGAAGTGGATTTGTTTGCTACGGAAGATGAAGATTTTTCGCAGGAAAAGACCATTACCCACCAGCAGTACAATGAAATCGTAGATTATCTTACCAAGAAGAAAAGCTCCTCATTGTTGGCAGTGCAGATAGCATATTATGCAGGTCTGCGAATTGGGGAAGTGACCGGATTATCTTGGGATGACATCAACTTAGAGGAACAGTATCTGACGGTGCGTAGGAGCTTAAGCCGGAACAATGCAAGGCATAAGCTGGAGCTTGGACCTACCAAGCGTAAAAAGGTCAGAATCGTGGATTTTGGCGATACCCTTGCTGAAATCTTACGAAAGGCGAAAAAGGAACAGCATAAGCAACGCTTTCAGTATGGACAGCTTTATCAGAGGAATTACTACAAGGAAGTCAGAGAAAAGAACAGAGTTTACTACGAATTGTATTCATTGGACGGAACGCAGGAAGTGCCGGAGGACTACACAGAGATTTCACTGGTGTGTGTCAGACAGGACGGAATGTACTTAGGAAGGGAAGCACTGGACTGGATGTGCAGGTCAATCAGGAAGCACCTGAAAGGATTTGAAAACTTCCATTTCCATTCATTACGACATACTTACACAAGCAATCTGTTAGCAAACGGAGCACCACCGAAGGATGTGCAGGAACTCTTGGGACACTCCGCAGTAAGTACCACAATGAATATTTACGCCCACGCTACAAGGGAAGCCAAAAAGAATTCAGCAAGGCTTCTTGATAAGGTAGTAGGGAACGATTAAGACGAAAACAACACTTTTCCCTTATAGCTTCCTCACAAGGGAAAAAATAAGGGAAAAGTGCAAATTACATAGATGTTGATGGGCGGGAAATCCCGTAAATACTGGAAAGTTGGAGAAATACACGAATTAATTTGAATTTTGCAAATCAATCCATAAATAAGGATAAAGTGGCTATTATAAAGGTTACAATTCCAGAAAATATCTACAATCAATTACATCATATGGAATTAGATATTTATATATTTAAGTCTGGTACTCCTGTTGTTGAACCTGATATGTTAGATGTGTTTAATAAAAATATTATTGACATTGAACATGTGTATTAGAAGGGAGGGGGCGGAATTGCTTAGAGTGGAAGCATCTATTAAATTATTAAAATGTGCAACCTTGGGTAATAAAGATATACAGGCAGGAACTCGAATTACTATAAAAGTCGACGATAAGGGTTATTATACACAATTATTTTCTATTGATGACAAGGCGATTCCTTTAGATAAAGAAACAAATGTATATATGGATATAGTATTTGGAGAGTTGGACATTGAAAAGTTTTTAAATCATACTTTTTTTGAATTTGTTTCTTGGGAAAAATTAGGAGAAGGTCATATAATAGATGTTAGGGATGTGAGGATTGAGAGGGATGCTCTTAAAGAAGTAACTACAGATAGACAAAAAGAGATTATGGCGATTGTACAAGAGCTGGATAAAAAATATATTTAATTATGGTTCGTGAATATGCTATTTCAAACAGATGGTTGAGGACTTATCCTGCTACCTGTTAACGGACACGGTGATGTAAGGGCATTACTGAATGAAGCCGGAAAGATAACCGACAAGTACCGTTACAATGCATACGGCGAACTGGTGGAACAGACCGGGGATACGGAGAACCACTATCTATACACAGGAGAGATTCATCCACCGGAACCTTTATCAGCATGGATACCACCTATGAGGGAAGCATTTATGACCCGGATACGTTACATAAGTATCTGTATGCGA
>ENA-OYVV01000409-OYVV01000409.1-human-gut-metagenome-genome-assembly--contig:-NODE-409-length-14014-cov-5.360198_pt1 | contig 14014 bp, 17 predicted proteins | sample MGYA00244164_ERZ653385 | MGnify/ENA primary metagenome ERZ653385 (study PRJEB26926, sample SAMN06165153) | human gut metagenome | biome: ENVO:00009003; feature: ENVO:2100002; material: ENVO:00002003... | reverse complement strand
GAGATGCAGCGTAGTCTCGTGGGCTCGGAGATGTGTATAAGAGACAGTTACAGGATATTTCATATTCTTCTGTAGCATCCCGGCTGTAATAAAACATTTCATGGTCAAAAAAATCCTCTCCTAAGATAAGCTCCTTTCTCCCATTTACCAGTCCTAAATAAAACTTGCCAGGCATCCCGTATTCTGCCCTCTCTGCATAGGATGGTTCCCTGATAATCTCCTGTCTGGATGATTCGTCTAACTGGTATAACAAGGTTACATCCTTGATATCCGGATTATCAAAATATTCTGTAGACAATTGCCGTGGCTTCTCCATTGGAATCCAGTTATCATTCCTAAGCAGCCGGGACCATTCTTTCTGATTAGTATGCTCCAGCCTTAACTGGGGTCGTTTCGTCAACTCTGTTTCCAGCTGTTTCATGGATAAATTCAGTGCATCCACTTTGTCATTCATATTAGAATAGTCCCCTTTCTTAAGACTGTCTCTCAACTCCCTTGTCTGCTTAAGATACTCCTCAGATGCAGCATCTACAGATTCGGTTTGCTGATTCAGTCTTTGTAAATATTCGGTTTCATTAATTGCAACGCCCATATTCTATCCTCCCTTCTTTACATTTCCATCTCAAGCTCTGGTTCTGCTGCTTCAACGGCTTCCAGTGCTTCTTCGATGGCAGCGTCCCACTGTGATACATTTGCATCCCATTCTGTTATCTTTTCTGCCAGCTCGCTTTCACTCATAATCCCTCTCTTTACCAGCATTCTTCTTGCCGCCTGTGTGGAAGCATTATCCGGATGCCCCTGTGCAGCTTCCAGCGTGTGTTCCTCCTTTGTCTTAGGAATAAGTTCTCCGGATTTCACCTTTTCATAATATTCTTTTATCGCCTCACTCCTGCGGTTCTGGTAATCATTCTCTACCCTGTCGGCTTCCTTAAGCCGCTGCTGCCGCTGTCTCATGGTTTCTCCCTTCGGTAGCTTCATCTTATCAAGCATATAATCGCTGGATATAAAGCTAAGACCTTTTTTCGCTAAGTATTCATTCAAATCCATTTTTACAGGCTCGTGTACTGTTTCTTTTTCCCGGCACAGTTCCTGGTACCGCTCTAAATTACTGCTTAATCTTTCCACCGCCCTCTGTGCATCCGAACAGGCCCGGAATAATTCATTAGGGTCATCCTTCAATACCTTAATCCAGGATTCCAAATAATGTGTATGGGAATCTAACAATTCCTGGCTGCCCTCAATCCCCAAATCCGTACCCATAAAAAAGGCTCCCAGTTCTGCCCTCAATTCCTCCAATGCATATTCCTGAGTGCCGAAACAGCTTAATAACGGGCGGTTAAGCCTTGACGGATGCCCGGTACTGTGTACCATTTCATGCATTAATGTTGTAGCAAATGCCTCCTGGCTGATAAACGCATCTCTCGGAGGCAGTACAATCGTATCGCTTGCCGGACGGTAATATGCCTTTCCCCACGGTTCTTCCCGGATAGTACACTCGCTGCTGGCAATCAGCTGGTCAGCAAGTTCCAGCACTTCATTATGTTCCAACGGCTTCATTTCCTCCTGCGGTTCGATTCCCTCAATCTGGCTTGCATTAAACACAACAAATGTATTCACCATGGGACGTTTAAGACGTACCATAACCTTTTCCATCTGGCCGGTATCCGGATTCTCCTGCTCTACCTGTTTTGTAAATATAAACTTCTCTAATCGGATTCCCTTTTCTCCTTTCTTTACTCTCCATCCAATGCTCTGTGCCTGCTTATAAGTCATAAACCGTGTGTCAGTATAACCATTTACCGCACTGTGAAGATACAGCTTAATCATATTGGCTCCATGGTATTTTGCATGGGAAATGGGATTTTGAAAGGTAAAAGGGCTTACACCCCACTGCGGTTTCGGCAGTATGTAGCCCTTCTCCATGTTTTCAATAATCCGGTTGACCAATTCCTTACGCCCCTCCATTACTCGGTCAAAGCTTCCTGACATCTTCCCACCCTCCTTCCATATCATCTGCCGGTACGGTTTCCTCTGTTTCTTCTGAAATGCCTAAATAGGCTTTCCAGTCTTCCTGGTTCATCTGTTCCTCATTCATGCTTGCCCTCCTTTCCTGCAATAAAAAAAAGGAAGCTGTTTTTATTCAACTTCCTAAATTAACACTTATACTTCGTTTCGGATGTCTTCTGTCCACCCGGTGGACAAACCCATCTCAGTCCTTGTATTTACTGGCTTTGAACAGGTTTGTAAATATCTTTTATTTTTTATATTTTCAATCATAATTAGTTTTTTTTGCAGTATCATTATATCCTTTGATAAATCAAATAATAAAAATAAAATAGCTAATGTGAAAATCATCGTTATTGTAACAGAGATTATAAAACTTATTTTTATAATCTCTGTACTGCCATCCTCAGAGGTTGCAGCATACTGTAATACCATCTGCATAAAAAAAAACTTGTTCCATACATTCATCATGACTGCCAAAGCAATAACGATGATAAATAAAGTTAAACTACTCTTCTTATAGTCAAGTTCTGTTTTTGATTCCATATATTCAAAGTCCAGTTCATCTTCATCCATTTCTCTGTATTTTTTAACCTCTCGGCTAAAACATTCAAATTTTCCCTTTCTTCTTGCTTGATATGAAACTCTCATCACATAATCCTTTAATTTTCCTCTATCCTTCCACATAACATTATCCTCCAAATAATTCAACCGTCTCCTTGTCAAATTCCCCCTTTAACAGTTTCATTGTCTCTACATCATAGTTCTCATGTTTTAGACTGCAGAGACAGCCATCCCTGCAGCACACTAAATATTTTGTCCCGGCAATTTCTTCTGCCATACAGAACCTATATAAAAATATACGCTGGAAAACTGCTGAACCTATTGAAGTTTAGCCTTTTCCTCTACAATGATTTTACTTACCAGCTTCCACCAGTCCGATTCTCTCGGACTGTCAACTGGTTCATAAAAATCCCCTACGCATTCATAAAACTTTCCCGGCTTTCCCTTTTGCCCAATATATATGCATAATTCCTCATTTTCGGAATACTTCACATCATATCTTTGATACCATTTACTCAAAAAATTTTTTTGTGCCTCGCCAGGAATGTCACTGTAATAAACCTCAATTATTTTATTCTCTAAAAATTTCTCATACATTCTTTTCATATAATAAAACTCTTCTTTATCGGTATCCGGCATTTCTTCTGTCCAGAAGCATTCAGTCCAGCTTTCATAGAAACCATCTTTATCATGCTTCCTATAATATTCAAGCCATTCTTCTACAGTAGAATGTATATCGGATATTACATTATCAATTTCTGCCTGAAACCATTTACCATCCTTGTCTTTTAAGGAATCCGAAAAATTATAAGCAGCACTTTCAATACTTTTAATAATCCTGGCTTTCAAATGATTCCAATTTGCAGCATGATAACAAGGATTCCATTTATGTGTTATACAATCCTGCAGCTCTGCTTTATAATTGCCTTTTATCTGTTCAATGAAATCTTTCCACATCATGTCTCTACCTCTCTTTCTTTGCATTCGTATTATTCCTCAAACCGAAAAGCCTCATCTAACTTTCCAGATTAATCGTATGCACCTTATATCCTAAGCTTTCCAGATATGATTTCAAATCGACAAGCTCCCCCTTAGGGTCTGTTACTATAATGGGTTCCCCTGAAGGAAGAATATGTGGAACTACCTTTTCTGATACATAACGAGGCTCGCATTTTGGCAAACCTATTATTTTCTCTCTTGCCATTGCCATATTAATCTTTCCTTTCTTTATATGCTTCTGTATGGTCTTTGTTTACGATAATCCTATATGCCTCTAATGTCCGCTTCTCAGCATGCAGAACAGCAATTCTGTCATAGACCGTTTTTCAACCAATCATATATAGTCCATAATAATGCGCACACTGAAATTACCACAAAGTACATTTCCTAATACATTCACGATTAATTTAAGTATATCCAAACTCAGATTTCACCTCACTTCCTCTCCTGACCAAAAATTATATGATTTTGTATTTACTGAAGTATCTGTGCTTATTGGAATTAGTATTTCACTTAAAACCGATACTGTATGATATTGAGTTTCTTCCGGAGCTTTAATAGACAAATCATATACAATCTGTATTTTTTCAGCATAAGTTCCAACTTCAATTAAATTATTTTCAGATAATTTTTGGTAACTGGAACTGACATATCCGTAATTTCCACAAGCACATCCCCATAACTCATAAAATTGTTGTGTATATCCTTCAATAGCAAAAATATTATAATAATATATACTGTCGTTAATGGAAAAACCATTTTGATTAACAGCATGACTGGTATCATCCATAGAATCCTGAATAATTCCATCTACTTGAGGAGTTGTAGCTTTAATGGAAATATCTGCATGCACATGGTATATATAGACATCATAACCATCGGGTAAATTTTCGGTATGTACATACATCCCAATAGATTTACTATCTGTTACTCTCCATTTTGAAATATCATACCTTCCGGTATCGTATTCACAAACTAACTTAAATGGTTCTCCTTTTACATCTAATATCTGTTTGGTTTCCGTTTCTCCTGTTTCTTTATTTATTTCTACACTCTGCACCTCGTTTTCTTCTGGAACATATTCTCGTTCAACTGTGTAATTAGAACAAGCAATTAGAACCATGGTTAGAATTGTGGTTATAACTATAAATACTCTTATTGTCTCTCTCATAATGCACCTCCAATGCCTCTGTTAATCTTTCAATTTGCATAATTTTACAGGTCCTATTCCTGACTGAAATACAACTCCAGTGCCTTATCAATAATCTCCTCAATATCCTTCTGCTTGTCCTCCGGCTTAAAGTACTTCTTTATAATTCCGCCGTTTACCTTAAACGGCTTTGGCTTTCCCGGTGACTTCTTTGTCTTTTCTCCGGATAATACCTCCTGCATGGTGGCTATGGTAAGCTTCCCCTTCTGCTGCAATTCCCGGATGAGCTTTGCCTTCTTGATATCACACTTGTTACCATCTGTTTTCATCAGCTCCACAAATATATTCTGGTTTTCCTCACTGATGTAAGACAGCTCTACTGCCGCCCGCAACGGAACTTCCTCATCATCCAATAATAATTTAATATCATTTATCAAAGTACCAATTCGGATATAACGTGCTATCGTTGCCTTACTCAAATCATACTCTTCTGCAACATCCCGGATGCCTCCTGTCTCCATTGGAGACAAACCCTCCTCAGCCCTTGTATTTACTGGCTTTGAGTAGGTTTGTAAATACGAATTAATTTCGTCCAAAACGTCCTTTTGGCGCCCTCCATTTTTGACTGCTGTATAGTACTCAGAAAGTATGGCTGCACGCTCCGAATAGCTCAACTCCTCCCATGAGCGCTGGATGTTGGTAATCATAACATACTGCTCTGCATCCTCTTCCGACAGACCGCTTTTAATAACACAGGGAACCGTATTCTTTCCAAGCTCCCTGCACAGCTCCGTCCGCTGGTGCCCTGCCAGTATCTCATATTTCCCCAAAATCTTATATGCACAATCCTCTGCCGGACGTACTATTACCGGCTGGATGACGCCATGCTCCTGAATGGATTCCTTTATCATGTCCCTCTTTGCTTTTGGAGAGGGACTAAATCTATGATTTTTTCTGGGTGTCAGAATATCAATTGACAGCTCTACAATCTCTGTCTCGCCGCCGCTTCCAAACATATTTTGTAAACCAATCAGATTACTTCCCATTTACAATAACCTCCTTTGCCAGCTTCCGGTACATCTGTGCCACCGTACTTTTCCCCGGTTTAATCCGTTCGTCCTTATAATCAATTAATGGCTGGTTTTCATCAATTGCCTTTGATACCTCGGTAAGCCTCGGAATCACAAAATCATAAATCGGAATAAACTCACCGTATTTCTCATGTATCTGCTGCATATATTTCTTTGTAATCTGAAAAGCCTCCGTAACCTTTGTAAATAATATGCCGTCAATGTCCAGATTTGGATTTAACCGCTTCCTTGTCCGGAGGACACTCTTTATTAACTGCTCTAATCCAACTGCAGAAAACGTCTCCGTCTCTGATGGAATTAAAACAGAATCGGCTGCAACCAGGGCATTCAGCATAAAAATGCCAAGCGTGGGACCACAGTCCAGGATAATGAAATCATATTCCTCCTTCAGAGGCTCCAATATTTCCTTTAATATGAATTCTCTTTCCGTTGCCGTTATCAGTAGCATTTCAACATCTGCCATAAGCACGTTGCAGGCGATATAAGACATATTTTCATAGGTTTTGATATAATCCCTAATGTTGTATTCCTTCTGCCTTATCTGCGCTTCTATGAGCTCTGCCATGGTATTAGGAATCACATCCAAGTCCTTTTCCTTATTTCCACAGCAGTACGTCAGGTTGCCCTGGCTGTCCAAATCCACCAGGAGCACCTTCTTTCCCTGTTCTGCAAGGCAGGCTCCCAGGTTAAGTGTGGTGGTGGTCTTTCCGACGCCACCTTTTTGGTTTACGAGTGCGATTGTTTTTGCTTTCATTATGCATTCCTCCAATAATAAAATATTTTCCCCGCCGCATAAATGCAAAAAAGCGACAGCAGTTGCAACTACTGTCGCCACGAGGAATGTTTTATGAAAAAAGGTTATTGAAAGAAAATCTCTTCCGACAACCTTTTGTCATCCTGATAAAATTTTTATATAATAAATGAATATCACATATTCACTATTTTCTTTTTGATACGGTCTTTCGCCCTTTCTTATTATTTTCGCATCTGACACCCTGCACACGGTGGCTACGACAACGGAGCCACATATAACGGAAGAAGGGAAAAAGACGACAATCTGAAATTAGCGCTGGCGGTGGGACAAAAGCTTGAACAGGATGGCTTCCCTGTTGTATATACAAGAACCACGGATGTTTACCAGCGTCCTATTGACAAAGCGAGAATTGCCAACGAAAGCGGTGGCGATTACTTTGTTTCATTTCACCGCAATTCCAGTCCAAATGCGAATACCTACAGCGGTGTACAGACACTGGTATATAATGATTCCGGAGTACCCGCAGCCATGGCACGAAATGTAAATGATGAAATGGAAAAGGTTGGATTTAATAATCTGGGGGTGTCTGTGAGACCGGATTTAGTAGTACTTAGAAGAACAAGAATGCCAGCAATCCTCATCGAAGCGGGCTTTATCAACACAGATGCAGATAACCAGCTTTTTGACTCCAATTTCAACGAGCTGGCTGACGGAATAGCAGCCGGGATTGAAAAAACGGTGGGAACAGGCTCAACCAGCACAGAAAAGCAGTTTGGTGTACAGGTCGGGCTCTATCGCAGATACGAAAATGCACAATATGCCCTAAATGAATTACTGAATCAGGGCTACAATGCCCAGATAAGAGAATGGAACCAGTATTATGCTGTTATTGTAGGGCAGGAAGACAGCCTGGAAGCCGCAAGAACATTGGAAAAGCAATTGTCCAGCCAGGGATATGACACATTAATAGTAAATTTATAGTGATTTACCAGAATTTTTAAGAAAACTTTCATAAAAAGGGGATAGTATTCCATTTACTTTGTGTTATACTTAATAAAGTAAACTTGGTTTACATAATAGACTAAACATTAAAATAAAAAATGAAAAAGCTAAAATAGAATTTACCACAGGAAAGAAGAGAATACTATAATGAATATACAACGGATTATTGATAGATGGAAACGTTCTTTTGAAAGGTTGTCTTTAATAATGAGACGCAGAAAACACTCTGGTATTCGCTATGCATTACCACACAGCGAAAAAAAATATGCCCTATTAGAAAAAATTAAAAACAAAATGCAAAATCCCTATATTTTATACGGTACATTTATTGTGATAGGAAGCATCTTCTGTATTTTAATGGCACAGCTGTCTCATGGAAGCAGCCTGCGGAGATGGTACTACAGACTGACACATGATGAAGTGATTAACAAGGGAGTCCAGCATGCAGCCGGGCAGGATAATGAAAACCAGCAACGCGGTACATTTTTAACATATTACCGCTTTCACCGGTTTAATGCCAGCGACCCCACAGAGGTAGACAGCAGCGCACCAATGATTGCCCTCACCTTTGACGACGGACCAAATCCGGAAAACACCACCCGTATTTTAGATGTACTAAATGCAAATTATTCCCGTGCAACCTTTTTTGTAGTGGGTACCAATGCCGAGAATTATCCCGAAACCTTAAAAGCAATTTCTACATCCGGAAGCGAAATCGGCAACCACACCTACAGCCATGCCAAGCTGACGGATTTAGGCTCTGCTGATGTGGAAGAGCAGATTGACAAGGTAAACCGGGCAGTGAAAAAAGCAACCGGAGAAAACACAACGGTGATTCGTCCACCCTATGGAGCCTACAACGAGAAGCTGTTAAAACAGCTGGAAGAGCCTGTTGTATTATGGGATTTAGATACCGAAGACTGGGATAGCCGCAACGCACAAACAATTGTAGAAAATGTGCTTTCCCAGGTGGAGGATGGAGATATTATTCTCATGCATGATATTTATGAATCCACAGCAGAGGCGGTAGAACTGCTTGTGCCAAAGTTAAAGGAACGGGGTTTTCAGATTGTAACCGTCAGTGAAATGGCACGATACAAAGGCAAGGAATTAGAACTTCACAAAGCATACGGTGAAATCCAGAGCGCTGCGCAATAATGCACAGCGCTTCTTTTATCTATTATATTTTTTTGTCCAGAAATAGTAAACAGACGTTTATAAACATTCCTCTTCATATTAAAATCGAAATGTATAAAGAATTAATAAAGGAGGATTGTTTATGTTATCCAAACACGAAAGATACCTTGTACGCTTTGAAAACTGCGACTACTTTGTGGAATTAGGCTTACATATTGCATTTTACCGCAAAAGAGCTGGTCTCACGCAGCAGGAGCTGGCAGACAAGCTATGTGTATCCCGTAGTTACGTGAGCCGCATTGAAAGCCCTAACCGGAACCAGCATTTTTCCTTTGAGCTGTTTTTTAAGCTCTGCCATATTCTAAACGTGCCGTCCAGATGTTTCTTTGAACCATTTCCAAGACCGGATTCCAGGCGGACAGTCGCAAAATAAAGCAATCCCCGATGGGTTCATACCCATTGGGGAACCTTTCATAGTTCTTTGCATATTTTTCCGTCCATTTATCAGCTAAACCGAATACCATTTCTTCCTTCCTCTTTTGCCTGATACATGGCTTTATCTGCCTTGTCAAATACTCGTTCTATCCGGTCGCCATATTTCCATTCCACAATCCCGGCACAGAACTTAATCTTTGACTGAATCTGCTCCAGGCGTCTTCTCACCTCTGCAAGCCCTATGTTCTTTGTGAGAAGCATAAATTCATCACCGCCAAACCGTCCTATGATGCAGTCTTCTGCAAATGTCCCCTGAAGCAGGTCGGCAATATCCTTTATAACAATATCTCCATATTGATGTCCAAACTGGTCGTTAATATTTTTAAAGTTGTCCAAATCCAGAACCATAAAATAAAATTTCGCAAAGGGCGCTTCCTTTACATATTCTGTCATCTTCTCAAAAGCAACCTTTTTCTGGTATACATCCGTCAGCCCATCCCGCTCTGCCTGATGGCTAATACGCTCCTTTTCCAGCTTTGCGTCATGAATATCGCATATTCTTCCCATAACACTGACTATGTTTCCATCATTTCCAACCATACTTTTATAATGTGTTGTATGCCAGCGGTATCCGCCACCTGAAACAGTGGACAGATATTCCAAATCTCCCTCCATTTCCTGCATACAACAATTCTTAAGCACCTCTTTAAATTTGGCAAGATGGTCACTATGTACCATCGGAAACTGGTCTAAATATTTCTGATAGTGCTCTATCTCTTTTCTCTTCTTATTATTGGGAAGGTTATAGGAAAATACCATCTTGTCCTTCTCCGGAAAATACTCGAACAGCAGTCCCTGTGCTGTAGCCTCCAAAACCCGGTATCTCTCCTGCTGTATCACAAGCTCTGAATTGGCCTTTTGAAGCTTTTTCAGCTGCTCCTCTTTTTCCTTTGTATCCGTAATATCCATAATACAGGTGAGATAAAGCGGTTTGTCCGTAATTTTATTCTCAATGGGTGCTCCCTTTATATCAAACCAGGCAAGGGAGCCGTCATGCCGGTATCCCCGCACACTATATTTAATTACTCCTTTTTCGGATAAATGTTCCTTAATATAGGCAGTAAAGCCCTCCACGTCCTCCGGATACAGAGTGGCAAAAATATCATTCTGGTTCGCCTTATATTCTTCCTTTGAATAACCAATGCATTGAAAATATGCCTTATTCAGATAAAGCGCCCGGATGCTCTCTCCCACTTCAAACAATCCGACACCGGCTCTGATGTTATCCAAAAGAATCATCAGCATCTCCTGTGCGTCCTCTCCCAAATATTCCAGACGGTGATAATCCGTAATATCATATGTGTCCCAGTCTTTCATAATAATCACGCCCCTTTATATAGTCTATAAATACTGGTTTCCATTCTCCTTAAGCCATTTTCTTCTATTCTCATAGTCTGGAAGAACTTCCCCAACCTTCTTCCAAAACCGCTTTGAATGATTCATTTCCAACAGATGGCAAAGCTCATGCACCACCACATAATCCATAATCCGCTCCGGCATCAATATGAGGTGCCAGTTATAGGAAATGGTTCCTCTGGTACTGCAGCTTCCCCAGCGTGTCCGCTGGCTGCCAATCCGTATTCTCTGATAATCCACTCCCAGCAATGACTTATAGTAATCCGACTTTTCCGTAAGCTCTCTTCTAGCCTGCAGCTTCAATCTCTTAATTTCTTCCTCACTGCGCTCAACCCGCTTTTGCCCATCCTCCAATACATGCTTTGTCTGCTTGTAAATCCAGTACTGCTTCTGTTTCAAAAAACGTAGAATCTCTCTGTCCGGTATTCCAAGCGGAGCCTTCACCAAAAGTGCTCCCTCCTGCGTAATGGTAATTGCAAGAGTTTTACGGTCATTGCGCCTGCATACAACAGGAATATGTAATTCTTCTATCTCCAAATACTCTGGTATGCTGTCCATTTTCTGCCTTTTCCATACAGACAAGCCATATCTTTGCCCGTTTCTTTTTCTATATATTATACTCCATTCTAACTATATTTTGTATCATTTTTTTATCGAATTTACAAAAATATCCAAAATAAATCCTGACCTTTAATCTAAAAACTGTACCCCTGCACCCAACAGGTTATCGCCCAGATACGTACTTAAAGCGGCACCTATTTTCGCCCTGAAAATTTCCTGATAATCCGGAAACATTTCCTTCATTTTCTGCTCCAGTTCCTCTCCTGCCTCTGGTGCGCCGCCATCTGCAACAACAATATTATAGTGCTTTCCGGCATTTTCAGGCGCCTTTACCTGTTCCTCAACCAAAGAGAGCAGCTTTTTCTCTACCAGCTTATGTCCACGCACCTTTGCCGGTGTATAAATCTCCCCTTCTTCATCAAAAGAAAGAATTGGTTTTATACTCAGAGCTGTTCCCACCATTGCGGTTGCCTTTCCGATTCGTCCACCCTTTTGCAGATATTCCAGGGTATCAATGGAGAAAAAGACCTTTGTCGTCTTACACAGCTTTTTCACCCGGTCGCACAATTCATCATAGGAAACTCCTGCATCCCGCCACATTGCTGCCTGTATTACAATCGCACCATTTCCAATGCTGGCAGATAAGGAATCTATAACACATACCTCCAGATTGGCATCCTCAGCCGCAAGCCGTACATGATTTACCGTACCGGACAAGCCGCTGGATAGCATAATGGCAATCGCATTCTCATATCCCATTTCTTTCAGCTCATCTAACAAACTCTCAATATCCTCACCGGTAGGTGTGCTGGTTTTCGGAAGCTCTGTTTTTAACTTTTCATACACGTCTTCGGCATGGATATTAACACCATCCTTATATTCACCATCCTGGCAGCTGATTATCATTGGCAGCACATAAATACCATATTTCTCCCTCAAATCCTCCGGCACATCTGCACAGGAATCCGTAACAATTGCTATCTTTCGCTCCATACCCATCGTAATCTTCTCCTTTGACTTTTATTCAACTTTTATTTGCCTTTTGTCGCATTAAAAAACAGTATACCATCCCTTCCCGGATTTTACCACTCAAAAATGGTCCACCGGACCATTTTCTCATATGCTTGGCAACTGAAAAAAGGATGAATATGCTTTATGCCATCATTTTCCCTTTATCCACCCTGGGAAATCTTCTCCGCACCACAAAAAAGCAAATCACATGCACCGAAAATGTAATCAGCCAGGAGATTGGATAGGACAAATACAGCATTCGGGTTGTGTGAAATTCCGGCAGCTGAAAAATAGTGAAAATCCATAGAAGCCTCAGACCACATGCCCCAATCAAAGACACCACCATCGGCATTACAGAATAGCCAAGTCCCCTCAAAACGCCCACCATCACATCCATCATTCCACACAGAGCATAGGTTCCGCAGACCATTTTCAGACGCACCATTCCCTCCGCAATTACTGCATCCTTCGGGGAATATATATGTAACAGCTGGTTGCCAAAAAATACTGCTGACCAGCCCAGCAGACAGCCTGTTACAATCACGCAAAGCAAAGTCCGGACTGCAATCCGGTTAATCCTTCCAAATCTGCCTGCTCCCATATTCTGGCTTATGAAGGAAACCGCCGCCTGGTGAAATGCATTCATGGCGACATACACAAAGCCCTCAATATTAGCTGCTGCTGCATTTCCCGCCATTACCACGGCACCAAAGGAATTCACGGATGACTGTATCACTACATTGGAGAGTGAAAAAATCGTTCCCTGTATTCCTGCCGGCAATCCAATCTGCAATATCTTTAGTACATATTTCCCATGAAAATGTATATCTGCCAGTTTAAGCTTATAGCCCTCCTGTTCCCGCATAAGACAGCGCACAATCAGAAAAGCGGACACACACTGGGAAATAACCGTGGCAAGTCCAACTCCGGCAACATTTAAATCACACACAATCACAAAAAACAGGTTTAATATCACATTTACAGCACCTGCAAGCAGCAGATAAAACAGCGGACGCTTCGTATCGCCCACCGCCCGCAGAATCGAGCTGCAGAAATTATACAGCATCATCGCTATCATGCCCAGAAAATAAATCCGCAGATAGATTGCGGCAAGCTCAAGCACCTCATCGGGCGTCTGCATCCATATTAAAATCTGTCTTGTAAAAATCACCCCGAAAATTGTCAACAGCAGACCGCTTAACAGACTTAAAGCCACAGCAGTGTGTACGACATCATGAAGATATTTTTCCTCCTTTGCACCAAAATAACGTGCCACCAGAACATTGGCACCGACAGATAACCCTATAAATAAATTGGTGAGCAGATTAATCAGGGAGGATGTGGAGCCCACCGCCGCAAGGGAATGCTCCCCACAAAACCGCCCCACCACTACTACATCCGCCGCGTTAAACAATAGCTGCAAAATACTGGAACACATCAACGGAATGGCAAAACGCAACAGCTTGGGAAGAATGGAGCCGTTGCACATATCCATAGAATATGATTTTGACATTTGTATCACCTCGAAAATATTATAGCACTATTTTTCTTTTTGGGAAGATTTTTGTACTTCTCTGGAACGCTGTCTTACTCCCGGTCAATATCTTCAGGGATAAACGCCAAATGCTCTAATGCATAACGCAAAGCCATACACATAAGTTCATTCCGGGAACGGTCACTTTTTACAGCCAGCTTGTCAAATTCCTCCTGCAATTCCTTATCCATTCTCAATGTCATTACAACGGATTTATCCTCTTTTTTATCAGCTCTTTTGGGTCTTACTATAAATTTGTCTTCCATAATTACACCTCCGAAATACATTTATGAAATAAATTATAGTATGTTTTTCTTGACACTTATATAACCTGTCTCTTATACACATCTGACGCT
>ENA-OYVV01000406-OYVV01000406.1-human-gut-metagenome-genome-assembly--contig:-NODE-406-length-14052-cov-11.107237_pt1 | contig 14052 bp, 20 predicted proteins | sample MGYA00244164_ERZ653385 | MGnify/ENA primary metagenome ERZ653385 (study PRJEB26926, sample SAMN06165153) | human gut metagenome | biome: ENVO:00009003; feature: ENVO:2100002; material: ENVO:00002003... | reverse complement strand
GGAGCCTTATCGTCGGCAGCGTCAGATGTGTATAAGAGACAGGTCATCGCCCTGTTTATCGGCATGGCCATCAATGCGTTTTTCCAGCCCAACAAAACAACCGCGCCGGGCATCAAATTCACCTCTAAGAAGGTCCTGAAATTCGCCATCGTCCTTCTGGGTGCCAGCCTGAACATCCGCACCGTGCTGACCGTGGGCCGTTTTTCGCTGACGGTCATGCTCTTCACCCTGGCCACCTGCTTTGGACTGGGCGCGCTGATCGGCAGAGTGCTCGGGCTCAACTGGAAGACCAGCAGCCTGATCAACGCCGGAACCGGCATCTGCGGCGGCTCTGCCATTGCCGCCATTGCACCGGTGATCGAGGCCGATGACATGGATATCGCCTACGGTATGTCCGCCACCTTCCTGTTCGATACGGTGATGATCGTTGTGTTTCCGCTCCTTGGCCGGTGGCTTGGGCTTTCCGATGCCGCATTCGGTCTCTGGGCCGGTACGGCGGTCAATGATACTTCGAGCGTTGTAGCCACCGGCTACGCTTTCAGTGAAGCAGCCGGCGACTTTGCAACGATGGTCAAGCTGACCCGCACGCTGGCGATCATTCCGGCTGTTCTGGTCTTTGCCGCCATCAACCTGCACCTGAAAAAGAAAGAGAGTGCCCAGGCCAACGGTGTCAAGGTGAGCATCCGTTCCATTTTCCCCTGGTTCATCCTTGCGTTCCTTGCCATGTCCCTGCTGACCAGTCTGGGCCTTCTGCCCGCCGGGCTGGTTTCCGGCCTGAAGACCATCAGCAAGTTTCTGATGGTCGCGGCCCTGGCGGCCATTGGTCTGAACACGAACTTTAAATCGCTCTGCCGTTCCGGCGCAAAGCCCATGCTGCACGGCTTCATCATCTCCACATTGGTCGTTCTGGTCGCCATTGGCGTTGAGTACATGATCGGCATTGCACCCTACGGCACACTGTAACGCTCCTGCCAGCTGAATTTTCCCACAAAGAAAGAGCAGTGCTCTCCAATGGGTTCCCCCACCGGAAGCACTGCTCTTTTATTGTTCCGCTTCGCTCCACAAACGCGAAGTCAACTAATGGATGCCATTTTATCAGTCGGCCATGATCTCCTAAGAACCACATAGGAGATTATAAAGTTTGCAAGCCAACCAGCCGGTACAGCAAGCCAGACAAAGGCAATGCCGAAACGTGGTGCACAGATTAGGGCAACGGACAGACGAATCGCAAGGTTCACCATGTTTGCAACGAGGAACGGACGCATAATTCCGAGACCGCGAAGAACTCCATCGGTTGCCATCTTGATACCCATGAAGATGAAAAAGTAACCAAGCCACCTCATATAATCACCAGACACCTGATAGGCAAACGCCGTTCCGTCTTTTCCTAAGAACAGCGAGGAGATCTGCGTGTGTAGCGTTTCAATGACGAGAAAGGCAAGAACGGCAAAGCACAGATCCAGCACCAGCGCAGCATGGTAGCCTTTTTTGATACGATCAATTTTCTTTGCGCCAAGATTTTGGGAAACATACGGCGAAACCGCATTGCCGATGGATACAAAGATCAATGAAAAAACATTTTCCACCCTCATCGTTGCTGTATACCCGGCGAGTGCCTGTGTACCGAAAGGATTTACCACTGCCTGCACAATCATCATACCGATGGACACTGTGGACTGCTGTAAAACCGACGGCACCGCAATGCGAAGCATGGAATACAGCTCCTGCCGTTCAAACCTGTTAAAGGGGCTTTTATATTGCCGCATCCGTGCAAAGAAAATCAAAAACGAAAACACTGCGGAAATTCCCTGTGCAATCAGGGTTGCAATAGCCGCACCGAACACACCGAGACCTAGCCCGGCTACCATCCAAAGATCCATTAAAATATTCAGGATGGACGAAAAAATCAGCAGTCCCAGCGGAATTTTGGATTCGCCGATTGAGGTGAACATGGTAGAAAGAATGTTATACATAAACAGAAACGGAAAGCCCACAAAATAGACCCGCAGATACAGTACTGCATCATCCAGTATGTCGGCAGGAGTTTGCAGTCCACTCATCATCGAGCCGGCGAAGAAAAAGCCAAAAACACCAAGGACTATACTTAGAAGCAAAAAGCTAATCAAGGAGGTTGACACGATTGTTTTCATTTTGCCATACTCCCTGGCTCCGAAATAACGGCTCACAAGCACACCGGCTCCGACACCGGCTCCCAGTGCCACACAAATGAACACATTGGTCAATGCTGCACATGCACCAACAGCTGCAAGTGCGGAAGAACTAACAAACTGGCCGACAATAATAGAGTCGGCCATATTGTATATTTGTTGAAAAAAACTTCCAAGAATCATTGGCATTGTAAAAACCGTCAACGCTTTGAGGGGCGTATCGGTTATCAAATACTCATCTTTCGACATTATCATATTCCTCCATGGTATCCCATTCACTTACCTTCTCAAATTCCGATTTGTCTTTTTCTTTCTGAAAATGGGCAATCCCGATTGGAACTGCCCATATATCTTGAAAATTATGCGATTTTTAAGGCTCTGCGCCGTTTCAAGCACCATTTGGTGTAAATTTGGTGTATTTTCAGAGCTTTTTCACAAATGAAGTACATCCCGTTTTGTAGGGTAAAACGGTACTTCTTAATAGAGCTTTGCACCTGCGGGGATATGGTTATCGACCATGAGGAGGTGGAGTTTTTCTTCGCCTTCTTCTTCGTGAACTGCACTGAGGAGCATACCGCAGGAGTCAATACCCATCATTGCTCTCGGCGGAAGATTTGTGATAGCGATAAGAGTCTTTCCAACCAGTTCTTCAGGCTCATAATAAGCGTGAATACCGCTTAAAATTGTACGGTCTGTGCCTGTGCCGTCGTCAAGAGTGAATTGTAACAGCTTCTTTGACTTCTTAACAGCCTCGCAAGCCTTGACCTTTACTGCACGGAAATCTGACTTTGAGAATGTTTCAAAATCAACATATTCTTCAAACAAAGGCTCAACTTTTACCTTTGAGAAGTCAATCTTTTCTTCAACAACAGCATCCTTGGTTTTCGGAATACCCGACGGCTTTTTGTCGGAATCCAAGCTCTTCATTGTTGGGACCCTTTTTGTGGTTCTTTCATACTCGACCAAGCTGGTGTTAATACTATTAAATTCTCCATATTCCAATTATCCCCCATACTTCATATTTTTGCTCTACTTTGAGTCACTTTGCGGGCAAATGATGTAAAATATGATGTAAATGATGTAGGGCGATAGTAGTATATGCAAGAGCATAGTCATATACAAGAAATTATAACTTCTCTTATTTACAATGTCAATCCACATCAAAGTAACGCTGCCTTATCTTTTCCTGCTTCAGAACAAGAAAAAAGAACACACAACACTCTGTATGTTCTCTTTCCATATGTGAAGTCCAATATTATACTACGAAGTAGCTATCCAATCCTTTGAACTCTGCCGCTTTCATTTCCTTTGTAACATCAGCATAGATGTTCAGTGTAGTTGAAATATCTGAATGTCCGAGTGCATCTTGAATGACCTTTATATTTACTCCAGCTTCACACATTCTTGTTGTAAATGTATGTCTAAGCGAGTGGCAGCTAAAATGAGGAAGTAACACATCCGGTTCATCACTGTGCAAAAACTGCTCATCATTGCAATCACGGATAATTCTTCGGATTGCTTTGTTGAGTGTGGCTTGATGCTGTGCCTGACCAAAACGATTGATGAAAATAAAATCTGTATATCCGTCAATCGTGACCTCGCAATGAAGTCCTAAATCTTCCTGCTTCTGTTTCTCATGTTCAAATGCTTCTCTCACAAAACCGAGCATTGGAACCTGCCTCATACTCGCCGGAGTCTTCGTTGTATTTACATTGAAATAACAGCCACTTTTACTCCCATCAGTTCTGTGGTCATAATATACAAGAGTATGATTAACATCAATCATTCCACTTTCCATATCAATATCACACCATCTCAATCCAGTTACTTCCCCCACACGAAGTCCAGTTCCTATCATTACTGCAAAGACCGGATACCAGTGTTCATATACAGGGTGGGTTTTCAGGAAATTCAGAAATAACTCCTGCTCCGGTTTCGTCAACGCTCTACGCTTTTCCGACTGAAAACAATGTGCTTTTTTCAATTCTCTCAACACATTATCTGACGGGTTATTTCTGATAAAGTCATCATCGACAGCAATCTGTAAAACCTGATGAAGAACCGTATGTATATTATCAATCGTTGAAGGCTTCAAATTTCTCTCATCAACAAGATAATTGTAGTATTTCTTAATATCTGATTTCTTCAGCGTTGATATTCTTTTACTTCCAATCACTGGTCGCACAAAGGTATTGTACATATATTTGTAATTTTCAAAGGTATTATTCTTCAACCCTCTTTTCATATTTGCCCAAAGGTCAAATAATTCATCAATGGTTGTGTATCGTGCTTCGGTCTTAATACCATCACATTTATCTTTCTGAATACGCTTTTCTTTTTCTCTCAGGTCATCTAAAGTTCTTGCGTAAACAAATCTTCTTTTCATCTGGCTGTCCTGCCAGCTAAATTGATAAGTACCGTCTTTTCTCTGAACCTCTCCGGTTTTCAGAACAACCCTTGATTTATCTTTTCTTTTTGTCGCCATTGTGTCCTCCTAAATTCTAAACTGCTTATCTATATATTTGTCCAGTCGTTCCCTCACAATATGGATTTTATTGCCTATCCATATTGCAAAGGGACAACCTGCTTGATTAGACAACTCACGCAACTTCGTTCTTCCTATACCGGAATATGCTGCGGCTTCTTCGATTGTCAGCCACTTTCTTTCCCATATCGGTTCTTCAGCATTGCTTATGAGTTTTTCCTGATATGTTCTTACTTCGGCAAGTAAGCGTTCATCATCATTCAAGGAAAGTAAGTTTTTCAATGTATTCATCAAAAATCCTCCTCTTAATCATTCGACGATTTCCTATATGAAGAACAAATGGGCATTCTTCTTGGCTTGTTAGTTTTCTCAGTCTTTCTCTACCTATGCCAGAATATTCAACTGCTTCATCAATTGTCAAATTAGACTTATGCCATATCGGCACATCATATTTTTTTCGGATAATCTTTTCTGTATCTGCCATTACGGAAGCACCTCCTTGTTTTTTTCTGCCCTTATGATAATTAAAAAATGGCGATGAGCCTATTATGCGAACCGACCCATCGCACATTTTACAAATCAGCTATATCGAATACGCATTATCAAGATATTCGTCCAGTTTTCTTCTTTTAATCAGTCGCTTACTTCCATTCCAAAGAACAAAAGGGCAAAACTCCGAGTCGGACATTTCTCTTAATTTTCTTGAGCCAATACCACAATAAGCTGCGGCTTCTTCTACTGTAAGATTGGACTTCTTCCAGATAGGAATAATGATTTTATTTTCTGTCATTGCTCCCCCTCTTTTCTTTCTTTGATGAATATCTGTCGGTAACAACATAATCCCAACCATCCCCATCGCACTTATCACATCTGTCTTTTCGCTTTGCAAATGGGTCAAGTCGCCTTACAATATAGTCCGGATTATGGATGTAATCATTCAGGCACTTCGGGCATAGACAACGAATATTTTCTTTCCCCTCCGGCTTGTAAACCCAAAGTCCAAAAGTCTTTTTCAAAGTTGCGTTTATCTGCCTGAAAAGTTTATCGTCATCTACCGTACCTATGTATTCACGCAACTCCTCTCTATTGACTGTCCGTATCTGCTCCAGAAGAACCATTGACGGTTTCTTCAGTCCAAACTCCTCGCCGAGAATAATGTGCGATGGCAAATATCTTTTCTTGATTACACTTGTAACCGCTGCAACAATAATCGTTGGAGCATTCTGGTTATAATCGTCTGCCTGAACGACAAGCACCGGACGCTCTCCGCTTTGTACTGAACCACTGTTATCTCCAAAGTCATAGTAGAATAAATCCCCACGACAAATCATTTTTTCTTTCATATACATAACCTCACAAGAATCTAATTTTTAAAGTGTCATTCGTATCCGGAATGAAATAACCCCTTCACTCATTTGGACAAAGGGGTCTGAAATGCACACCCAAAATCAGAGATTTTCATAAAATTTGATAAAGTTTTTCTTTGCCGCAGCAATAGACTTATCCACGGAGCTGTAATATACGCCCTCCTGCTTTGCAATCGCTCTGGAACTCAGACCGCAGCATACATTCTTCATAAGGCGTTCCCTTTGAAGTGGCTGCAACATTGAAAGTGCTATTCTTGCTTTTCTGATTTCACACTGACGCAATTCTTCTCTTTCCAGTTCAATTCTTTCTTCCTCTGCTCTTTCAAATGGGTCGTCAAACATAATGGCAAGTTCTTTATGGAACTGTGAGGACATTTCATCGTCATATCCATAGCAGTCAAGTGTGCGACTGCTTCTCTTTGCATACTTGTCCTCATTTCGGTTTGCATCGTCAATTACCTCTCCCTGAGCAATGGAAAGATGCACAAACGGAGAATATCTTTCTATAACAAGAGGATACTTCTCCCAAAGCTCTTTTACAGATAATTCCGTAATAATCGCCCATCTTTCATCTCCGATATAACCGTTATATTCGTATTTAAGATTTATCAGTTTACAATCCTTTGCAAATAATTCTTCTTGTTCTGTTAATGTAAGTTTGTTTGTCATTTTCGTAATCTCCTTTGAATTTTGAAAAATTGATAAGTTTCAAAATTCGGAGATTACGGGTACTCAGCTATCTGGCACTGCCATGCGTTATAAAACATAAAAGTCCTTTCCCAAGTAAGGGAAAAGACCTAATACTGCACGAAGCATAATCGAATAAAACAGCAACAAAAAAAGCACCGTCGAATCTGGACAGCAAAGAATACTTCTATTCTTCACTTATCCGGCTTCGTACGGTGCTTGGTAGTTTAGCAAATAAATTGCTTATCTCCGCTTACTCGATTAGAAATCGTTACGATATTTACTTGTAATATTCATCGCCTGCAATTCCTACTATATCCGTTCCTGCGGATTCTGCGGAAGTAAGCGAGATTTAAGATATGGACATTCTTGCATTTCTGACACTTCACACTCAAATGTCCGGTTGCGTCTGAAAATACTCTTTGTATCCTGAACCCACAAGTCGGACAGAGAATATCACGCTCTTTCAGACTTTCTGCTTCTACTCTTGACAGAAGCAATCTCTTTTGTATTTCAGGTGCTACCTGAGTCTGTAACCTCATTGCGAAACACCTCCCAGATTTAACTCATTAGAAATGTACTCAAGGATATTGTGATACTCAAATAGCCCCATATCTCTCAATCTGATAACCAAGGCTGTATAAGATACTCCGATATAAGCTGCCATTCTGCGGATAACTGCTTTATCCTTTGAAGTAATGGTATTATCGCCATAAACTTTTATCGGATTTGACTGATTATATTTCGCCAAGGCATTTTCAATAATTCTTCTCGGCATAAGAAGCGAAGCTCCCATTGTATCTGCCTGCCACTCAACAGACGCAAACATCTGAGCCAGTTCCTCTTTGGAATAACTACGCTCACTGTCATACTCTGCATGAAAGCGTCCTTCACTCGGCATTGCATACATCTTACTCAAGATATGATGTGACGCTTCGTGTGCCATTGTAAACCTGCGACGTCCCTGCTCCTTTTCAGCAAGAAGAAATTTATCAAGTACGATGGTATCTTTCGGGAAAACAAAGGGAATAATTTTTCCGTCCTGATGTATCAGCAGTGGTGTTGCTCCATCTGCCAGAAAACCAATCCTGCCTGCATCATCTTCTGCGAAAGAAGCGTATTCAATTCGTAACATAAGAAATTCTGTAATGAAATGTTCTATGTCGATGGATTGAATCACTCGATTGCTAAACTTATTAGCATAAGCTGTTATCAAGCCTTCGCTGATTTCTTCCAACTCGGCTCTTGACATATAAATACTCAAGTTGTGTCCACCTCCGACTCCACCTTGTCCGGCAGTGCAACTCCTCCGGCAAAGTTCTGTTGTATTTCCGCACTATCCAAATTGATTAGATAGCGAATTCCTTCAAGTGTTCTCATTCGTCTGTCCTCTGTTATAGTTCTTTGATGATGTGACAAGCCACACCCTGAATGCAGCACTCATCTACAATGATGTCTTTCATCTTCTTATTTTCCGGGTGGAGAATGATTTTCTTATTCTCATCATCTCGGAAGTAGCGTTTCAATGTATTCTGATTATCCACAAGGGCAACTACTATATCGCCCTCTTTGGCTTCTACCTGCTTTTTGACAACCACAAGGTCGCCGTCATCAATCCCTGCTTCAATCATAGACTGACCGCTTGCTCTTAATATAAAGAAATCTCCTTTGCCGAAAATAGCAGTAGGAAGTGATACATATTCTTCAATATTTTCTTCCTCATACTGAGGACTGCCACAAGGAATAGAACCTACAATCGGTGTCTGTGTCTGTTCGCCACTGTACTTACGGGTCACATTGGTGCGAATCTCCTGCCCGTCGTACTCAATCATATTCTTCTCAGCCATCTCTACCAAGTATTTGTATGCTGTACCTCTGGCAATTCCAACAGCTTCAGCAATCTTTGTAGTTGATGGGGATTGTCTGTTTTGCAGGTAATAATCCTCGATATACTTTTTTATCTCACTCATAAGTTCAGGACTCTTGCTTCTCATACCTGCACCTCGCTTTCTTTTCTATCGGAAGCACTCTGCTTTCGATAGTTTTATTATACCTAATACGAAAAATTTTTCAAGTAGGTTTTTCGCAAAAGAAAAGAGGTGTCGCAATTTGCTAACACCTCTGCACCTTTTAACTCAATTTATTTCTTTTTAACTCAACAATGTTAAAAGTAAAGTTTTTGTTTTCATTGAAAATTACAGCCTATAAAGGCTTTTTTGTTCAATGAACTTTTATCCTGCAATTTGTGCAGACCGTCTGCACAATTAGATTGTTGCCTCACTGTGGCAACAATCTAAGCAATATATAAATCTTCAATAACAGCCGTATAGATTTTGGATTCACGGAGTCCAAAATCTCTAAGAACACTTTTACTATGTATTATCCTTCAGCCAATAACACTGATACAACATATCTGTCATTTTTATTCCATTGAAAATTTCCGCCCATAAAGGCTTTTTGTTCAATGCAATTTAAATTTGCAATTTGTGCAGACGGTCTGCACAAATTACTTTTTCATATCAATTCTACTTCTAATATCTTCTACGGCAGGTAATGCATTTTTCAAATCTAACGGTAAATCCGTGCATAAGTGATATTCACTGACACCAATCGGTTTTGACATATCTCTCAATGCATACTCTGCAATTGTTCTATTTTCATCTCTGCACAAAATAAGTCCCACTGATGGATTATCCTCTGGAGCTTTCACTAAATCGTCTAAAGCAGATAAATAAAAATTCATCTTTCCTGCCTGTTCTGGCTTAAACTCGCCAGTTTTAAGGTCTATTGCTACATAACATCTAAGCTTTGTGTTATAGAACAGAAGGTCTATATAGAAATCTTTTCCTCCAACTTCAAGATGATACTGCTGTCCCATAAAAGCAAAACCAGTGCCTAATTCCATCAGTAGAGAAGTAACATTTTTTACAAGTTCATTTTCTATATCTGTTTCCAACATTTCTTCCGTATAATCGATGAAATCAAACATATATGGGTCTTTCATTGTACTTAATACCATACCCTTTTGTTCAGCCGGTAATCGTCTTTCAAAATTTGATATTTTATTAGCAACTGCCTGTCGCTCATATAATTGACTCTTAACTTGGGAAGTCAAATCATCAACCGACCACTTATGTTCTAAAGTTTTTTCCAGATACCATATATATTCTTCTCGATTTGACACTTTACTCATCAATATCTGATGATGACTCCAAGTAATTCTTCCCAATCCGTACTCGTCTACATCATCTTCCGTGAAAATCTGTGCAAATTTCTTCATATACTTTAAATTTCTGACAGAATAACCTTTTGCACTTGGAAATCTCATCTTCATATCCTTAGACAGATTTTCTACAAATTTATTTCCCCACTCAGAATTGCGGATAATAACATTTCCAATAAATATATTTGTTTTCATTATCTCACTATTTACACTGACAGAAGCTCTGCATTTAGCCTGATTGACATAATCATTTATTTCCTCTACTGCCTGCAAATATTGATTTGACGGTGTAAGCATATTGACTCCTTCCTAATTGTGCAGACCGTCTGCACAATTTAAAAACATATCATTTTCATATTCATAATAATTGATTTTTCACACAAATTTTAAATCATTTACGAATCACTACTCACTCTCTTGCATATCCTCATCGGCTTTTGCAATCATCTGTCTGTACTGTTCTTTCACACTCTCAGGTGCAAGTATCTGTACCTTTCCATTAAAGCCAAACACCCAACCGAAAAAGGTCGGACTTGCTGATACTTCGGTCTGTACTCTGAAGGAAGTCATATCATACGCAAGGGTTGTTACATCTTCTCCGAAGCGGTCAACCATTGTTTTCATCAGGCTGTTATCACACCGTAAATCCACCAGAACTTTCTCGCCTGAGAACATAAAGAATACTTCCTTTGTGTAATTCTCAATATCAAAATCATCAGGCATAGGAATAATATCTTTATCCAATATCTCCGGCTTGGAGGCAATACGGTCTACCCTGAAATTGATGACCTTGCTTTTCTTCTCTGAATATCCGAGAACATAATAATAGTCCCCACACCAGAGAAGTTTATACGGACTGAGCTTATACACTTCGCCCTTGTTCTTCAGAACCTTTTTCTTTAATCCGGTATAATCATAATACTGAAAAGAAATCTGCTTGCCTGCATTGATGGCGTCGTTTATAGCGTCAATAATGTAATATATCTGCTCATTATCCGGCTTAATGCGATTGACCACATAGTTATTACGCTTCAGCTTTGCCACCTGCCCCGGACTGGTCATCGTATGTATCTTCTCAATCAGAGTTTCGCTTTTCTTCTTTGTAATGAACTTCGATGACTCCACTGCATCTATCAGCAGTTTCAGTTCCGGCAATTCAAACTTACGGCTGGCTACAAAATATTTGCTCTGAGTAGAATGGATAGTAACAATATCCATTCCAAACTCCTGAAGTGCAGCAATATCTTTTGTGACCGTCGTTCTATGTGCAGATATTCCGTATTCATCATTCAATATATTGATTAGCTGCGTCGTCGAAAGCGGATGTTCCTCGTCCGTTCGTTCCTCTAATATTTTCTTTAAGTATAATATTCTCGGCTTTGTTTCCATTGTTTGCCCTTTCCAAGCTATTACTCATATAGTCCTTTGAACATTTCTCCCTGTATCACGCTGATTTGTTCAGTCGGAATTACTGTTTCATCCTGCATAATCAGTTTGCGTTCAAATTCATCAATCTTTTTCACTATGCCGGAATGCGTGAGATATGCTCCTCCGGATTTTTTATCATCAGGCACGAAATAAGTTATTGATATTTCCTGTTCTGTGCCAATATTATCTCTAATCATATTTAATTGGTCATTTAATTTCATAATGACTTCATCGCTTAACTCTAACCGTTCATCTGTTAGCCTTGCAGTCTCTTTAATGGCTGCATCGTGTCCTGTAAGTGCCGCAAAAGGTGCAAACTGTGCTGCTCTGTCGTGAAGTGACATACGAGGATGGTTCTTCGATGTCGGATTCGGCAGATTGATTATATCATCATAGGAATGTTCATCCATCTGTTACAGCACCTCCTTTGCTCGACAAGCTTGAATTTATAGTCCTCTCAAAACCAATTTGCTTTTTCTTCTCGAAATACGGGAATATCACTATCTCGATATGGATTGTAATTATGAAGATTGCAACCAAACTCTTTTAATGATTTTATTTTGTTATCCTGTGTCCATACAATTAAAGATATTCCGTCAAATTCTTCAACATTTCCATTATTCATTTTGTTTTTAAAATACCACTCCACGATTGTTTGATTGCCTTGATGAAAAAATTGCTTAATCTCCCAGACAAGAACACTTCCGCGTGTATTCCATTCGTCAAACCAGTGCTTTACCGTTTTGCGGTTTTCATATTTAGGACTCCAACTCTCAGTATATACAACATCATCTGTAAAAATATTGTCAATTCCTAAATCTGCTTTCTTAATCCACATATCAAACCATAATCGGATAATTTTTTCTCTCTCGTTCATAAAGCACCTCCACAACTTCCGATTTGTCTGCCCCTTAAAGTCCAAGTCCTTCAACCCACGCCGCAAGCTCCTGATGCCCGACGTTGCCCTCGCGGTAGTTCAGATCAGACTGACGGCTCATTTGTGGTGCTTCCATTATATCATAAGTGCCGACGTTTGTAACCCCTTCATTGCGTATCATCCGCAGAATCTTTTCCTCCATGGTTTCCACTGCCGTCTCGCTGAACGCGACCCTGACCTTGTAGGTGGTTCCGCCGATGCGCCGGGTGATGAACTGTTCCTGTTTCATTTGCTCCATAGGCTCCCTCCTTGCGTAATTTGTTGGTTTTTGGTATCATAAATCTGGTTTCGTTGGCTGTAAGCCAACTGCGTCTTTGCGCTGATTCTCCATACTCATTTCTCCTTTCTGTCCGCTGTGTTTTAAGAAAGTAACCTTTGGATTCCACAGTCTGATGTTCCTTTCTCCTGATTATTATCAGGTGTACAGAAGCGCCCGGATTTCCTCAATAGGCATCTCCAGCCCGCTGTACAGCCGGAAGGCCTCAGCCCCCTGGCACAGCAGCATCCCCAGCCCGTCGCAGGTGCGGCATCCGGCGGCCGGGCCTCCCGCAGCATCCGGGTCTCGGCGGGGGAGTAGACCACGTCCGTCACCACCAGGTCCCGGCGGAACCAGGACAGGTCCGTGATGTTGCTGACGTTTTCATAGGGGGCCATGCCCACCCGGGTGGCGTTGGACAGGATGTCGCAGCCGTCGGTGTTGTGCCCCACCAGGCGGCCGTTGTCGTTGACGATGGTGTTCGCCGCCTGGATGGCCCTGGCCGCCGGGGTCAGCTCATCCAGATAGGGAATCACCGCATTCTTGCAGGGCATGGTCACGTTGGCCCCCCGCATGTGCAGCGTCCGGATGGCCTGCACGGCGTCCCCGGCCTTTTCCGGCGAAATGTCAAAGGCCAGATAGGCCCAGTCCAGGCCGTATTTGGCAAAGCTATACATAGCCGGGGATTTGGAATGCTCCACCGGGGTCCCGATCAGCCCCAGCATGGTGGTGGTTCCTGACAGACGCATGTTCAATGCCTCCTTCTTGCTGCCGTTTCCGTGGCGGCCGGTGTTGTCTGCCCTTACTGTAGCGCAATGACAAGGAATTAACAAATCAATTTTTTCTGCGAAACCTATAGATTATCTTTATTGTTTGTTGTATACCTGGCGCAGGGAAAGGGAGGGAAAATCGTATGAATTTGTTGCATCTGCGATACTTTGTGGAGCTGGCCCATACCCAGCACTATACCCGGGCGGCGGAGCGGCTGTGCATCACCCAGCCCAGCCTCAGCCATGCCATTGCGCAGATGGAGGGTGAGCTGGGGATACCTCTGTTTGAAAAGCGGGGCCGGAACGTGGTGCTGACCCATTTCGGGGAGCAGTTCCTGACCTGTGCCCAGCAGACCCTGGCCACGCTGGACGAGGGGGTGGCCGCTCTGCGCCGGGTGGGCAGCGGCGAGGGGGTGATCCGCCTGGGCCTGCTGCGGACGCTGGGGGTGGATTTTGTGCCGGGACTGGCCTCCCGCTTCCTGGCGGCCAATCCGGGGAAGAACATCCGTTTCACCTTCCATACCGGCGTCACCCACCAGCTGCTGGAGGGGCTGCTGGCGCACCGGTACGATCTGGTGTTTTCCTCCCGCCCCGCGCCGGAAATGGGCCTGACGTCCATCCCGGTGAAGCAGCAGGATCTGGTGCTGATCGTGCCCCGGAATCACCCGCTGGCCCGGTTTCATACCAAAACCTGTTAAAAAGCTTGAAAAGCTTTTTATAGCACCGAAGGT